>Ga0126333_1000134_pt1 | contig 19348 bp, 17 predicted proteins | sample InaspJWI54metaG_FD_94488 | JGI IMG/M metagenome (GOLD analysis project Ga0126333, IMG submission 94488) | Marine gutless worms symbiont microbial communities from Oahu, Hawaii - Inanidrilus sp. 2 OAHU.JWI-54 metaG | ecosystem: Host-associated > Annelida > Digestive system > Unclassified | place...
CCTACCTCCATTATCATCAAAGCTTATGGTGTAGGCTTTACCCTCCCACACGGCATAGAGGGTAGTGGGGTTCTTGTAGGTGTCAGGATTGTATGTTCCCACTATCGCTGTTCCATCCGAAGTCTCTGCCCATCCCACGAATTGCTTTGCAGACGGGGGTGTGAAGGTGGTAATGGCAGGAAGGTCTACGGCAGTTCCAAAGATAAGACTTGTAAGGCTGGTCTGAGTGCCTCCCCTACCTCCATTATCATCAAAGCTTACGGTGTAGGGTCTACCCTCCCACACGGCATAGAGGGTAAGGCTTTCCGTGAACGTAAAAGTAGCACCTGCCCGATAATCCACTGTGGTGGCTGCTCGATCTCTGGCCCAACCCATGAAGGCCCAGCCATCACGTTCAAGGTTGCCTGTGTTTCCCTTGACTTCAACGGGGGCGCCATTTGCATATTGTTTGGTATCAACAGGAACTGAACCGGAACCAGCACCGTTCTTATCGTAAGTTACGGGGTTGCTAGGGGGAGTGAAGCCTGCGGGATATTTGCAAGTACCCAGCAGGAGAAGCGCCACTGCGCAATAAATAATGTATAAGTGTTTTATAACAGTACTAAACAGTATTATAACACAAAAAAATCGAATTCACAATCCTTTTGCAATTTTTTTGCACTTGCGGGCAATATCGCGACCGCGGCTCGCGAGCTAGGCAAAAACGATAGCTAGATGGCGCCCAGAGACGCTCGGGCCTGGCTCTTGGCCACTCAGAAGTAAGAAAGTGAGCGGCCCATCGCGCGCCTTTTCCAGCCGGAGCCGCACCAGGCCCCTGTACTCGGGGCTCTACCGCAGTCCCCCCAAGTTTCTCCCGAATTCGAGGAGGTGTAGAACTTACCCACGCTGCCCACTCTAAGAGAACGTTCCCGGCGAGTGATTTTGTTCGACCGCAGATTGATTCCACACGGCTTAGTTGCAAGAGTATTCTCAAATATAGCTAGGTTTGAAGTGCCCTAAGATCGCTCCCGCCATAGCTTCCTAACTCTTCGCCAAAGTGAGAAATTCCATGCGAGTACTTGAATCCGAATAAAAACTCCCAAGAACTGAGCTTGTCGACATTGAACTATGCTGCTTTTCAACGCCTCTCATAGTCATGCACATATGCTTGGCATTGATAATAACCCCTGCGCCATCGGCATCAACAAGCTTCATAACGGTCTTTGCAATATCTGCTGTTAACCTTTCCTGTAACTGTAGGCGCCGCGAAAAGTGGTCTACAATTCGCGCGAGTTTACTGATTCCGATTATCTTTCCCTTGGGAATATAGCCAATAGTGCATGTGCCAAAGAATGGCAGCATGTGATGCTCACAGAGACTGTACATCTCTATATCCCTGCAAAGCACCATGCTGTTGGAATCTGATTTAAAGACTGCTTCGCGAACTAACTTGTCCAAACTGCTTCGATATCCAGAACTCAAAAAATCCCACGACTCCGCCACTCTCCTGGGTGTGTCGCGCAAGCCTTCTCGATTAGGATTTTCTCCTATCTCTATAAGAAGTTTCCGGATTAGCTCTTCCAATCTCTGCCTCTTCATCGCCACTTCCTCAATTTCAGGTAATCGTCGTCTCACGGTGCTGTAAGCATAATATGAGAATTTAACTCCGCGGAAACGATTAAGTGCATAGACGCGAATAAGCGGCTTATTCCGCAAACAGCCTAGCCGGTCTTGACCCTATTCAATCACATTTTGTATAGTCTGTCAGAGTTGCTTGGAAAGCGCTATCTGCTTCCGGAAACAAAGGAGACTAGAACATGTCCAAGGCGCATCGCGGCAAGCCCCTGAAAGCGGAAACTCCGCAATCCGGACGTGGAAAATGTCCTTTGTGCAGGCGAACCGGAGTGAAACTATTGTATGAGTACGAGACTGATGGGAAGAAGCTTGTATTATGCAAGCAGTGCAACGCCGCCGTCAAATCAGGAAAATTCAAGGAAGCAGTTGCAACCATATAGCCTAATCAGGGGAGATGACGGCCGCCAACGATGTGCATGGTGCGAAGGAAACTCTCTTTATATATCATACCACGACAATGAATGGGGCGTACCGGTATTTGACAATGAAATTCACTTTGAATTCATAGTCCTTGAATCCGCTCAAGCTGGCCTTTCATGGCTAACTGTACTCCGCAAACGCGAGGCATACAGAAAGGCCTATGCAAATTTCAATATCGACAAAATAGCGAACTGGGGCACGCGCGAGATAGAAACGCTCATGAACAACAGAGGCATAATTCGCAATCGAAAAAAAATTGAGGCCTCTATTGCAAATGCGAGGGCATTTAGAGAGATAAGCACAAAGCATGGCTCATTCGCGAATTGGTTGCTGGAATTCTTCGATGGGAAAGTACTGGTAAATAATTGGAAGACAATCGAAGAAATCCCAAGTATCACGCCAGAAGCTATTACTATCTCGAAAGAACTGAAGAAAGCCGGCTTCCGCTTTGTTGGCCCAACAGTAACCTATGCGCATCTTCAGGCAACAGGAATAGTAAACGATCATCTCGTGGGCTGCTGGAAACGGCAGGGATAGACTAGGATGAAAATTTGGGATGATTGCCTAGTGTAAGTAGATCAGTGTTCAATCACTATCCGGCCTAGCCCATCACTAGAATCGTACTGTTAGGGTAATTGAGAGAGCGCCATCCCGAACCATGCCCACTCTTGAGGTGAAGCGCAATCCAACCTTGCTGCATGCCTCACGAAGGTATCCCTGGTACTGTAAACCCAATTCCGGATTTCCAACGGATGTGTTATAGTAGAATTCTTGGAGCGAGAAATCGCTTTCCGGTTCTATACTATCACCGAATTTCTCTTTGAAATCAAGATAGTCTATCTCACTGTTGTATACAACAACCTGTAGTTTATCATCGGAGTTGATAGATGTAGCATTGGGATTGACGAATCTCCAGCCAATAACTAAGTCTGCTCTTTCAGTCTTCATCTCTTCGAGTAAGCTATTCCGTTTTACAGGATCGAGTAGAATTTTCTCCGCGCTTATTCCGAAGTCTCCATTGCGCTTCGCGAAATTCTGTATATTAAGTGTTTCCGCGCTCATCATCAGCTCCGCCAGCAGCAGAGTTAGATAGTCTGCAATCGGCGAGCGCCGAATATACAATTCTAAACGTTCCCTTATTTTTCCAACCAGTGCTTTGCATTCCTTATCATGGGAAAATTTCATCAGGATCAGCCAGATAAAGGATCTTATATTGTCTAGGAATTTATCACTAAGGAATATCATCGCGTTCTTCTCATCGGCCAGCAATGATGTGTTGGACATAATAGTCTTCACAACCGGAGCAGTGATGGATTTACGAATCGATTTGAGCAGGGCTGAATTTTTCGTTAATATGCTTTTGAGGCTATTGTCATTGATTTTCGTTTTCTCGTCGATAACTCTACCTGGATTTGACCGATTCCACACCTTTACCAAGGATGACTTGATTAGCATATCGAATATTTCCTTGTCGAATCTCCTGTAAAGGAAACCAAATATCGCTAATTTGGACAAATCCATTAAGTCCGATCTAACAGTTGTGAATTCTACATGGGAAGTCTCCAAACTTGAGAAGTAGCCAATCCTTATCATGTGCTGCAAAGAATTGGGAGATATCTTAGCCAATTTAACGCCAAATTGAATTCCGCCATCGGCAGTCGATATCTTACTGAGTTTGTATCCCCTGTTCACAAAAAAACCAGCCCCGTTATTTGTTAGAGTTGCCTTTGTTTCCAACTCTATGTGGGGTTTCTTATGAGTAATCACTATCTATCAACATCCGTTTTCATAATATCTTGCTAGCAACTCCAGAATACTCCCATATCGTAATTGATTAATTGATACTTGGGGAGATGCATTGCAAGAGAATTGTCTCCAGTTATCCCAAGTGCGCGAGGATGGTCTCGATTGAAATCTAATTGACGCCTAGCCATGTACTAACCTACCCTAAACTGATGCGGGCCCTATTTGCGGTTCTTGTTTCAGCAGTGATATTGCAAAATCTCGAGGCGATACCTGATATCGAAGCAAATCACTCCTACTTCAAGAGTCTTGGCTCGAGGGCCGACGGCACTGCCTCCGAACGCCTCGCATTGGATCTTATCGCAAAGAACCTTGATGCTTTAAGTATAGCATATTCACGCAAGCCTCTTAATTCCGGAGATCGCGGGCATTCGTTCTCAGAGTATATCATCGCAGAGATTCCGGGTTCGCGGAGCGGACAGTATATACTCGCCACGCCCATTGACGGCGGCGCATTTTCAACTGCCTTACTTCTCAAAATGGCAAAGGAACTGACTATCAATCGCCCCAGAAACAGCGTTATCTTCTTATTTCTGGGAGCCGAAAAGGGTGATTCCCGCTTTCATCCCTATGGAAGCCGCCTGGCGCTCAAAGAATTAACTCAGAAAGAAAGCGTCTTTGCGCTATACCTTGATAGCGATGAAATCCCCCGCACCTGGAATATAGAAATCGGCACTAATAGAATTATCAATCCATCCTGGTTTGTAGAGGGTTTGATTGATGCCTTGTCATCGGGAAACATCTCCTTCTCCCTTAAGCTTACTGATATTCTGGTTACTCGCCTAGGATTGAAGAGCAGTACTAGCCTGCCTGAAACTTGGCTAGATGCGGGAATTCCAACAATTTCTCTGGTTGGTTCGGAACTCGCTGAGGTAAATGAACACACTGCCCACACTCGCCGCTTGCTCAGCGCTCTTATATCGCTGGATTATATTTTTGAGGAAATCCCATCGGATTGGGAAAGTACTTACCTGCTTATTGGCTCGATATTGAACATGAATCCCCGCATAATTCATGAAGGCATATATGTAGCGGTTTTCTTAGCAATCTCGACCGGCTTTGTTGTTGTCATCTTGATTTGGATACGAAACGTAAGGCTTAATCTGAAACGTTTTGCCCACCACTGGTGGACCCTACCCCTACTGCTGGCAATAGTGTTCCTATTCCTGTTTCTTTCAACCCTTTTAGTGGAAGGAGCTTTGCTTCTTTCGGGTTTTCCCAAATTGTGGGAGCATTCTCCCGGAACCTTCGTTTTCTTCAAATTAAGCATAGCGGCAGCCCTGTCGCTTATGTTCATATTAGTTACTGATGGACTTCCTTTGATTCGAAATCCACATTTCTATTCATACGCCGCCATTGGAGCCGCGAGTCTCACATTCTTGATCTTTGTCGCACTTGATATCACAGTGGCAGCCTACTCTCTTTGGACCATTGTCAATCTCCTGGTATTCATAAGTACAAGAAACAGCAAATTGAAAATCGTATTCCTGATACTCTCAGTAATCCCGCACATTGCGGGTCTCGTATTACTTGAGCCATACTCGAACATAATAGAATCCCTATTACTCTCACGAATATCAGGGAATTTAGTGATATCGCTGCTGCTTTCCCCAATAGTCCTGGCCATAGCCAGCCTGAACTATTGGGACTCACGCTATTTCAAGAGGCACAATAGCATACTGATACCGGCCGCAATGCTAACCCTCAGCGTTAGCGCCATTATCACTTTGATTTGGATAATCAAGCTAAACCCATATGATAAGGATAACCCCCAGCCAGTTCATTTGGTCGACGATATCGACTTGAGTAATGGAGAACGTTACATTCAGATGTCCAGTCCCGGACCCATCGATTTAGCCAGCATTTCGATGAATGGAAGAATTCATCAACTAAGCGGATCGGAAAGAACTGAAAAAACCAAAATTCCACTTGATGGACTCCCTCTAGAAATTACAGCAAGTACACAGACATTTCTGGGACGCAGAAGTATACTCATTACAATCGACGGAGAAGAAAACCCGAAAAGATTTGACGTTGAGCTTCAATCCGATTCCCCATTCACTCTCCACAGCGCCAACTTCCCGTTTGAAATGAAACCCTCGGGAACCCTCGCAAGCATTTTTATCGGAAACTACCCGCCCTTCCCAATCACCTTACAGCTTACAGTTAACGATGATGCGCAGCTTAAGTTAATTGTAAACGGGTTCTGGGTAGAACTTGAAGATTTCCAACTTATAAATCGACCTGACCTGATTATTACATCGACAAGAAGAGTTCATCAGAAATCAGAACTGTAGGCTAGATTCAAATACGGACAATTAATTGGCCAATAATTCGGTGCTTTGTAGGAGAAAACTGAGCGAAAATCCCCCTTGACGTATGCACAGACAACCAGTTGAGAGAGAATCCAAGCGATACCGCTACTCGTTGTAGACGAGAGCGCAGCCACTCTGAGATTTACTTGCCGTGAAGCAATCGAAGAGATTTTGCTCACTGTGATTAGGAAATTCAGCCGCAGAGAAAACTTCGATTTAAGGAAAACTGAATATGACATACAACACGTCATCTCAAAAAGTGCTATAGTTCATTCAGCAATCGAAGAACTTCTGCATGCAATTGCAGACGAGGCAGTCCTAATGAGTCGTTCTAAGCACGAGATTCGCAGTGGATCCATAGCAAGCTGGTTCTTGATAAGCCCTTCAATCACAGCAGGGTTGCCTATGCCCGCTTCGCCTTAGTTTACCGGCAATTTGAAAATGCCGAAGAATTCGATGTTTGAAGAATTTATCTCAGACTCGCCAAGGTTCTTAAGGATGAAGAAACTCATCTTTCTGAAGAACTAGGCCATTGGCTGAAGATTGGGTTAACTTGCGGAGATCTGGATATGACAATCAATATTAGCAGATGGTCCGAACTAAGCCTCAATGAAAGGAGAAAATTCTTATCAAGATCCAAGCTCGATATCGCTGATGCTATCGATACTGCCGCAGGCATCATTCTTGATGTACAAGAGAGAGGAGATACCGCTATTAGGGAACTGAATCATCAGTTCGATGGAACTTCGCTAGATGCTCCTATTCTCACTCCTGAGCCTCACTTCGAAGAAGCGCGAAAACTGATTCCCCAAAGTCTCAAAGACGCTATTGCCTATTCGATTGAAAACGTGCGGAGATTTCATGCCCACCAAGAACCAGATGGTATTTTGTGGAAGGAATTGCGTCACGGAATTATGGCAGGCGAAAGAACCGTTCCGATTGAATCGGCAGCATTCTATGTTCCTCGCGGTAGGGGCAGTTTCCCTTCGATGCTCTACATGATGGCCGTTCCGGCCATGATAGCCGGCGTTAAGCACATGGCCGTTGCAAGTCCTCCGGATTCAACAGGCTGTATTGATCCGGCATGCCTATATACAGCGGAACTCTGCGGAATTCGGAAGCTGTATGCCATGGGCGGCGCTCAAGCCTGGGCGGCTCTAGCCTATGGCACCGAGTCTGTGAAAAGGGTAGACAAGTGCATCGGTCCGGGGAATAAGTACGTGGCCGCCGCAAAAAGAATCTTAAGCGACAAAGTTGACTGCGGTCCACCGGCTGGTCCATCGGAATCAATAATTCTTGCTGATTCAAGCCCCGATGCCCGGGATGTCGCAAGAAATCTGCTTGTTGAGGCCGAACACGGTTCGGATTCTGCGGCGCTTCTAATTACAAATTCAGCTAAGTTGGCAGAGGAGGTAGGAGAATATCTAGCTGCCTTTAGCCAGGCTCTGCCCGAACCAAGGCGCACCTATGTAAACCACGTCCTATCCGGCTACGGTGGAATACTTATAGTGGAAACCATTGAAGAGGGAATAAAGCTCGTAAATCAATTTGCTACGGAACACCTCCAAATTCGCACCTCCAAACCCTTTGAAACGCTCAGCCTAATCTCCAATGCCGGTGAAATACTCCTAGGCGCCAACGTACCATTCTCGGCAGCCAATTACTCTGTAGGAACGAATGCGATTCTGCCCACCGGCGGCAGTGCACGGACTTGGTCCGGCATTTCCGTGCGAGATTTCAAGAAGCGATCCAGCGTAGTCTACCTAACAGAAGACGCCCTGTACAAACTCCGCCCCCATGCCTCCCTGCTTGCGGAGTATGAAGGATTCCCGGCACACCAACGCGCCCTAGACGAATGGACGCCAACGGAAAAAATCGATAGAGAAAAGTGATTCAGACCTTAGAAGAAGCATTTACATTTTTTGAGAACTGCACAAATCTAGAAAGGAAGTCTCCTCTAAATAATCGGGTATATCGCTTGGATCGAATGCGTAAGCTATGCGATTACTTTGGAAATCCGCAGGAGAAATTCAAAAAAATCCACATTGCCGGCTCAAAGGGAAAGGGTTCCACCGCGGCTTTCATAGGCGAATTGCTCGCTGCAACTGGAGTTCGAATTGGCATTTACAGCTCGCCGCACCTTGTCGATTATCGGGAACGGTTTCAAATAGTAGGCGCTGAATACCCCGAGGAGATTGCCCTAGAGACTGCGCGTCAATTACTTGAAAACCTTGCTGGTATAAATAGCAGGCTGATTGGCGCCGCTGAGGCCACAACATTCGAGCTTCTTACACTCTTTGCCTTTCTTCTTTTCAGGAACACTGGCTGCGATTATGCCGTACTTGAAACAGGCCTTGGCGGGCGATTGGATGCAACCAATGTGATAGAACACCCTGAGGCGGTGCTAATTACGAGCATCGAAAAAGAACATACAGAGGTGCTTGGAAATAGCATACATGAAATTGCCGTAGAAAAGGCGGGAATTATAAAAACCTGCTCACGAGTTTGGACTGCCAAATTGCTTGCATCTGCAGAGAGCGCAATACGGCAGAAGACTATGGAGACTGAGTCATCGCTAACAGAACTCACTGAACGGCTTATCCAAATCGAGAAATTGCCGAATATCACCAATAGATTTGACAAATTTACCTGGAAATTTAAGTGGCGAGGTTCTAGAACCGTTTCAGCGACTTCCGGAACAAACCAAATTCCCACCGGAAGACTAAGTTCGAAGGCGCTCGCATCCGAGATAATTCAACTTTCCATGGGCGGGTATGCGCAAGCCGAAAACGCCGCATTGGCCCTGCTTGCTGCGCGAAGCCTGAAACCCTGCTTAGACTTCAATGGAACTCGATACGCCGCAGGCATTTCCGCCATTGAGCGACTAACCCTTCCGGGGCGGTTTCAATTTCTTAAAGTGAATCCACCTATCATCTTAGACGGCGCCCATACCCCCCGTTCGATTGCAGCTACCTATGAGAGTTTCGCCCAACTCTCATCACGATACACAGCCGATTCGCCAGTTCTACTTTTCGGCAGCGTTGCAGGGAAAAATCACGAGTCTATGGCCAGAATTCTTTGCAATAATAGAAGCTCAATTTTTGAAGACGTAATCGTTAGCACACCGGGAAACTTCAAACCAAGCAATCCTAAACAAGTCGCGAAATCCTTTGCATCGCAGGGAGCAAAAGTGAAACTGATTTTAAATGCCAAAGATGCCTGGAACACCGCCTTGAGGCTTGCGAATAATACACGCCCGATACTCATTACCGGCTCGTTTTATATGGTCGGAGAAATTGCCAGTCTACACAGCGATGATCAGTTATAGACTTAGGTGCCATAGGAAGCCTATTATAAACCGATGGCGGATCTCATACTGAAAAAGCATCCTATCGTACGGGCTGCTCATTATCTTTTTTTACTTCCATTCGGAGCTGCCCTTTGGCCTTTAATCATAAATTTCCGGGCATTGGACTTCATTATATACAGCGTTAGCTTCGCTTTGATTCTGTTCCTAATAGTCTATTGTAATCGCCGCCCCTCACTCGCTTCAGACAAACGTGGACTTCATCTATACCTGCATAATGGCCGCGAAATAGAATTTCATCCGTTTGATCACATAATCAGTTATTATCCTATAAGTAAGCGCCGAGTATACATTGCACTGAAAAATGATTTGCCCATAACTCTGTTTTTAAAGCCAAATGACCTTAAGAGACTCATCGATTTTCTGGACATTGAAAGCATCAACTTGCATGAGATTGAAGCAGCCCGGCAAATTCAATCTAATGAACAAAAAGCCCATGGCGGAATTCGCAATTGATTCGTACTTCAAGTATAATCAATCCCAGACGCTTTCGTCCATTCAAAACCTTTGATGTAACCCCATTCCGAGTAAGCTGACTTCCCGTAATCACATGCTGCTGTATAATATGGGCAAATGATTCGTCTGAATTCAAACTATAGCAAACTCGAACCCAATTATCTTTTTGTGGAAATCGCCCGCCGCGTGGAGAGGCATCGCGCGGGTAATTCGAAGCGCAAACTCATAAGGTTGGGAATCGGCGACGTAACCAAACCCCTAACGCCAACAATAATAAGGGCCTTTCACCAGGGCGTGGACGAGCAAGCAAATGAAGGCACTTTTAAGGGATATGGTCCTGAGGGGGGTTATTCCTTCCTTCGGGACGCAATTGCCCAAACCGATTACTACGAACGCGGATGCGATTGCATCAATGCATCGGATATATTTGTCTCCGATGGCGCAAAATGCGATACGGGCAATTTTCAGGAACTCTTTGCATCCGACATCAAGGTTGCCCTGCCGGATCCGGTGTATCCGGTTTACGCCGATACTAACATAATGGCCGGCCGCACAGGATTTGCGCAAAATGGCCGCTATCGAGGCTTGGTTTATCTAGAAGGAAACAAGAATAATGACTTCGTCCCCTCTCCTAGGGAGTTGGAGAATAACCCGGCCGATTTGGTTTATCTCTGCTTTCCGAACAATCCTACGGGAGCCACTGCAGGCAGAAAGCAGCTTGACGACTGGATTCGATGGGCGCTTAGCCAGGGAGCAATAATACTGTATGACTCCGCATACGAGGCCTTCATTACCGATCCGGATATACCTAGAAGCATATACGAGATTCCAGGCGCCGAAAAATGCGCCGTTGAATTTCGCAGCTTCTCAAAAACAGCTGGTTTCACTGGAATTCGATGCGCATACACTGTAGTGCCGAGCACCATAGAAATTGGCGGCATCAAACTCCAGGATATGTGGAATCGCAGACACTCAACAAAGTTCAATGGGGTGTCATATCCGGTGCAAGTGGCCGCGGCCGCAACTTATTCAAAAGAAGGAAGGAGGGAAATAAGAAAAAATATCGATTACTACCTAGCCAATGCACGAATCATCACTGATGCAATGAGCTCGCTTGGATACCAATACTGGGGAGGATTGAATAGTCCCTATGTTTGGGTTAAGACTGATGAAGATTCCTGGCAGACTTTTGATAGAATACTAGAAGGCGCCGATGTGGTTATAAGCCCCGGAAGCGGCTTCGGCAAGATGGGCCGGGGTTATATAAGAATTAGCGCATTCAACAGCGTGGAAAACGTTCGGGAAGCGCTAGAGCGGATTGTGGATTTACTGAACAAATAACTCCCACATTTTACATAAGCCAGTCGATTCACTCGATACTCGGTTTAAACTTGGATAGGTATCGGAGGCGCCATAATACACGAAGATGACTGACTGAAGTATCTTTTTATGCGGTCTTTGTTTTCCATTAGATACCAGCCAGCCCTCTAGCGCAGGTTCACTTCGCTCAAAACTCCGATTAGCCCCGCATCCTTAATTCTCGGCATGGCGGCCAAAGTATTTCGCATCATTTCAAGGCAACCAAGGCTCCCTTTCTCAGCGAGGCATAGAAATTTATGCACTATCTCATACTCTGGCGAAGAGCTTTCAGCTGTTCCAAATCAGAAGGAGCCGAAATTCAAGCAATCCATTTGCTAACCATGCCCTAGGTTCCTGACGATAAGATAGCAGGTTGGAGGATCGAATAACAAGAATGCTGAATAAGAAACCGGAGAATGAACTAAGTCAGAAGATACATTGTGCGCTCGCATTGGGCATTTCGCCTGAATCCATTGGCGCTGCTCTGATGGTGGAGGGCGGCATAAAGGCAGATGGAGCCGCGGCAGACACTCTCGAACAGCTAATCGCCTTGCGCATGAGAAGCTAAACTGCAATCTCCCCTTCATTGAGAAGTTCTACCTCCGAATCCGCCGAATCTCACAATTTTTCCTCAATACCGACGGGAAATCCGCGCGCTGTGGCGTTAATCTCTTAAGCTTCAATTATGCCGTAATGATTTCAGTTCGATTTCGTCCATTCCTCTTAGCGAGTCTTAACGCCCTAGTGGCCAAATCGATAAGTGTTCCGGGGTTATTATCTCTGGAAGGCGCAATAATGGCGCCACCTACACTGATGGTTAATCTATGCGAATGCCCAGCAGATTCATATTGAATATTCTCTGATTCGACCAGGGTTCGGAGATTATCGGCACTGCGGTATAGATTGAACTCGTCAATATCTGTCGATATCACTGCAAAAGTATCTTCGCCGTATCGAGCCGATATATGACGGTTTATATCAGTTATACTTCGAGAAACAATCTGACCCAATTGGACTATCACATTTTCGCTTTGCTCATGCCCATAGGCACTTTTATAGGAATCGAAATAATCAACATCCGTCAAAATCATAGAAACGGAATGCTTATTATCTAATCTGTCGGCGGCCCACTTAGACTGCAAGAAGTCTTCCAGTAGCGTCTTGTTATACATGCCCGTGCTTCTATCAATGAATACTTTGGTGAAGAAATCTACATTTTGCTTCTCAAGTTTTTTCTGCTCTACGGACAATTCATCGATCCGAGCAAGGGCATTAGAGAATATTATTGCTTCGAGCACGGTTTGATAGATGCCAAATACGGAAAATGCACCAGCGATAGTTTGAAAAATCGTTTGGATTCTGTTATCAACAATACCCAGAATAATGCTGAAGATTAGAAACTCCACACCAACAAGCGTAAGCATAACTAAACTGCTCTTAGATTTGTAGAGAGTCCATATTAGCACGGAAATCGAATAAGCAATGAAACCAGCCGTAACGACTTGCAGTGGAAGCATAAATTGGGAATGAACCTCCATTGGAGTGAAAACAACTGTAGCTGTCATTGCAAATGCTATCGGCAGGACGATCCGCTCGAGTTTTGGATAAAAATAGCTTGGATAAAGATTTGAGCAATATAGAGTAAAAAGTGGACCAGACAGGGAAAATGCAAGAAAAATGATTTTAGATCTAATCTCACCGCCCCAACCTGGGAATATGGACAGCAGGACCATCTCGCTTTTTAATCCCGCGAAAAGAAAAGAGAATACAGCAAGCAGGCCCAAGTACAGCGGAGCGATACGCCTTCTATTGAGCATCAGCATCGAGAATTGATATAAAGCTACTAAGAGCAAACCCCCAAGAAAAATCGAATCAATGGCAAGAAATTTTTCTCGGTGATTCAATAGGTCTTCATACAGTCCGAAGCAAATCGACCGGTTCAACCCGCCATTAGCGTTATGATAGTTGGAAATGCTAATCGCAATAGTTATCGAATCGCCATCCGCTTCAACAGGCATAAGGACTATCTCATTCGATGGAACAGATTCTTCGCGGCTCGGGTTTACATCACCGATTTCGCTAATTCTTTTGCCATCGACATAAATATCCGCATTTGGCGTTATGTTTTGAATTTTGATTGCGAGCACACCGCTTTCATTCTCGAAATTCTTGATAATCTTGAGTACGTAAGTAACCACCCCCTGCGACTTGATTCTGTGATCAATTCGTCTCAACCTATCCCAGTAGGATGGGACAGAAGCATACAAATCGGAAGTCTGACCGATAATGGAATCGTAGTTTTCCTCGCTAACGGCATAGTTCCAATAGAATGCCCATTCGCCAAAGAGTTTAACGAGGCCATCGGACATGAAATCATGATTCCTGAGGTCCAGCACACCCCTTTCTGCAAGAGGAGCATTTTTAGGTTCAATAATGAACAAGAGTATGTTTGTTATCGCAATCATAATTACCGATAGTAAAATGAAAGAGATAAGAAGTTTACTCATATTTGAATTCTAATATATCAGTAACATGGATTTCAGTCAACAGAAGTCATCGTGAAGTTTTCGCGACAACTTTGAAGTACTACAACTCTAAACTATGTAAACAAAGACATGACACGAATGGAGCATGAAGATCCGGTTGTCAGCACCTGCCAAAGCATCTTCGGTATACCAGCCCCCTTTCCTTGGCAACGCCTAATCATTGCAAACGTACTGGATGCCATGCTAACTCACAAAAAGAGGCAAAAAACGGAAAATACGCGAAATGACTTTGAAAACCTTCGACAAATTGCTGTGCTCCCTACAGGAGCTGGGAAGAGTCTGTGTTGGATGCTTCCAGCCGTTCTATCTGGTGAACTAACTATCGCCGTATTCCCGCTGCTCTCGCTTATGACCGACCAAAAAAGGCGACTTGACGATGTCGGTGTGGATTCCGTAACTCTCCGCGGAGGATTAAGCCGGGAAGAACGCAGAATTAGATGGACCAGCCTTGAAAGCGGGCAGGTTTCAATTGTTATAGCCAATCCGGAAATACTGCAAAAATCATCGGTCGCCAAGCGTCTCGGAGAACTCAAACCTAAATTCCTCGTTGTAGATGAAACCCATACCGTTAGCCAATGGGGAGAGAGCTTTCGACCCGCTTGCGCGGGAATGGGCAGGCTTGTCGAGCAGTGGAACCCCACCGTGGTGCTCGCTCTCACAGCTACCGCGGGGCCGCATATCCGCGATAGGATAGCGCATCTGCTGTTTAACGGCGAACCTCCAAACAGTGCTCTGGCAAATCCCGATAGAACTGCAATAAAATACGGGGTAATCCCCACTCTTAGCCGCAATCATGCGCTAGAGCGCCTAGTCCGCAGCGAACCTAGGCCTCAAATCGTTTTTGGTCCTACTCGCTCCTCTGTAATAAGCTCCGCCCGCCTGCTTAGAAAGCGGCTATGCAGCCAAGAAATACGTTTCTATCACGCGGGTTTAACCCGCGAGGAAAAGCTGCGGCTTGAAACCTGGTTTCTAAACAGCAATGATGGAATACTCTGCGCCACCTGCGCCTATGGAATGGGCGTCGACAAACCCAATATCCGCACCGTTATCCACCTCTCCCCACCCCCCTCGGTAGAGGCCTATCTACAGGAATCCGGTCGCGCGTCTCGCGACGGGCGGGGTGCAAATGCATGGTTGATCTGGCGCAGGGATGGTAAGAACAAAGGGGAAAAATCAATGCCTGCAAGCAAGGAAGCGCAGGAAATCGCTGAAATAAAAAATCCCGAAAGAGATTTAACGGAAGAAACAGACACAAAATCGCAAAATGCCCTTCCCCGAATGGCGCCTATAGACTCGGAAAAAATCAGCCGCTTCCGTCAATACGGAATGATAAATTACGCCGCTTCAATCCATAGTTGCCGCCGAACGATGCTCCTTGCCTCGTTAGGCATCGAAGCTCAAGATTGCAGCGGCTGCGATGTCTGCAGCGGTGGGCCGCTTTCGGAGCCTCCTGAAGAGGGGGTTATAATCCGGACGATAAAATGGAACCGACTCCGATTCGGCAAGGGTAAGCTATCGCGGATTTTAGTGGGCCGTCGTTCCGCGGAAATCCTTCGCTCCGGTCTCCAAACCACCCGTGGTTTTGGTTCCCTCAACAACTGGGAATTGGAAGATGTTGAAGAAGCAATTGCCAGCCTTATTCAAATGAAGAAAATCAAGGTGAAATCCAGTTGGCCCGCTAAGGGTAAGCTATACTAGCTCCTATCCACTTCACTCTGTAATAGTCTAGGCTTCTTTCCACGCTATGCAGCCGGTCAGTCGAATCAACATACTTAGGAAGGCGCAGCGCCTCAAGCAAGCTCACGGGGGATTGATTTAGCTTTTCGGAGCTGGAAGCCTGGCAATATGGCGGAGGCTCACGCCGTGGCCGGTGTAGGGGGGCAGATATTTTGAGAAAATGGAATTTTAGGGTGAGATTGAGCTGAATCTTTATGCGGCAGCGCATTAGAATAATATTTGCCATAGGTTTTTTGACCAGGTAAAATGAGAAAACGCAAGTGAAATGCTATTGAAAAAAAGAATGACTTGGACTAAACCTAACTTGTATCCACCTGGCTCTGCCAGGCGGGGAATGAGTTCCGGTTACCGTAAAAAAGCAATGTCAAGCGTATGGCCCGGTTCGAATCCGGAACCCGGTGGATTATTTTTTCCATAGCGGGGAATATCTCTTGTCGTTGTCTATAACGTTTTTAGCTTCAAGGAAAAAGGTATGTAGAGACATAGAAGTTCGCCGTGCCCAGGTGAGGAATACAACTTTGGCATCATACTGTTTATCTATGGGGTAGCGAAAAACTAGGTTGCCAGTGGCATTGTCCTTGTAGATAGCCTCTGGATTAGCTACGTTGCGAGGAAGACGCTTTATTTCATCAATTGAAAGGTTCACAGTCGGATCGAGCCGGTGAGCGGAAGTGGCATGCTCAAGATTTCGTAAGGTTTCAGAGAATCCGCCGTCACTGCTGTTCACTTTCGCGTCATTCCTAACAACGATTTGACGCTGTTCTTGCAGAGTCAGTTGGCGGGCGATACACTGTGTATTCATCAAGGGTCCACTTCCTTTTGCTAGGTATTTCTTTCGTCAGTAATGCATTAACATAAGGGCGGCCCTTTGTTTATTTATGCTGGTGAGATTTCGGGGCTAGGCAGGAAATGGACCCACGTTTCCCAAGAAACATAACAGAAGAAGCATTCAACTAAGCCGATCGGAATTGAAACCGGACGGCGACCTACCAATTTTCACCACATGACGGAGGATTCGCCTAATCTCGTCAGGATTCTCGATAACTGCGGTGGCTTTAATCTCAGCGCCGCACTTCGGGTAAACTCTGCATTTGAGGAGTACCCGTTCAACCAACAGTTTGATCACCCGGCGTCGGAATACTTCAACCATCGGTTGGAGGCCGGCAAACGGGATATAGAAAAACGTTCCCTCGCTGTCGAATCCGCCTTCTAGGACGATGGCGTGGAAGTGTGAATTCCACCGGAGCATATCGCCGAAAGTCTGATGAGCAATAAGCATCCCAGAGAGTAAAAACCTGCCGGCAGCTTCGTTATAGGATTCTCGGATTAGGTTGTAAATCAGTCGGGAGGCCTCGGCAATAAGATAGTCCGGTAATTGACGGCTAGCTTCCAGTGAATCTAAAATAACTGCAAGAAGAATAGAATGCGAATTACTATCATCGTCCCCTGCTACAACGAAGAAGACGTCGTCGAGGAAACAGTCCGCCGTCTTGCAAATGTGGCCGACCAAGTCCCATGGCAATCGGAGTTCCTTTTCATCGATGACGGGAGCCGGGATAAAACGCTGCCTCTCCTTGAGAAGCTGCATCTTGCGGATCCAAGGATTTCCATAGTCTCATTCACTCGCAATTTCGGGCATCAGGCGGCGGTTTCAGCTGGCCTGCATTTCGCCAAGGGAGACGCCGCAGTCATAATCGACGCCGACCTCCAGGACCCACCCGAGATCATTCCGGACATGGTTGAAAAATGGAAGGAGTCTGACGCCCGAATCGTTTTCGGTAGGAGGCGAAAGAGGAAAGGCGAGTCGCTCTTGAAAACTGGCACAGCACGCGCCTTCTATCGCGTCTTGAATCGGCTGTCTGAGATACCTCTTCCTTTGAACACCGGGGACTTCCGTCTTCTGGACCGCATGGTCATCGATGCGTTCAATGCCCTGCCGGAAAGGAATAAGTACATTCGCGGGCTCTTTCCCTGGCTCGGATACAAGGCCGTCCCCCTGGAGTATGATCGGGATGCCCGGTATAGCGGAACGACGAAATATCCCCTTGGCAAGATGCTGAAGCTTGCCGGTGACGGCATGTTTTCGTTCAGCCGTAAGCCGTTGAGAATCGCAACATTTATCGGCATTGTCAATATCGTCGTCTCTTTGGCCTTGGTCGTCTATGTCTTCGTTGCGTACTTCTCGAAAAGCATCATGACGGTTCCCGGTTGGGCCTCTACTCTACTCGTGATAGTTTTCTTCAGCGGCATTCAGCTCGTGAGTATGGGACTGCTCGGCGCCTATATCGGAAGGATCTTCGACGAAGTCAAAGGACGGCCTGAGTACGTCGTCGAAGCCTATCTTGAAGCGGGAGACAGGGACACTATTGATAAAACTCCGTGAGCCCATTTCTCTTCGGATTGTTCTGATCGTTTACTTCATTGCTGTCGTTGTCTTGTACACGGTTTTTCTCGGGGATTATCAGACCGAGTACCTCGACAATGCCTGGACTATGAGCTGGGCCCATGGGTGGTGGACCGATGGGGAGGTATTCGATCAGGTCTTCGGCTATGTCGATGGCGATGGCGGTACAGCCCTCTTCGGAAGAACCTATGTCTTCGTTTATGGAGCCGTAGCCCAGGTTTTCGGATGGACGCGAACGGTCGGAATCGTCATTTCTTCTCTCTTTACTGTCGGAGTTGCTCTGATTTGGTTCTTGATCGTTCAGGAACTCGGTTACCGTAAAGGCTTGGCGATTGCCGCAGCAGCGGTGATGCTGGTGCTCGAGGTGTTCTACGCAAACGGACAAAAAATACGCGTCGATCCTATGGGGCTGTTTTTCGGCAGTCTCGCGTTCCTTTTTTTCCTGAGGGGGCGCTACTTCATCTCCGGAATCACTTTGTTAGTCGCTATAGAGATTCATCCGTTTGCAGCGGCAGCCGGTCTATGGATGCTGGCGTCCCTTTGGCGGCAGAGGGAGCAGATTCGGTTGGAATGGAGGGACTGGCTCCGCCACGGGGCGTGGTTCTTCTTCGGAGCCTCTCTAGGCATCGTCTATTGGCTTCTCCTTCATTATCCATTTATAGGGGATTCCGATGTCGCGGGACGATTCAACGGCAACGCCCTCGTCGACTACTACTTCAACCGAAGAATGTCGTGGCGGCATTGGCCGGAGTTGCTTCTCATCGCCGCAGCTCTCGTTGTCTTCATCAGGAAGAAGCTCTGGCGGCAGCATACCCAAGTCATACCTCTCGTCATCGCGACCCTGGTCAGTACATTGACCGTGCCAAGGGCGAATTTCCACTATGTAGCCTATGTCTATCCAGCATTCGTTTTTCTGCTCCTTGTCGTTGCGGACAATATTCAAGTCCTCCCATGGTTCTTGATCGCCGTATTGATTTTCCAACTTCCCCAATATGCCTGGCTTTTCTACACCCAGCGTTCCTATAACCACAGAGCCTATATGGACGAACTCCGGGAACGCGTCCCTGATGAGCCAATTAGTATCTATGGCCATCCATCCTCTTGGTTCGCATTCCAAGATCGCGAGTTCCGAGCTTATGGTTACTACGGAAGATCGCAGCTTCCCGAGTCGGAATGGCTCTCCGAGTTCTTGGTGATTGAGAATCGGGAGTTCGAAAGGTGGCGCGGCCGCGCCGATTTGGAGCGTATGAAACATGCCTACGATATTAGGCTTCTGGATGAGTGGGCTGGGTATGATGATAAGCCCATACGGATTTGGTTGTATTCC
>Ga0126333_1000137_pt1 | contig 18926 bp, 7 predicted proteins | sample InaspJWI54metaG_FD_94488 | JGI IMG/M metagenome (GOLD analysis project Ga0126333, IMG submission 94488) | Marine gutless worms symbiont microbial communities from Oahu, Hawaii - Inanidrilus sp. 2 OAHU.JWI-54 metaG | ecosystem: Host-associated > Annelida > Digestive system > Unclassified | place...
CTGTGTGTGCGTCTGTGCAGAGGCGCTAAGGTTGAGAAGAGCCTGAATTTTGGTCTTTTATGGCTACAGTGGAAAAAGAAAGCTCTTCAAGCTGAAAGTTTGTTAGAAAAAGTTCCAGCACATAGCATGTCCAAGCTGTCGACCAAGGCAGCATGACGTTAACAGGCGCATGTGCAGACCCATTGTGTCTGCAAATGGGTCTGCAGTATTTCATAATTAGCACTATTGCATCTAGCTAGAGCAGCTCATAGAATCCTTTGTGGCATTTTTTGCTGTTTTTGTTCTTGTTGTTAGGGATTTCTGTAATCAGTATGTTGGCTTTGATGGCTTATAACTTGACAACGATTGAACCTAGACTTAAGAACACTAATAGGAAGTCATACATTGCTTGTCGATAGGTGCCGTCAATGACTAGTAATGCCATTGCCCAAAATCGTGTATACCTTGTGTATACCTCGTGTATACCTCGTGTATACCTAATCGTGATACCTTTTGACTTTGGCACTTGGTGACTTGGCTGTTACCCGCAGTCGGGTCTTGTGTCATCTATAACCGACTACTCACTGTAATTGTTGACAGTGTGGAGCACCATAGACACAGTCGGCTGTAGTGGACATCTGTGTTTGGTTGTATGCCCAGGTTGGACAGTGAACCTCACCTGCTGACTGACATTACAGCTGGTGCCGATACCTCTGCACCTGCAGACCTTGTTGCTGCTAGGTGAGCACAGCATCAGTGTGCCTATACATGTCTTCTCTATCAGCTGCATTACCATATTCACTTCCGCATTAGTTCTGCCAGCAGCGGCTGTGTGACAGCTAGTGGAGTGTATTAGTGACTGATGTGGCGATTTCTTATCTGGCTGGAATTTAATATGTGACCTTAGTTGGACAAATAGCGGACTGACATGAACTGTGCCGTGTGCATCTGTACAGTCACAGTGAATAACATGCATGCTTCTCATTCAATTATAGCAAATTTGTGCACCATGTGAACTGTTACTGATGTCTTGGATGAATTTTTTGTCTTTTAATTTTTTTTGTCTTTTACTGCTAAACTTCTGGTTTATAATTTTCAGCTGTGGTAATTTTTGCAGTTTATTCAAAATTTCATATTAGCTTTCAGAAAAGAATGTAAGTCAAACTCTGTTGACAATAGCTACAACAACAACTGTTTAGTATAAGTTTTGATGCCTTCAGTGCTTTGACACTGTTGTTTGGGCGTCAAGAAAAGCATCCGGCCTGTAAAAAATTGAGTGATGAGGTGTTGGTGTGGTTGTCTGTCTGGACCCAGGTGCAGATTGTTTGCATAAGGTCCAGGTGATGCCACTGTGTTCCAAAACCCCATCATCTCTTGCCTCATTTAAATCCAGACTGGTTTTATCTTTCTGGTACCAGCTTATCCAGGTTGTCCCGGAAAAGAGGCTGTTAAACGGGTGTAGTGTATGTATAAGTTTGAAATCTATGAACACGGTACATTTTTATGAGATTGCCAGCATAGTCATGTGATAACATTTAATGTTGTTCGCAGAAAAGAACTGGAACGGCTTATTGCCGAGCAGCAGAGAGCCACTGAGCTTGCGGTGGAGAAAGAAGAAGAGCTTTACCAACTGCACGAATCACATCTGACTGAGATCGCAGCCCAGCGAGAGTATCTTGACCTGCTGAAGGCACAGTACGAGGCGGAACGGAATGCTGCATGGCGGGAGATTGATCAGCAGAGACAGATGCTGATCAAAGAACAGCAGGCTAGAGGTGAGTTTGAAGTGTGTGGACAACCAGCAATGGCTAGTAGCCATCAGAGCTCGCCAGAACTAAGTTTCACCACCAGTTATTTTGGCATGCTGTAATTCGATCACATGTTTTATAGTTCTGTTACCACTGTCTGGAAATAAGTTCTTGTAAGTGCAAAATGATCTGGGAATAGGACAGCTTGTAGATGTGCCAGCTGATAAGTTCTGAAAACTCAGGGAAGTCATGGATATGTCAGGGATTGGTTACTGATAAGGAAATATTGCATTTTGAAGTTCATGTTCTGCAGTTATTGTGGCCAGAAAACTAGATTTCATATTCTTTTGTATTTGTACTCTTCTGACTTGTAAATAAGAGGAATTTGATGCTCATGCAAACATTCAAAAAGAATATTTTAGGTGCTGCAAAGAAGAACCATACAACTTGATGCACGTTTACCGTGTTGAGGTCAGCCTTGTGAGAAACTTGTGTGACAACTGACAACTGCTTTTATTGAGTACACTTGCATCCTTGAGGGCTGAACTGCTGAATAAACTATACAGTAATACAGTGACATAGACAAGGAAAAAAGTGACTAAAATCGTGTGGTTCATGATTGAGAAGTTCTGGCAATATCAGAGAATTTCTAGATATTTTGCCTTGCTGGTAATGTAAACAGTAATCTTGCTGCGCAAAGGTGCTTGATGATTTGTACATCTTATAGTTTTTAAACACATAAAAGTAGATTTCTCATCTGTCTGTTGTAGGCTTATCGGCAACCTCTGTTGATGCAGAATTTGGATTTTCTGATGGTTCAGAGAAGTGTTGTGGTGGAAACAACTCATCAGAGATTCTGACAAACGACATTGAAACTCAGCAGAAAGTGATAGAGAAGAACTATTCAGAACAGATGTCTGCATTGAAGAAGGCTGAAGAAGATCTCCGGTTGAAGGAGGAAGTGTACAGGCAGGAAGATGAGGCCAGGCTCGAGAAACTCACCGCACAGAACACTTTTGTTGAGAAGTTGGACGTTCGTAGAATTCATCTGATGTATTTCATTGAATCGCAGCAGCAGTCGACGTCACAACTGTCACCACATCTGTCCCGCAGTGACGGTCATTTGAGTGAGTTTTGTGACGGCTTGCAAGATCAGATGCATCCGTCGATGGTAAGAACGGTATCAAGTGCTTCAGGTCGATTGCTTACCACGTCTAAGCATAGGAGTCTGAAGGATAGTCTGGCACTTAATGGAACCATGTGTCCAGACACATCCGCCATTCAGGCTGGGCCTGTTGATTTCAAGAATAGGCAGCATTATAGGCGAATGCTCATGCAGACTGATATGATTGCTGAGAAAGCAGTACCTGTCCAAAGGACTGCATTTGAAAGTCTGTCCGACTTACCAGAGTTTTCAGTGCCCTGGAGATTGTTATCTGATGATCCAGATGTAAAGAGCAGGTCAGCTTCAGCACCTCGATTGTCGGATGAAGCATCGTCTTTGTCACCGAGCGATGAACTGCAGTTGCCGTTAACACTGCTTCATCGACTAGCTCACTCGCCAAGCCCGCGAACCACTCAACTCAGCAGTCTGAGTCTGGTGAGTGTCCCGGAATCAATTCACGAAGAGCACGAGGAGTCTCCCGTGTCTGGCCGATTATCTGTCAGTGAGGTGGATATTCGTCGTCATCGATTTGCTTCCGATGACACAAGAAATAGATGGTCGTTGGATGAGGAACAACTGTCTGGGCGAAGTACTTCTGCCTCGATCAGGTGCCTAGCAGGAAGTAGCCAAGATGTCGTGATCACTGACAGTGGTCTTCCTTCGAGTCCAGAAGCTGGCCGTCTGGACTCATCTGTACCTTCCGATGCTGTCACATCCAGGAAACAGAAAGAGAAGCCTTTGAAGCAGCGGGATGTACCGAAGTCTTCTGTTAAACCGGAGTCTGGCATATTGCAGAAGATAGGAGCAACACTTGCTAGTCTGACTCGTCGTCAAGGTACGAAGAAGAAACCTGGATCATCAGCGAGCTCAATAAATTCTCGCCAGCAGTCAGATGCAGGAGTGACCCAAGACAGTCGTCCAAAACATGCAAGTAAATCAAAGCTTCATGCAAGTGCTAATGGCAGCAAAACGCTGTCTACCAACCAGTCTAAAAGTAAGTCGAAGGATGTTGTACCGAAAAAATCCATAATCACTTCTGAAGGCAGATCACCATCTTATTCTGCTGTGAAGACAAACAAATCTGCTTCGAGTGCTCAGAACAAACCAAAAGTGCCTGCAAAAGTGAGAGAATCTTTTCGTAGTTTCCGAAAGCGATTGAAGCTGACAGCAGAAAAGACTCTGAAAAGTAAGTCAGGTGATATTCCGGTGGAAATATTTTTACCAAAACCAAAGGTGACAGAGAACAGTAAAGATACTCATGACCTGTGTGCGGTTGAAGAGCAGACATATAAGGTAGGGGTTGATAAGACTTGTCTCAGTGGTGAGATGGTGGTTCAGCATGCATCTAATGATGTTGATTGGCCAGAGCAGTGCAGTGATAGACTTGGAGTGCTCTTTGGAACTGAGGAGATGAAGTTGGAGACCAGAAAATGCTATGACGATGACTGCCAGTTTTCGGATGATTCTTTGAATGATGAGAAGAGTAGTTCATACTACCAACAAGCACAGCTTCATTATGAGCAGATGATCAGATCAGTCGATGGTGGTCAGTATTTTCTTCCTTATGGGCAAGAGCCCGTACAGCCGGCATTTTCAGATAACAACTCTGATGATGGTAGTTTTTCAGAAGATTCCTTGGCAGAAGATGGCTTAAGTGGCTCCATTGATGTGGGACCGAATGGAGTGGATTGTAAGCCGATAGCATCTCCAGTCCCGTATGACTTTCCTGCTGTTTATCAAGATAGCACGGTGACATTTGCTCACAATAGTGAGAATGAAACTAGTGAGTACAGTCAGCCTGAAACATCTGCCCGTGGACCCATTGTTGAGCCAGAGGAGCACTTTGAGCCTGGTGGTGAAGCTGTAGGCATATGTAAGTGGCATGAACCAGCTGGGATCTTACCGACCTCTGGTCAACAGGTATCATCTGAGTTGGGAGGTTACACGCCATTGCTGTCTTTATCGTTGACTGCAGTCCATCATTTTGCTGGTGACTACATTTCAGCTTCAGCTGCTGAGTAAGTAAATACACGTCTTAGTAGTCCTTATTATCTGCATTTATTTTACTGACCATTTTCCAAGTGAACCTGGGCTAGCTAGTTCTTTCTGAACTTGTTCCAGACCAAATCATTGCAGGTAAGTGGTATAGGTAATTGCATGGGCCAGATGCCACTCCCGTTACCCAACCAGCAGTGTCAGAGAGCACAAGGAATCTGTATGTCCCTGTTGCTAACTGAAACTTATGGTTATGCTTAGTTACTTAAAACTGTGAGGATGATGCCAGTATATCACTGTCACAAGTAAGACTTGGCTATTGCAAAGGGACCGAGCTGCGCTTCTTTGTATATTTTTAGATAGATTGTTGTTCTTTTGCCAGTATTAAGACTTTTTGTTAAGTGTTTTGGTATTAGTAGTACCTCGTCATCAGTGACACAGTCTTTATTTCTTAATTTTTACCCGCACAGGATTGACAGAATGGCAGACAGAGAAGGTGCACAAACTATGCTAAAAAACTTATATTTTGCTAACCAACATAACGTTCCCATATGCTGTTTGAGAAAGCAAATACGAGTTGCATTAATTATTATCATGGCAGTGAAAATTGTTTGCAGAGAGATCACTAATGCGACGCAGTCGTTGTCGAAGGAAACTGCTGAATTGAAGCCAAGTGCTGGCAGCAAGAGGGACACGCGAAGTCACCGCACTGAAATTCTGCGTGCTCTGGGAAAAAGTACGACAAAATCTGATGTCACCGAAGGTTTTGATCATTTTTGTTATTTAGAGATGCAGCTGTTGTTGCCATGTATTTACTTGTGCATGACTGCTAAACCTCTGCCGAGTGTTCATAGGTCATATATAGGAAGTCTGTGGATGCTGTTTGTGTTTTGTTTGTGCCCATGATCTGTACAGAATATTCATTTTTGAACTTTTTCCAGCAACTAAAGAAGAAATTTCTCGATTAAAGCAAAAACCATACATATGTGATGGTGTTTGTTTTCATTGCTAATGTTCATTTTCTGTAAAGCCTGTGGAATAGCTAAGACTAGCCAGCATTATATTACTTTGATTAGGTTATTGATTGCAAGGATCAAGTTATGATTTCTCTTACGTTACTAGTTTCTTTTGTTACAGAGAGGTTCAGAAAGGTTCTACTACTCTTGCTAGTAATTTTATTAGATGTTGACTGATGTTCAAAGGTTTTACTCTGAAGCTCAGTAGTAAATTGTTAATAAAATCGTCATTAAAGGTTTCACCATGCTATAAATATTGCTACACTATTTTGTGAAACATTCGACACTTTTTGACTCAGTAGTCAGTAGTTCCTTGTGTCACCCTGTATTTTGGTAACTTGCCTGAACTCAGAATCTTTACAGTTTCGGCACTGTTTGATGCTATTTGTCAATCAGTACAGTGGGCATCTAGCCTGTAACAATGCTGCTTCAGCAGCAGTCTCTATCTATATATCACTTTAGTTTAAACATTGGTGACACAGCGGGTTGGACGTTGGACTTGTGGTCAAGAGGCTGTGGTTTGACTTGCAGTCATGGCACATCTGCATAATGTCTCTGGGCAAGTCACTCACCTTGTTGTGCCTGTCACCAGGCAGTATAGTTTTAGGTACTGGTGTAAAGCTGGGGAGATAATGGCAGGTTATGGATGAGGTGTGGTCTACCTTACTGTCCACAATGCCGGGCAAGCCCACTGCCGGCTCAAGGCCAGTGAAATGGAGATGATCATACCCTAGCGTTGTATAGCTGTGTGTGCAGCTATGCTGACCAATGGGCTGCTTTTATATATCCTCTGTTACATGTTGTTTGTGTTGCAGTAACACAGCCTTCTGTCTTCACACCGCCTACAGTGAAGCGACGAAAAAGACGGGTTCCTACTGTTCACGACACGACAGACCCTGACGCCCAGCCGATGAGTTCTGATGACTATGCTGCTTCGTCTGCCGATATTTCGAGTTCTTCTTCATCAAATGAAGAAGATATTAGTGCAGCATGTGAGCAGCATGTTGTCAGTAAAGAGGTGCTATCAGACCGCGACAGTGCCTCTGTTTTCTGGATTCCCAATTCAGTGCCACCGAATGATGGATTTGTGAACTCCACGTCCACGCACTCGAAGGATTCGCCCATTGATTCATGTCCGTTGTTGCTAGGTGAGCAGAAGGTGTACTTGGGACAGTGCAGCAGTGATCCAGCCCTTGTGCTTCAGAACTCTCGCTCTCTAACTGATGACATTGACCTTACAGTAGGCAATGATACATTTATGGAAGCGGGCAGCGTTGAAGAACTGCAGTCAAGCACACAGCTCGTTGCGAGCTTGCCTGTTGCAAGCAGTCAGGAAGTTCAAGAGCAGTCAGTAGAGAGTGAAGATCTTTCATTAGTGTTGTTGTCTGACAGACACATGCTTGATAGCTATGTTGAGCATGTGAGTAATGAAGATGGTGATGATAGTGTGGAAGTCTTTGAACTGCCTGGCATTGAGAATCTGGTGGCTGTTGAAGTAGAGCATGATGGTTCTTGTGATGTAGTAGGTCACGCAGTAAGTCAAGAAATTGTAAAGGAGGACATTCTGTCAGTAAATCATCCGAAGTCACAGAAAGCTGAAGTACCAAATGAGTGCATGGTTTGGAGTGAAAGTAACCAACTGGATGATGAAGGTGATGATGATGATGACACTCATTTGCATGTTTCTAGACCAACAAGTCAAAGAATTGCCCATTCTCAAACTGCTTTTGAGCCACTAACGTCCAATGAGAGAACAACAACGTCATCACTGTCTCAATTATATCGCCAGTCATTGTATGACACTGACAGCATAGAGAACTCTTCAGTGCTACACAGTCGTCGAGCAGGTCAAATTGATTGTGGCAGTTGCCGGAGAAGAACGGTAAGTATGCCAGAACTCACACTGGTTTCTGCTGAAGCTAGGTCACATATCCAACAGATGCTGGAAAGTGCATTATGTGGTAAGGTCCACCCACGTGGAACACATGACATCTCTGGAAACTGCCCACATTGGCCGTCTGTCGAGAATGTATCTGTTTCAGTGACTGAAGGATGTGCAGTTCTTCCAGTCTCGGACGCAACGGTCTATGAGAACTTACACAGTATAGATGTAATGGTAGGCCTTCGTACTGGAGGTTCAGATTCAATATGTCACATGCATCCAGGTCCAGATCAGATTGAATCTTATGAGTTGGATTTTGCAGGACAGCACAAAGAGCAGCAGAAAAAACTGGATGCCACTGCCTTGCTGCAAGATGATGCTGAACAACTAAGTTTGCCAGAAGTAACTAGTATCAGCCATATTGCAGACTCACATAGAGTGACTGATGGTGCCTCAGATCTGCATCCGGAGCTAGATGTACAGGAGAAAATCATAACTTCTTGCCAATCTGATGATCAGCTGAAGCGTGAAACACATGCAGATCGTCAGCATTTGGACACAGTCTGTGACATTACTGACAGAGATCAGTTACATCATCTGGGAGGTGACAGAGTGGAGTTGTTTGATGCGTTGTTAAACGGAAAGTTATTTGAGGATTTTTTACCAGTTTCTTCAACAGCCACTGATGCAGACATCCATTATACAGTGATGGAAGACTTAACCGGATTAGACGACAATAGGTCCAGTGCAGAGTGGAGAGAACCAAATGATGAAGAGGATCGTTGTCTTGGAGTAGTAGCTAACAGAGAGGGAAGTTGTTACAATGTGACAGTCAGTGTTACGCAGCTGCAGCAACTTGCAGATGTAGTAGGCATCAGTTTTCCTGCTGAATGTGTTAGCAGTTATGTGGACAAGTCTGAGAATGGTACTCACCACATGGCAGAAGTCTTCTCGCATCAGTCAGAAATGCTTGCGGAAGCTGGTGACACATCGTACGTGACAGCACATGAAGAAGTGTTGCCAAATGCATGCACAAATGTGTGTGAGGTGCCAAGTGGCAAGTCGCTGAATGCAGCCACAGATACGCTACCGAGTGTTGCTCAGATGGGACGAGAGATGCAGCAGTTGGCTGTTCGTTCATCTGTTGGTGCAGCTGACAGGCAGAGAACTGCAGACAGTTCTGCTATTGAAGTTACAGTAGACGCTGCTGTTACTGCACCACTGGTTCATTCCAGTGATGTCAAAATGCCTGAATCTGGAACTGATGAAGCAAACCAGGCTTTTGCTACCAATAATATTAATCCCGACAGTCATCTTGCAGACGAGCGGCAGCTGATGTGCAAGTCTCACAACACAACTGGATTGCATGATATACACGTAAGAGAAACTGATGACTGGATAGATGCAGACGTGGACCCTGATGAAGATATGGTGTTGCCCATGCACATTGGTGCTACTGTTGAAGCAGCTGGCATAGATGAGCAGGCTTTCTTCAGTAACGGTGATAGGGAGTGTCATGTGGAGGCAAGTTTTGCAGATGGGAATATGATAAGCCAGTTAGTGTTAAGATCTGAGAGCACAGCATATCAGTCAATCACAGAAGAGGCAAATGCCACAGAAGAAAGCACAAGCTCCGAAACCCAATCAGCTACATGGGAAGTGTCTGGTAAAGTTTCTTACGTGTCAGTTGGGGAATCCACTGACATTGATGCTAATGATAAGGAAAACAGAGATGGCCAGCACAGAGAAAGCACAAGCTCCAAAACCCAATCAGCTACATGGGACGTGTCTGGTAAAGTTTCTTATGTGTCAGTTGGAGAATCCACTGACATTGATGCTAATGATAAGGAAAACAGAGATGGCAAGCACTTGTTGGCTTCAGAGACTGCTGATATGCGTGCAAGTGTGACAGAGAGAGCTGTGGTTGAAGCACATAGTGGAACCGGTACTGATGACAGTGAAGACGTTCACAGTTTTGATGATGGGATGTCATCAGAATTGCTGGGGCTAGACCAGAGTGAAGTAGCAGTTGATTTACTACTTGACCAGTTAACTCTCGGTACTGAAACCAGCAGAGAAACAGCGCTCAAGGCACGAGATGGTTGTGAACTCTCAGAGGTGGATGAAGATGAAGTAGATAACACTGAACCAAGGCCTTCAGATGTGGCTGGAAGCATTGGAGGAAATTTCTTGGAGCAGAGTGGCAGTACAGTATTTGAGACGGCTGATTCGTCTTTGCAAGTCTCCACAGTGAACATGACCAATTCACATGAATTTGACGGACACCTGTTGAAAGGCGATGAATCCTCTAATATGTCACCCATCACAGAGGCAGCAGAAGATAATCATCAACGCAACAGTGTCACGGTTCTATCTTTTGAGAACACCACTCAGTATGAAAATTCACATTCATGTATTTGTCCTTTGGGAATGACTGAAGATAGCACAGCAGTGAATGTGCATGCTCTGGGAAAAAGTACAACAGAATCTGACTTGGTGAGTAGCATGAACGATGAGTTCGGTACAGACAGTGATCCTTGCGCATACTTGAATAGTGACTTATATGCAGGTGCTAATGAGCATGATGTGAATATGGCCGGCAGTTATTCAGAGGAGACCCGTGAGCCACACATTGACATTAATACAGACAGCAGTCAAAGTGCTGAGCCTCTGGAAGAATTTGAGCACAACGAACAGCCAGTGTTTCCAGCTGATGGCTCACCTGTATCAGCCTCTCACACACCTGGTAGTAGCTCAGTTTCATGCGATCACTTGTACGATGCACTGTCTGGTTCAAAAGACTGTGATACACGAGAACCACCGAATGATAGTCGTCCGACCATACCAGCATTGGAGCCAGTGGCCAGTGGATTTTGGAACAAAACGATGACTGATTCTTCAGAGTCAGAAGCACTGCACATCAAAAGCAGGTCTGCTGTTGAGTTAGATGCTGTGAATACAGAAGTTGGAAATCTAGCTGCAGTTGCTAACATTGAAAATCGGGATGAAACAACTGTATGTGAACAAAAAGCTGTGACTGTTATTGCCACTTGCGACAGTAGTACTGTGATTGACTGTGCTGTTACTGAGCCAGTAGTGGATAGGCCAGCGGTGTTTCTGCTTGAGAATTCTAATGATGATGCATACCACGATATTGCAGAAATTGAAAAAGATTATGTGAGTGATTCGGGTGAATTGAATGCCTCTGGCTGCAGCACTGTTGTCGATGTTGTTAACAGTTCACTACCAGTGGAGAATGTTCTGCCAGTATTTGATCATTGTGCAAGTTTTGGATCAAATTTGGTTTGCCACGTCCAAAGTACAGTGGCAGTTGTCAGACCAGAAGAAAACGGAAAAGAAATTGGTTCAGACATGAGCACGAAGGTTGTTATTAGGGATTATGCTGAGTGTGAAAATGTACAAGTATTGACTAGTGAGTTTGTGTATGATATTCCCATGACTTCAGTAGTTTCTGAAACTGTCAGTGACCACAAGAGTGCAGAAGCAGTTGATTCAATACAAAGTGAAATAAGTGATAGTACACAAAGTTCATGGGATTTGAGTACTGCTGTTGTTACAGATGGCCACAGGATAGTGGAACCACTGAATACTTTGGCAGATATTGTGTTGAAAGCTGAGTTTGAAGACAATAATAATGAACAGCATGAATTTTCCAGCGAACAAGAACCTGTAGCCTCAGCATCTGTACCTTCAGATGATGCTGTGAGAAAAGTAGTAGTAGCCTTGCAGAATGAATGGGCAGTTTTTGAAACTGATGATGGCAGTAAGCAACAAGAAATTGTCCAGATTCCAGAGTTCTCAGCAGTGAAGCACTGTGTTCCTGTTAGCAGCATTGCGAATCAGTCAGAGTTAAGCGATTATAAGGAGGCAGTAAGTGCAGAATTAGTGCTGGCTGACAGTGTGAGAAGTGGGCCCGTGTTTACAGATGATGAAGGCACACTTGTTGATATTGCTCATATAAAAGACAGTGGCACCTTTGGCACTCATCTAGAGCAAGAGCTAACTATTACGGATTCAAGCTTGCCTGCGGAATCTTTGTTTGAATCAGTGTCAGACAAGCCAGCAGTTCACGAAGAGCATGATCGATTGTTGTATCGTGTTGGCGTTGCAGTGCTGAAAGACGGCAGTTCACCTGAGAAGGAGCAGACAGATAGCGAGACGTTCGAGTCTGATGTGCTGACGGATATCATCCTTGCCAGTGAACATGGCAATGCAGAGCACTTGCCCACTGCAGTTGCTGAACTGTCAGTCAGCCGCCCAGCCTCAGTTACTGAATTTGATGCTGCCGATCTGCAAGCTGACTCACTTGCTGAACGAGTTGACATTTGCCAGAACGATTCACTGCCGAGAACAGTTCCAGAGTCTTCAGTGCAGCCAGCTGCTGTCGATCACCTAGAACGCTGTATGAGAGTAGCAGTTGTCACACCAGAAGAAATTGGTCCAGGCATAATCACGAATGTTGTTGTTGGAGATGTTGCTGAGTGTGAAAATGTACAAGTATTAACTACTGACACAGAGGGTCAGCATGAGGAAGTTGCAGCTCAGTGCCGAGATGCTGGGCTCTGTGGCAGTGACATTACTGGTGATGTGTTGAGATTTTCCAAGTTTCATGCCATTGCTGTGGGTGCGGAAACAATGATTACATTCTTGAATGATGAAGGAACCAATTCCAGTGCCACTGCTGAGAAGTTTGACAGGGAGAGGCCAGATTTGATGCTAGATTTGGATAGTAATTCAGTAAGGCTGGCAAATGAACAAGCACCTGGTGTATTAGAAAGTTATCAGTGCACACTTGGATCAGTTGAAATACAGGGAGATCATCTCACGAAGGACGATTCTCCACTTGCCAGCACAGTGGATCATGCATTCTTGTTGCCAGACAGTGATATCAGTGTTTCTGCTGAAAAAGGCTTCTGTGATGTGGATGCTGATATGATGATGGTTGCTGATGCTGCGGAGGATGGCAGCGTTGTGCCTGCTGGCATAACTGGAGATACAAATGTGTTTGCCGTGGCTAACACAGCAGTAGTTTCTGTTGCTAGCAGTACAGATTCTGGACTGAAGACTCATACAGGTGGTGAAATAGTGCTTTCTGTGGACAGCTCGCAAGGTGCATGTGCAAGTGAAAGTGCTAGAAATAGCAGTGATCTATCAACAGTCGAGACGCATGTTGAAGGTGATGATGGTGGTCCCAGTAGCAGTGTTGTTAAGTCAGACGAGACTAGTATGCCAGAATCTGTTAGTGTAGCTGACCCACAGGAAATGGTTGAATCGTTTAGCTGCTTGCTGGTGAAACATGCAAATGGCACTGGGAGTGTTACACACTGTGATGCTACAGAGCAGACAGTGGCAGTTAATGATTGGTCTGCTGATGACACCAGCTTAGCAGCTACAAGCACTGACACAGATGCCGTAGGTGTAGCTTCTATAGCAGAAGTAGTAAATGAGGCTTGGGAGACCACTTCAGTATTGCATAATGCTGCCACTACAGCTTATGTTAACTTTCCGTGGTTACATGGTGAAATGTCTGTCACCGAATCGATTACTACTGATCTGTTAGTGTCAGCTAACGATGCTTCTGGTCAAAGAGAAAGCACTTTGATAGCAGCTGGTGGAGTAGAAGAGATGGAAGAATACATAGGTACGGTTGGGCAGAATGCTGCTGCATGCTGTGTTGTTAGCCTTACTGAGCCTGCTACTTTGCTTGGACCATCAGACCTTGACGTTGCTCTTGTAGTTGGCACATCACTCATTGCGGACATCCTTGATGCAGATCCTGGGACACATTTATTGCATTTCAGAACAGAAAAGTTGACAGAAGATGCAGCTATCATGAGCATATGCAGTCAGATTTCTGCTGTAGTTAGTGGCGGCGATGATGGATATAAACATTTACCAGAAGTGATCTGTGTTGAGCATAGTGCAGAAGGCCACATCCACAGTGGTGTCAGTGACTGTGAGAATGAGGCCACAAGAAGTGTCGCTCGAGTAAATAATGCCAGCAGTCTTTGTGCAGCTGAAAGCGTGCCTTGTCTAGCAGTTGATGACATTATTGACGAGAAGAGGCATTCTGACGTTTCTGAACAGGAGCCACGAGTGGGCACTGCAGTTAGTACAAAACAAACTGAATTAAGTAAGCTACCAAGTGGATTGGATGGTGCTGAAAGTTGGTTGTTTTCTGTGTCTAGTGATGCTGATAACTGTGCACATGATAAGGAAACTGATCACCGAGGTATTGAAATTGCTGCTGAGAAAATAAAAGGTGAACAAACTGTTGTCTTCTCTGTACCAGTAAGATCAAATAATGACAGTGAGGTTCAGAATATTGCTGCTGGTGATGAGGTATCAGCAGCGAATTGCAGTGTTGCAGTCATTGTGGAGGAGAACTCGAATGAGATCACAGAAAGCAGTGTGGTGACTGTTGTTGGAACTGTAAAAGCAGTGGATTCGGAACATAATTCTCTTCAGTACGTCAGTGATGCCAGCAGGGTAGCTACCACAGGGATGTACCCCAGTGAGGAAACTTCAGATCTCAGAAATAATGTCTGTGATGAGAAATCTTTAACAGTAAGTGGAGTTGAACCTATGGCTGGTGACTTTGAAGCCTGTAATGCAGTTGACTGCAGCAGAATCACGCCTGATAGTGCAGTTGCTGTGCTAGTTGACAGAAGTTTGGAGCTACCAGAGTCAGACTCAGAGACAAAAGCATCATCTCTTGAGAGTCATGTGGCAGATGGATCTGCTGTCACTTTGCAGAGGGAACTCGTTGAGAGTTTGTTGTGTGATGGTCATGACTTGGGTTCTGTTGATCACAGTTTTGTCACTGACAGTCAGGACTTTACTGCATTGCCCACTGATAGTCGTAAGGTGGTTGATCAAGAAGCTGTGACAGTGAAGAATGAGAAAAGCAGTGTGATAGCAGACAGAACAGCTGTTTTCAGTGTTTCATCTACTGCTTGTGACAGTGATAGTCGTGGCAGAGTAGCTGAAACTGCAGATACAGCAGTTAGTCAGAATTTGATGAAGAACAGTTCTGATATTGAACCAGGTGAGAATCCTCTTACTGCTGCAGATGATGGAGAAAATAAGATATTTCAACAGCGGTGTTCACTGAGTGATGGTAGACCTGCTGCCGATCTATCTACGCCAGGTGTGATACATTCTACAGTGGAACATTCTGCTGATAATGTGTGTGGTCTGAGTGAGACTGCATTGATCACTGTTGTGGACACAGCTGAGCAGCCTCCAAGTGCAAGGCAGAAAAGCCGAGACGATCAACGGCCTGCCAACTCTGTAGAGAATACGGTGCAGCAATCCGAAGCTGGTATTGCTATGTCCATAGATTCTTGTATGGTTGGTGACTCACACATATTGGATCAACATCTTGTAATGTTTTGTCACAATCCGTCAGTGATGTTCTCATTGGAGACTCCAGCTTCACTGCCTGTTGTTCATAATAAGCGTACTGAGTCACAAATGTCTTTGCAAGATGAAATTCGGCTTCTTGAGACCACAGATGCTTTTTTAGGACATTTGTCAGACAGCTTGCAAGCTGACGGCATTACGGTTTCTGATCAGACGTACTCTGATGATAATGCCCAGAAGAGTCTGAGAAATGTGTCTGTACTAGAGGAGGAAGACGGTCATGTGGAAGAGCTGCTGAGACAGAGTGAGACAGGGACATCGCCTACTTGTGTGAGTGATGATTTAGACATACTGATGACAGAAGGTGCCACTGTTGGTATAGTTTCTGCAACTGGTCTTAATGTCATCCACATTGATGCAAAGTCACATGTTGATAAGCACAGTAGCATCGGGCCATCACCAGCAGTTGTCGGTGATGCAAGGTTGCATCCATTTTCCGGTCATACTGGAGTCCTGACTGATAATACTTGCAGAATAGTAGGGAGTACAGAAGATAAGGATGGAATGACAGATGACTTGATGATTGCAGTGTGTGTGCAGCATGATATAGCAGTGGCCAGCAAAGAACATTTACCACTTACAGATACTTGGCATCAAAACCATGAAAATGAGGGAATTTGTGCAAATCGTACAGAAGTTGTGTCTAATGATTTGTCTGTAGATGGTGAATGCCATTGTGTGAATGATCAAGTAACAGTTATAACTAACAGCTCCTCAGTTGAACAGTTGGCTGCAACTGCAGTAGACAAATCAGTGTTTTATGAGCTACCACATGCCACTAGAGGTGATGATACTTCAGACTTTCACTTTAGAAACAGTGCACACATGGCCAAGAAGAATGTAGCAGCTGTGGGCTTGAGTGTGCCTGTTGCACAGAAGACCACTGTAGCTAATTTCATTGGTCAGAGTGCTGGCGTGATGTCTACAACCATAACAGATGAGGCTTTGGATTTGGATGGACGTCCAAATGATGACTGTGCAGATGTTTGTGCTGAAAAAACAGTGAATGATGATGTGCCAGTTGTTGCTGATTCTGATGGCAGAGAGACACAGAGAAGCAAGTCTGTCGATGAAATGATGGCAGAAAGTAACCAGAGTTTGCCACTTGCAGATGTTGTGTCCAGTTCTCAGACTGTCTGCAGTCAGCTGAACAGTGACGTGACAGCACGGAGGTTAGGTGACAGAGAAGATAGCTGCAGACTGGCGTCAAGTCAAATACAGCCACACGAGGCAGTGTCCCATCCTGCACCAACTGAAAATGTGAGAACAGGGGGCAAGCAGGTATCTCGAAGTAGTGGAGCAGTGCATCACTCGTCATCATCCAGCCAAGCTACACAGTCTTCGGTGTTTCCCGACTATATGTCACTGCCGGTGAAATCTGTTGACTGCAGAGTGCAAAAACCACGAGATTCAAACTCGAAGAAGAGAGTCGCTAAACTGACCGACACCGAGGTGCTGGGAATCGATCTGGAACCGGAAAGACAGTGCAACAGTGTAGAGTCCCGGTTGCAGCAGTCGTCTGATGTTGAAGTGGTCATGAGCGGCCACTCAATCTTTGGCCTCGGCCAGCAAACGGACTTTCAGTATCAGTCGATTGGTCTGCAGCCGGTTGGTACTCAGCGACCGCGATTCATACCTGGTCCAGAACAGGTACTCCGTGACGAGGTGGCCGAGCAGTATCCTGAGAGTTTCTCGCATAGTGCTCTTGATATTGAGATCAGACCGCAAAAAGAAGATGACTCACACATGATTGGAAATGATGTCAGAACACATAAAGCATCCTGTAGAAGTGATGCTGTTGTTCGTAGAGAAGTGCAAGACTGCACGACAGTCGCCCAGCAGAGATGTGGTCCAGATCTGTTGAGAGTCACACGTCCTGCTAGTGCTACCAACAGAGAAACTGCTGGACGACAGTTGACAGCGGGTGGTGAATCGCGTATATTTAATGACAGTCTTGCTGAAACTTTGCAGAGAGCATCCGGCAGAAATGTCGAGTGTCGCAGCCTCAGAGTCAACCGTGAAAGTTCACCTCACAGTGCGGCCAGCTTACAGATTTCACATCTGTGTCCTGCATCACAGTATCACATTGGCAGGCCTCAGATTTATGATATTGGTGGACTTGATTTATTTCGCTGCAGATCGTTGGAAAATATGAACTTAAGAGATGTTGAACGAGAAACTCGGCTTGTGCGTTCACATTCCGACAAGAGCATCATATCTGCTCGCAGAAACTGCCTAAGCCATAGGAGAAGACGTCTGGCACAACGCGCACTGGCCGGCTCCAGCTTATCAGCGAGTGACCACGAACTGCTTGGTAGCACAAGTACACTGTTTGAAGACCTGTTGCCGAACTTCAAAGATCTTCCATTCTTTTGGTCATTAAGTGGCAGCAATACAGATACCGAGGAGGATAAACTAATTGGAGATCAATTTGACCAGGTTCATTTCTTGCCATGGTATCACAGCTTACCATCCGTGCCAGGAAGTGGTGTTCACAGCAAGATGTCAGATAGCTGTGGGCTTGATTCTGCAGCAAGAATCAAGAGACCTAATGTGTTTGGCATGCAGATGACTGCTGAGACTGATTGTAATCAGCCAGTTGTGGTTCAGGCAAATGACAACAGAAATTCCAGAGATGCAGCTGATATTGAAATGAGTGATGATGTCGTGGACGGAACACAGTCGATGGACAGCATAACATACGTATTTGTTGGTCATGACGACAACAGCCTCAAAGCAGTGGGAGATAGTCGCTGTGGCATGATACGATTTTCTTCTGAGCCGCTATCCTATCCCTGGGAAGCCACTGTGGATATACAGCGTCACATACCAATACACTCACATGTTGGTGGTGTCCTGATAGAGTGTTCTTCGGAAAACTGCTTGTGTGCCGCCAACACAGAGTGTCCTACTCCAGTCCAGCGATCACTCTCTTGCACTGGTGCGGATGACAGAATTGCTGATAATGGAGGCTTTTCTGATGACTTCAGTTCAGATGTCAGGACTGGGCATCAACAGTTGTGCACCGTTCCATTCTGTGATCACTTTGGAGCACATAATGAGTCCAGTACACGAACATTACATGAGTTAAGACTGTCAGATGATGATATGTCGTTGCCAGCTTCTGGTCATGCTAAGACTGCTGTTCAGACAAACAGATCTTTGGATGAAAGATATGCCAAACAGCCTTTGTTGTTACTTCCATCTGTCGGAAGAAGTCGGGTAGTAGCAGAAACCCAAACACATCACAGTCACCAGCTACATCATGATGAGTATGGAAGTCATCTAGCCATGAAGAAGAGCCACACCGTTCAAAACTTGACACATGATGATAAATCAGCAAAGCTTCATAGCACTCAGTCTTTACCATACAGGATGGATGATCAAAGCTCACTGTCAGCTGAACCAGTTTTGCAGTCATCTGGCCGAACAGTTGAAACCCAAACTTATCCTGAGAAGCGCGTTATTGAAACACAAACTCCAAACAATTTGAAGTCATGTGGAACACAGACGATGCATTCAGATGATGTCAGAAATCAGGATCAGATTGATCTGTATTTGAATGTTCCATCAACTGATTCTGGATCTCTGTCAAGCCCAGGCTTGCATGCCACACCATCTAATAGGCCGAGAAGTGAATGTTTATCGGCTGCTGAAAGTGATGTTGTTAATTCCAAGTTAATGCTGTCGGCTGC
>Ga0126333_1000139_pt1 | contig 18525 bp, 16 predicted proteins | sample InaspJWI54metaG_FD_94488 | JGI IMG/M metagenome (GOLD analysis project Ga0126333, IMG submission 94488) | Marine gutless worms symbiont microbial communities from Oahu, Hawaii - Inanidrilus sp. 2 OAHU.JWI-54 metaG | ecosystem: Host-associated > Annelida > Digestive system > Unclassified | place...
ATCGTCCAGCAGGCCGTGAGATCATCCAAGATTACTTGGAATAACATTACTTGGGATATGGACCCTATATCCGAGTACTTTATGCCAACTGGAGCTTTTTAGAGAACCGTATAAATTTATTTGATCCTGAGAACTACTACCAACGGGGGGCCGCATATATCCATAAGCGACAATATGACAAGGCTATCGCTGACTTAAATCAAGCGATTACGTTAAACCCGAAGTATGCAAAGGCGTTCAACGACCGAGGGCTGACATATATCAGAAAGCGACAGTACGATCGGGCAATATCTGATTTCAACAAGGCTATTGGAATAGACCCTAAGTACGATAAGGCTTACAACAATCGGGCTTTGGCCCATGCCTATATAGGAAAATATGACCAAGCCTGGGTAGACGTCCACCATGCCCAAATCTTGGGCTTTCACGTTCACCCTAAATTTCTTGAAGAGCTTCGTGAAGTATCAGGAAGGGAACAATAATCCATCGTTGCTTGAGCTTGATTCGTTATCAAGTTTAAGTGCTTTCTTTTACGCAGGAGGAACATTATGAATAATTATCTTGATCGCAAGGGGGTCAAAACGAAAGTTTTCATTTCAGTTTCTCTTTTGGTTACATTCGCGATATCAAACTGCATGTTAGGTTGCGCAAGTCAGCCAGATAAGCTGCAATCCCAGTACGTGTCGCCACTACAATACAAGGACTATGACTGTGAACAAATTGAAGATGAATTGGAGAAGGTTTCCAACAGGGTTACAACCCTATATACGGATTTAAAAAAGAAAGCAGACGGCGACAGTGCCCAAATGGCAGTTGGTATGATTATATTTTGGCCGGCCTTGTTTTTTTTAGAGGGGGGCGATGGGCCTGAAGCTAATGAATATAGCCGGCTCAAGGGAGAAAAAGCCGCTTTAGATGAAATCGCAATCCACAAGAAATGTCCTATCGATTTAGATCAATACGAGCTATTGACTGACAAACTAAAGCGCGAAGAGAAGCAAAGACTGAAAGAGCAAGGCAAAAAAGTCCCTAAAATAGCAATCACGGAAAGTTACCGTATAGCGATATTCCCTCTAAATATATATGCTTCAGGAGGTCTTCCTTCGTACATTGGAGATCTTACATATCAGGGTATAAGGGCCATTGCTGCGGTCGCCGCAGATGATGAAAACCTCACGCTCATATACTGCTACAAGGAATTCCAAGGCATCAATAGCGGGAATCCGTCTATCAAAAATGTTGCCACTAGCCAGAATCTGAATGTGTGGAAAAAGAGGTCGTTCTTTTCATTTAAAGAACCGGATTGGGATGAAATCAGAAAGAATGGTCTGGAGATAGACGCAGACCTTATTGCGATGATAGGGGGCGATCTAAGTAGGTGGTCTTTTGATTTTTATTTATATAGCCCTGGAAATAACAAGTTATATTCAGTAAAAGCCGATGCCCACTATTCAAGTTTCGGAAATGTGGCCGAGAAAACTATCCGGGCCCTTGTTGAAGATTTTTATTATGATCAATTGTGATAACTCCGACAGGTCACAAATTCTCTCTGCCGAACTACGGCCATTATTCCTCAGGCGCCCCCGGCACATGCAGACCGAGGAATTTTGGCAATAGTTACATAATCGGCTTAGGAATAATTCCGGGCCCCTTTTATCTACTGGTATGCAATCCGTTAAAACCATATTGGAACGCCACCCCCCAAGCAAGCTGCGGGGAGGTGGATGGCAGTATCACCCTAAATGAAGTTCACCAGTATCTGAATCGTGAAATGAGTTACGCGGCCCGAAGTTCCCATGGCCGCACCCAACAGGCGATGGTTTTAGGCGCTCCGGACACAGTCCTGAGCAGATCATAGGAAAACAAAATCGCATCATATTCGTAAAACCAGGTGCACTTCAGTCCCACCGACAAGCGCTGTAAAAAGTTACTCTACATCCAACATCTCTTGCAGACATATTGATTGAAAAATTCAAAGAATGCTCGTATGGTATATACCGCTTACCTTGACTGATAAATCGCCGCATGGTTTTATATACAGCCTGAATAGCAAGGGAGGTGTCAATATGCTTAACCTCACGCGTATCGCAGGTCTCGTTGCTCTGATGTTCATGGCTGCAGCCTGCGTTCCCCAGCAGTCCATAAAACAAGCCGCCGAAAAAGTCGAATCCGAGTGGAAAACCGAGAATACCCAAATAATCTCTAAAGAAGGAAAACGCACCTTTACCGCTACCAAACGGCAGGGATTTGAGGCCGCCCAGCTGGCGGCAAACCGGTTGGGACTGGTGATTGAAAATCAAACTTATGAAACGGGTTTCATCTATATGGCCGCACCAGCGCCAACACCTCTTTCGAAGGCTGAATGGGAAAAAGTACAAAAAACCGAAACCCGGGAGATGCGTGACCTGGTAAGCCAAGACTTGGGTTTTTACCAGTGGTGGGTTACGCTGGATCCATCCGGAAAAGAAGTACTAACCAATGTGTTTATTACCGAAACAAAAGAAGGGATCGACGTTACCATCGGCCTGCGCCTGCGCGTGAAGGACAGCTCCTCGGACAAACTCAAGCGCATGCAACCACCACCCACCGCCCTGCGCATGGGATTGGCCAAGTTCTGGGCTGCCTATGAGATGGAGCTTGACAACCTGACCGGCGGATCGTACCAACCGGCAAGAAAGATCGCAAAAATACCAGTCGCCATTCCACCTAAAAGTAGCACAGCAATTAGGCCCCCGTCCCCATCATCCAATCCAGATGCCGTGGCTGTCATCATCGGCAATCGGAACTACAGTGGAATGGTTCCTCCGGTTGAATATGCCCATCGTGACGCGGACGCCTGGAAACAGTTTGCATTAGAGACCTTGGGTATAAGTGACAAAAATATTATCTACATACAGGACGCAACCCTGCTTGAAATGCAGTCGGTCCTGGGGAATGATCGGTCTCACACTGGTAAGCTCTGGCGCTGGATACGACCTCAGGAATCAGACCTGTTCGTATTCTATTCAGGCCATGGGGTCCCTGGGATGAAAGATCGGCGCGCCTACTTGCTTCCTGTGGGCAGCAATCCGGATATTGCTGAGATTCAAGGGTATCCCCTGGAATTGCTCTATAAGAACCTTTCGAAGATGGAGGCCCGGACCACCACAGTTTTCATTGATGCCTGTTTCTCGGGCCAAAGCCCAGGGGGAGCTCTGGTCCGCAATGCGTCAGGCATTCGGGTGACAACCAAAACCCCTCCAGCCGCATCACTGACTATTATAACTGCAGCCCGTGAAGAGCAGGTCGCCAGCTGGGATCGGGAGTCCGAACATGGACTTTTTACATGGCATCTATTACACGCGCTAAACGGAGCAGCTGACCAGCAACGCTATGGCAAGGCAGACGGCCGCATCACCCTGAATGAAGTCCGCAAATACCTTGACCGGGAAATGAGCTATGCGGCTCGTCGGAACTACGGCCGCACCCAGCAGGCCATGGTCTTTGGTGATCCGGAAAGGATTCTGGTCAGCCTAGAGAAAAAGTAGTCACGTAAAAGAGAATGGCCCGGAATTTCTCCGGGCCACATACTTTTCTAATTTCGTTTCAGTAAGTTACGGTAAAATCAGTTCACTACCGCTGCGATCGGTAAATCTCCGAACATTTCTTTACGCGACAACCAGGGCGTCTGCTGACCGTAGGTCTGTCGATCGACATAGCCGCTGACGTAGTCAACCAACTCCAACAGCTCGACGAAACCATTCTTGTCCCGGTCCGCAATCCGACTCTTTGGGCCGAGCCCCTCGGTCAGGGCATAGGTAAAGATCCCGGCACCGCCTCCAAAATCCGGACTTTCAAACGAGTATTGCCGGCCTTTCGAGGCCGAAAACACCATCACCCCTCCCCGTTGGCCGCTGAAAAAATCACGGGCCAACTCATCGTTGGGCACGACGGTCTCGGTGACGATACTGCCGGAATGGCAGGCGTCCAGCATCAGGATGGTGCGCCCTTTGATCTTGTCCAAGTACCGCCCCAGGCCGGCCCAGCTGATTCCGCCTCTGGCCGGGTCGTTCAGCTGCCCTTCTGAAGTTAGAAAGTAGAAGACACCCTGTTGATCCCTGACCCCGTGGCCGGCCATAAAGATCATCACCACGTCGTTTTCCGATACGGCTTTGAGTGTCTCCAGGGCAGCTTCAATGCTCGCTGCAGTGGCCTGCTCGTCGACAAGCAGCCGGGTTTTGACTGCCCCGAATAATTGGCCGCCCTGGCCCTCCAGGGTTTTCACCATGGAAAGTGCGTCGGTGTGGGCAAACTCCAGTTGCCATTTCTCCGGCAGGTCCGGGTAGCTGCTGATGCCGATTCCCAATACATGTAGTATCGGCTTGGAAATGTCCTGGGCGCGGCAGACGACGTCAAGGTAATGGGGATTACTGGAAAAGCCCTTTTCGTCATAGGCAATGGCGGTAATCCGGTTGGCACCGGCAAAAAGGGGGATCTCCAGGGACAGGGTTTCCGATTTTCTATCAAGATTTACTTCCGTAGCCGGTTTCCCATTGGTAAAAACTCTGACGGATCGGACCGCTTTCTGGGCGGTGGCGGTCAGCGTGAGCGGATAGCGTTTGTCTTCGGTTTCACGCTCACCGGTACTGCTGCTGATTTCGATTCTGGGTGGCTGGGACAATTCCGGGGCCGGTTTGCCGGCATCCAGATCTCCCTCCAGTCGAGCCTTGATAATATCCGGCCGCTTGAAGCGTGATTCAAACTGCTCAAAGGTAAAGGTTTCCATCCCGCCGGGGTATACCCAGTGCAGCAGCGCACCGCCCTCCAAGCTGGTATCGTAATAGCCGTCCGGCGTCACGATGATCCACTCACCGTCCCGGGAGGACACCATCCACACAATCTCCTGTCCGGAATCAGCGCTCCAAATGCGGGTGGTCATATCCGCCCCGCCGGAAAGGATGTAACGGTCGTCTTTGGAAAAAGCAACGGCCGGGACCTCATCCCTATGACCAATAAATGAGAGGATTTCGGCACCGGTGCGGGCGTTCCACAGTTTTACGCCGTGGTCGTCGCTGGCTGATGCAATTCGTTCTCCATCAGATGAGACCGCCAAACTGGTAATGTTGCCCATATGGCCCCTGAAACTGCGGACCTTGCGTCGGGTAGATGTTTCCCAAAGTGTAAAATCCTGCCACCCGCCGGCCAGAACATAGCGGCCGTCGGGTGACACAGCTATTGACTGAACCCATTCATCATCGTTATCGAACGTATGCTCTGCCTTCCCGGTCTGCACCTCCCAGAGCTTCAGGGTGCTGTCACTGCTGCCGGTGAGTACGTAGCGACCATTGGGGGAAAAAGCCACCGCGTTAACCCAATGCGTATGGCCTGAAAAGTTCTTAATTTCCTTTCCGGTACCAAGATCCCACAATCGACATGTTTGATCTTTACTGCCGGTCAGGGCCAGGCGGTTGTCCGGCGAAAAGGCAACCGATGTCACCGCCGCACTGTGGCCTTTCAGCGTCCGGCGGCCTTTCCCGGTCACCATGTCCCATAGCCTGACCGTACCATCAGCGCTTCCGGACAACGCCAGCTTTCCGTCTTCGGAATAGGCCAGTGAAGTTACGGCCCGCACATGTCCCTTGAAAGTCTTGACGCGCTGTCCCCTGTTAATGTCCCACAGGGTCAGGCTCCCATCGCTGGAACCGGTGAATGCCAGGCGGATATCCGGTGAGCAGGTCAGCGCACTGACTTTCAAGGACTCACTTTTAAAAACCCGGACCTGCCGACCGCTTGTTACTGAATGTAGGGTAAGGACACCACTGTTTTTGGCCGATAGCACATAGCGCCCATCCGGCGAATATCGAATTTTATGCACCGATCCTGATTCGCGGGCAAACGTGCGAATTTCCTTTCCAGATCTCAAATCCCAGAGAGTCAGTGTTCCGTCTTTGCTGGCCGTCAACAGGGTTCGGCCATCCGGGGCGTAATCCAGAGCTTGAACATCCCAACTAAGCCCCTTGAAACGCTTGTTTTGATGACCGGTGGCAACCTCACGAAACTCAAGCCCCCAACCGCCCATTACGAAATAGTGGCCATCCGGTGCAAAGGCGGCATCTTTCACCTCCGCGGCTAAAGCCGTCGACCGGGCCGGTATCGTTAGGAGCTGAGTTCCCTTTTCAATATCCCAAATCTGAGTATCCATACAGTCCATCAGCACCAGCCGTCCATCCGGCGAGAAGGCGATGGTCGTCTTGGCCCAATATTCCAAATATTTGTATTTACCTCTAAAAGAACGGACCAAGAGCCCATTGGACGCTGACCAGACTTTCACTCTTTTCGCATTGCTGACACTTATGGCTCGGCGCCCATTGGCGGAAAAGGTTACCGCCTGAACCCATGAGCGAGAGTGTGTTTTTTCCTGTTTTCGTATAAGCTTACCGGTGGCTATTTCCCATAAAGCCACGGTGCCGTCCATATGGCCCGAAAACGCCATCTGGCCGTCAGGTGAATAGGCCACCGCTGTCACATTGCTATCCACTGCTGCGAACGTTCGGATTTCACGACCGGTGGATACCTCCCACAGTTTCAGGGTCCGATCATCACTGCCGGAAATCACAAAACGGCCATCCGGTGAAAAGGCGACCGCCACGGCGGCGGCAGAGTGGCCTAGTTGGACGACCGGAATCATGTTCTGCTTGGTTGCCACGCAAGCAATCAGCGATGACAGCAGGGCGACCATGAACATTCTTCTTAAAATCATAGGTCAAGACCTCAATTGGGTAGAAGGGTTGGAGCGGTGACTTATAATTATGCGTTTATCGAACCGGCAAGGCAACTTAAAACGACATCGATTATTTTCGTGCAAGGAAGCCTATCGGTTGACAAAAAGAGCCCATCGCCCTATTTTCTCATCCAATTGAAACAGCAATGAATAAGGTTAAAAAAAGAATGACGGGAGAAAACAGTGATTTCTGGGAGGACCACTCCCTGAACTACTTGGAAATGGCGCTACGCTCAGACCACCATGAAGAGATACTTAGCCCGGACGGTTACGGCAAAAAAACCGGTGACTGCCGCGACACCATCGAGATGTTCCTGATGCTGGACGGGGACCGGATCAAGCACTTGGCCTTCACCACCGACGGCTGCCTCAATACCAATGCCTGCGGCAACACCGTGGCCCAGCTCGTGGAGGGACAACCCGTTGAAAAGGCGTGGGAAGTCACCCCGGAACAGGTAGCTGCCTATCTGGAAACCCTGCCCGCGGATCATTTTCACTGTGCCGAACTGGCTGTGGGCGCCCTTTACCTGGCCCTGGCCGATTGCCGTGACAAACTGCAAACCCCCTGGAAACAGATTTACAGAAAAGGGTGATCAATGGAAGAGAGGTCCTTCGGCCCGGTACGTTTCATTCCCGGCATCAACCGGGGCAAGTATCCTTATTGCCATTCAATTTATATCGAATCCGCTAAAATCCTTATCGATCCCGCCTCGGACCGGGAACGCCTGAAACGGCTGCGCGATGATGACGGCGTAGAACAGGTCTGGCTCAGCCATTGGCATGAAGACCATTTTATGGACCTCGACCTTTTCGACGACCTGCCCCTGGGAATCCATCCCCTGGACGCGCCACCCTTGACTGATGTCGAATCCTTCCTGGATGCCTACGACATTCAGGAACAAGCGTTTCGAGACAGCTGGCGCGACATTGTCACCGAAATGTTTCACTTTCGGCCCCGGCAGCCCAGGATTGCCTTGGAACCCGGCACCCGCCAACTGGGCGATCTGACCGTGGAAGTTATCCACACCCCCGGGCACACTCCGGGGCACCTGTGTTTCTTCTTTCCTGAATCAGGCGTGTTGTTTCTCGGCGACTATGATCTCACCGCCTTCGGCCCCTGGTACGGAGACCGCGAGTCCAGCATCCCGGACACCATTGCCTCCGTCCGGAAGCTGGAAAAAATCCCGGCCCGCACATGGCTTACCTGCCACGAAACCGGCATGTTCACAGCTGACCCTGGCAATTTATGGTCCGACTATTTGGACGTGATTGAAAAAAGGGAAGCGCGGCTGTTGAATTTTCTGGACCAACCAAGGTCCCGGGAGGAGATCATCAACGCCTGGACCGTCTACCTTAAAGAGCGGGAGCCGAAAGATTTTTATCGCTTTGCAGAATGGGCAATTGTCCGTAAGCATCTGGAAGGTCTTATAAATGCAGGCCGGGTTACATTTGATGAAGACCGCTACCGCCTTACCTGATTTATTTGGGCGAGGCTGGCTTAGCCGAAACGCCTAAATAGATGGCCGCCAGGGTAATGGTGATTCCCACCAGGTTGACCAGGGTGGTCGCCCGAGCGAAGAACAGCACATCCCACACAAACGCCAACGCCGGCTGCAGCAGCAGGATCATGCCCACCAGAGACGCCCTGATTTTCGGCAAAGCCCGGGTAATGATCAGCCAGCCGATGGCCTGGCTGGTAATCCCGTAAACGACCAGTGCCAGGGCACTTTGTGTGTCCGGGATATGAAAACTGCCGCCCTGGCGCCAGATATCTCCGGCCAGAAAAGCCGCGGTCAGGAAACTGATTACAGTGAGGTTGGCTGAGGTGGACAACGGATCTTCCAGGCTTTGAATCTTGCGCAGGCTCAGCAGAAACAGCGTATAGCAGACGGCCGCGATCAGTCCGGCATATACTCCCAGCTTGTAATCTCCCCCCAGGCGTTCCCATTGGAGGCCCACCACCAAAAACAATCCCAACAGGGCCAGGGGGATGGAAATCGCCAGTTTCAAACTCACCTTTTCGCCCAGAAAAAATACACCGGCCAGGGCCATGAAAAAGACCTGGAAGTTGGCCAGGATGGTGGCCAGCCCAGGACCGTTCACGTGGATGCTGAAATGCCAGAGGATCAGATCCACGGCCAACCAGAAACTGCAAAAGAGTCCGTACCAGATATAGGGGCCGCCCTTGAAGCGCAATTCCCTGCGCAAAAGGACCAGCAAGAGAAGGGCGCTGCCGCCAAACAGCATGCGGTAGAAACCGGCCACGACTGGGGTAACGTGGGCGATCTTGACATAAACACCTGAAAAACTAATCAAAATCGCCCCAACGGTCAGCTGCAGCCAGGGCGGGGTCTGGTTGAAAGCGTTAACCAAAAATTTCATGTGACAGGGTCAGGGAGGTCTAAAACATCATGATCCGCGTCTAACCAGGCCGGAAAGTCGCGGCGCCAGTTATCCAGGATCTCTCGGGAGAGGGTTGCGGTGCGCAGGGCCGGATCGTTGTGGATAGTGAAAAGGGTGTTCCCCACCGGGTCAATGACAGTCGAGTCTCCGCTGTAATCCAGACCGTTGCCATCGGTGCCCACCCGGTTGACCCCGATGACGTAACACAGGTTTTCGATGGCCCGCGCTTTTAAGAGCGCTTTCCAGTGTTCAGACCTTTTGGCCGGCCAATTGGCCACGTATACGGCGGCATCGTACTCGTTGTTGAGATTGCGGGACCAGGCCGGGAAGCGCAGATCATAACAGACGAAGGGGCGCAGTTTCCAGCCTTTGATCGTGACCGTCAGCAAGCTCTGCCCGCCGGTATAGATGTCGTCTTCACCCAGCATCCGGAACAGGTGGCGTTTATCGCACGTTTGCAGCTTTCCGTCCGGCCCGGCGGACATGAGCCGGTTATAATAGCGCCCATTATCCACAATCATCACGCTGCCCATCAGGTGAGTATCGAGCTTGGCAGCCGTGGTTCGCAGCCAGCGGACCGTTTCGCTTTCCATGGTCTGGGCCACAGGTTCCGGCCGCATGGAAAACCCCGTGGAAAACATCTCGGGGAGTATCACCAGGTCGGTTTTACCCGCCAGGTTTGCCAGGCTTTGGTCAAATCGTTCTAAATTGGCCGCCGGGTCCTCCCAGGCCAGTTCGCTCTGGACAATGGTGACCGTTAAATCCGACATAGTCTTTCCGCGGCCTCCTTCAAAGTGTCGTCGGTTTTGGCAAAGCAGAACCGCAGCACATGTGCATCGGTCCGGTCATGGTAGAAAACGGACGGCGGAATAGCCGCCACCTTATGCTCAGTCGTAATCGTACGGGCAAACTCCAGATCCGGGGCATCGGATATATCCGCGTAGTCCAGCATCTGGAAATAGGTCCCGCTGCAGGGCAGGGCCTTGAATCGGGAACCTGCGATGAGGTTCAAAAACAAGTCCCGCTTTTCCTGGTAGAAGCCCGCCAGGCCCAGGTATGCTTCGCGGTTATCCAGAAACTCGGCGTAGGCATGCTGGACCGGGGTGTTCACCGCAAAGGTCAGGAACTGGTGCACCTTCTGAAACTCGCGAGAGAGTGACTGTGGCGCTATGCAATAACCCACCTTCCAACCCGTTGTGTGGTAGGTTTTGCCAAAGCTGCTGATTACAAAACTGCGATCGGCCAGGTCCGGGTAGCGGAGAATGCTCTCATGCCGCCGACCATCGAACACGATGTGCTCATAAACTTCATCGCTCAGAATGAGGATGTCAGTCCCCGTGACTAGCTCTCCCAGGCTCTGCAGGTCGCCCTTGGAAAGCATCGCCCCGGTCGGGTTGTGGGGTGAATTCAGGATGATCATCCGGGTATTGGGGCTCAGCGCGTTTTTCATTGCCGCCCAGTCAACCTGGTAATCAGGAAACGTCATCTTAACGAAAACAGGTCGGCCACCGTTGAGTTCAATGACGGGGACGTAGGCATCATAGGCCGGCTCCACAACAATGACCTCATCACCCGGCTGGACAGCAGCAGTAATGGCGGCAAACAAGCCCTCGGTGGCGCCGGCCGTTACGGTAATTTCCGTGGCCGGATCACAGGTGCGCCCATACAGCGCCTGCGTTTTGGCGGCGATTTTTTCCCGCAGCGCAGGAATTCCCTGCATGGGAGCATATTGGTTTTGACCGGCTTGCATGTATTTCCAGACCAACTCCTTGAGTCGTGGATCGGCATCGAAATCTGGAAATCCCTGTGACAAGTTGATGGCCCCGCTTTCATTGGCCAACTGGGTCATCACCGTAAAGATAGTGACACCAACGTCGGGAAGTTTTGAAGCAATCTGCATGGCTCAATCTCCGTTCAAAGCTTGCTAAATAAGCATTCAAGCGTTTTCCTAGAAGCGGTTTCAAAACCTTCAATCGGGTTCAAGGTCAAGGCGGCCGCGAGGTTCAAAACGGAGGAATACTGATAGTATTTCGAGGATTTGAACCTCGCGCCCAACACAGAGATTGGGACCGAGGGGAGGTTTTGAAACCGCTTCTATCCATAGACCACCTGCTGGCTGAATGCAATATGCGCCTTTTGTATTGCATTCCCCGGAACGCTGTACAATATTCTTACAGAAACAGAGTCCGTTGTTTATATTCCTGACCTGCATAAGTGTGGATATCGGTCGTGATTGAAAAAATTATTTCGGGAGGACAAACCGGTGCTGACCAGGGGGCCCTGGATACAGCCATACGCTTGGGAATCGAACATGGCGGCTGGATACCAAAGGGCCGCAAAACCGAAGCCGGTCCGCTTGCCGACAAATACCACCTAAAGGAAATGCCCTCGGGTGAATACCAGGCGCGAACGGAAAAAAACGTGGTATCGGCTGAAGCGACCGTCATCATCTCACACGGCCCACTGTCGGGGGGGTCCCAGTTGACGCAGCAACTGGCCCATCATCATGGCCGTCCCTGCCTGCACATAGATTTGAACACCCAGGCCGCCTTCGATGCCGCCCGGATCATCACCGACTGGGTTAAGGCCTACGATATCCGCGTCCTGAACGTGGCCGGACCCCGGGCCAGCGAGGACCCACTGATATACCAGGCCACCGCCGACATCCTGGAAAGTGCCTATTACCTGGGTCTCGTACAACTGCCGGGCAAAGAAACCGCCGAAACGCTGGCCAGTTTACCCGAAACGGTTGATCAGGCCGTCACTATCCTGATAAAACAGCTTCGCCTAAAAGATAAAAGTGCTATCGCCAATTTGCAAAAAGACCAGTTGGAAAGTCTGCTCCAGGCACTGAACATTTACATCAGTGATGAATTTGCCTTAGGCAGGGGCAATGACCTGTTGATGACTTCCTGCACTCGCTATCTGGCCGAAGAACTGGCCGGAGAACCCGAACCGGCCATGGCCATTATTACCGAACTATGGAAGCAGCTTTCGAAAACCCATCGTTTAAGATTGGTGAAGTAAAACAATAGGAAGGTAGGCTATAGGCATTTAGGCTGTAACCACCCTATAATCGAACACAGGCGGCCAGGCCTTATTTAAAGGTGAAAAGGATAGGTTATGCCGGATATTATTTTTGTATGCACAGGCAACATCTGCCGTAGCCCGATGGCTGAAGGTATTTTGAGGCAGCGCTGGCTGGATGCCGGGATCAGCGACCGGACCGTCTCTTCGATGGGGGTTCAGGGGTTGGATGATTCACCGGCCACAGATCTGGCCCAGCAGGTTTGTGCGGAAAACGGCATCGATATTTCCGAACACCGGTCGCGGTCGATTTCCGGTGAAGAACTTCAGGCGGCAGACCTGATTCTCTGCATGGAGCCGGGCCATGTTTCTTTTCTCAACACCTTTTACCCCTGGCACAGTGACCGCATCGCCCTTTTGGGTGCCTGGCCGGGTAAACCAAAACGAAAACACACCGTCCAGGACCCCATGGGTGGTCCCCTGACGCTTTATCAGAAAGTGTTTGGAATTATCGAGGCGCACATAGATCGCATCTTACCTCAACTGTAAGAACATCAATCTTTGGACAACCACTTTTCAGGCAACTAAAAAACGCCTCTCTATATGATGGCACAGGCCGGATCCGGAAAATCTTTAAGGTTTTTGAAGAAGTGGTGCGTTGGATGCATCGGCCTCAATTCTGAATGCCGAGGTGGATGCGTTTAACTCCTCGGCACTGACGGCGGTGTCCTGAACCCCCTGATCAATCTCGGTAATGGCCTTATTCACCATTTCCATCCCCTGGGCCTGTTCTCTTGAAGCCAGGGCGATTTCATTCACCAGCTGCCCGGCATTGACGGTTTGATCGGATGCCGCGTGGAAAGCGTCGTTGACGTTGTTCACCATCCCGGCCCCTGCCTTGATGTTACCCACGGTCTTTTCAATCAAAGCATGCGTGTTTTTGGCGGCATCGGCAGCCCGAATGGCAAGGTTGCGCACTTCATCAGCCACGACTGCAAACCCGGCGCCGGCCTCTCCGGCCCGGGCCGCTTCGACAGCGGCATTCAAAGCCAGCAGGTTGGTTTGAAACGCGATCTCATCGATGGTCCCGACGATTTTGGCCGTTTCTTCACTGGACTGACTTATTTCCTTCATGGCCGCAGTCAACTGTTCCATGGACTTGTTGGCGCGGTCGACCTCATCACGCACAGCCTGCATCATTTCATCTGCCTGATGGGCATTCTCGGAATTCTTGTTGATGGTGCTGGTAGTTTGCTCGACAGCGGCGCTGGTCTCCTCCAGGGATGCGGCCTGCTCGCTGGAGACCCGGGACAACCGGTCGGAGGCGTCCATGATTTCCTTGATCATGGAACGCAGACTCTCGTTTACATCATTCATGCGGCTGCCCATGTGGCTGATTTCGTCACGGCCTTTTACATCCACCGCCTGTGAAAAGTCGCCTAAATTCATCTTGCCGGCCATATCCAGCATGTTTCTCACCGGGATGTTTACCATTCTGTGAAACAGGAGGTAAATCGCCAAGATCAAAACAGCGGCGCCCGTGGTACCCATGTAAAAACTGGTGCTGCCGGCACGCTGCAAAGCTGCAAATGATTTTTCCATGGACACCCGAACCTGCATGCCCCCCAGCACTTTACGTGAACTGCCATGGCAATGATAGCACCTGGATTCATTCATAATCGGTTTGAAAACGCTCTGGTAGGCCTTGCCGTCGATGGTTTCGTCCATGGGATGGGAAGGAGCCGTACCGGACGCCAGCATTTTTTCGACCAGAGCAATAGCGCCATTGCCGGTTAGAAGCGTATCCAGCTTTTTATGGGTGGCTTCCGATTGGGTTGAAAAGGCCACATCGCGGTTGAAATCAAAAACAAATACCTCCAGGTTATCGGCCTTGTCATGCAGCCGGGCAAACTGGCGGCGCACGGTATCGTTGTCGCCGATTGCCAGGGCATCGAACATACCGCCCTCTATCGCGGTCGCTAAAGAAAGGCTGTTCTCCCGGGCCTGATCTTCGATGGTATGTTTCTGACTGTATATGTTGACACCGATGATCGCACCAAGAACCACGGTCATAACACACAGAATTGAAAGGAGAACCTTCATCCAGAGATGCTCATTGATAAATTTATACAGTTTCATGCCTATTTCCTTTTAGCTGAATACCTTGAGATGATTCGAACAGTAAACTCCTTTAGAGTGTCTGGTCACAAGCAGCGTGTCTGGTCACAAGCGGTAGATTTTGCCCCAAGGTCAAGGCGGCCGCGAAATTCAACCCGGAGGAATACGTTGTTGTATTTCGAGGAGTTGAACTGAGTGCCCAACGCTGAGATTGGGGCAAAAGACCTTTTTGAGATAGCTTCAATGGGCGCCCCCGAATAGCAACGGCTTAAACTTAAACGCCGCGACCCGTTCGGAATTGTGACAGATCAGGCAGCTGTCCATGCTGACATTGGAGATAATATCTTCCGGATCTTCCGACTCTGCATGCACGCTCCCCGGTCCGTGACACACTTCACAACCGGTATTTTTTAAATGGGGGGTCTTCTCTACGGAAACAAAGCCACCCGGCTGCCCATAACCGGTGGTATGACACTTGTAGCAGCCCTTTTCCTCTTCGGGTGTCAACCCTTTTTTCATAATTTCAACACTATGAAAGGATTTGGCCTTGCGGGCGTGCTGGGAAAACGTCTCGTATTCACCTTCATGGCAGGCCGCACAAGCCTCGGAACCGATGTAAGTTTTAGTTTCAGCATCCTGGGCCTGAATAGGAACCGATCCCGCAGTTAGACCCAGAAATATGCTGGCCACCAATGCAACCGATAACGTGCTGATTTTGAGATTCATTCTGTTCTCCTGACAAAAAAACAAATTAAATACTACCATTGATGTATGCATTATCGGTAAATCCCTAAAAAAACTTTAATGTTAAGTGCTGGTTTTGATGCTTGATTCGAGCACGGATCTTTGGAATAGTCAGGACAACATATTAACAGATGAGACTGTCACGGTTTGAGAGCATTACTGACTGAATATAACCCGATATTACACGGTAGTGAGGGACTTCAATGGGTTCAGACCCGGGTGGCCAATCCAAAGGGGCTGGTTTTCATTCCGCCTTTGATTGGCGGGGGGCCGGCTCAACAATTGGCCACCTTTCGATGGCTGTGCAAAAGCGACCTGGATCTTCTGTCCTTCAATTACTCGGGACATGGTGAGTCCGGGGGCAGGTTTTCACTCGCATCTTCCGAACGAGACACCCGCATCATGCTTTCCATGGCGGCCGAGCGCGCGCACAGATCTGGGCTGCCTTTTTACGGGATTGCGGCCTGCTATGCTACGATTCCCATGCTGTTGGGGGCCATGCAATCCGGAGAACCGTTTAAAAAAGTCGTACTCATCAACCCACTCACCGAGTTTTTCCAGGGAACGTTCCTACATGCGCTATATCGTTGCTGCCGACGTGGCTTTTCTTTAAAAAAGCCGGCTGAAAGCCTTAAGGATTCCATAGACAACTACCTGGAATTACTATTTCCCAATATCGCGCGCGGCGTGACCGGGTTTGGTACGCTGAGCCGTAAAAGAACCCAGGTTTTGAAAGTACTGTTTGAATGGCTTTCATCAAATGTCGAGTTTGATTTCTCTTTGCCGCAAACACCGGCCCTATGTATCTACAGCAGTCGAGACCCTATATTGGACCTTGGCGGAGGTCTCCTCAGAAACGCCAGTATGGATTGTATCAGAAGGGTTTGTTCGCCGGTAACGTTCAAGGCTATTGACAGTGACCATTTCCTGTCTGACCCGGAGAGCCGGGCATCGACCCGGCAGGCAATCCAAGCCTTTCTGCTAGCCGGTTAAACATATCAGTACGGCAGCCTTGATGTTTCAGATAGCACGAACTCTGGAGAACAACCGATGGAAGAGCTTCTTTTTCAGGCAAAGGCGCTGACTTCCCGCATCGTAGACCCCGATGGCACCTCGGTCGAGAAACCGGTGGAAATCCGCACCGATCCGATAACCGGTCGCACGGCCCGGGTCACCTTTGCCCGGGCTGCCGAAAAGGAAACCGGGACGGACGCCCTGCCCGCGCCGCCGCCGGCTGCCAAAGACCAGGCCACCTGTCCATTTTGTCAGCCGCAATTGAAAATGCGAACACCGACCCTTCCGGATAGTTTCGGACATACGGATCGCCTTGAATTGGGCACCGCCACCCTTTTTCCCAACCTCTTTCCGTATGGGCGTTACTCGGCGGTTAGTCTCTTTGACAATCGCCACTTCGTAGAAATCGGACAAGCCTCGGTGCAGTCCTATACCGACAGCTTCATGAATTGCCGGAACTATTTGAACATGGTCCTGACGTCCGATCCTCAGGCCGTTTACATGGCCATCACCCAGAATCATCTGCCGTCGGCCGGCGGATCACTGGTTCACCCGCACCTGCAGGTTCATGCCGATCGCGATCCACCCAACTACATCCGGTTTCTCGAGGAACGGGCCAACGCGTATCAAGCCGCAACTGGCCATGGCCTTTTTTCCGACTACCTGACGCACGAACAGGCGGCTGGCGCCCGCTGGGTTGGCCGAATCGGGGGTTGGCATTGGCTGTCAGCTTTCGCGCCGGAAGGGTTCTTTGAAATCTGGGGCATCCTGCCGGGGGTTTACACTTTACGCGACCTGAACAAAGAGCACTGGAAGGACCTCTCGCAGGGGGTGCTCAATACCCAGAAGTTCTACCGCAGTTTGCATCGCAATGGCTACAACCTGGGCCTGCTGGCCGTGGAGAACGGTGTCAGTCGTTTGGAATTACGCCTGCGTATCCTGGCCCGTTCCAATTATGCTCCCTGGGTTAGAAATGACCACACCGGTTATGAAGTCATGCTGGGTGATATGGCCACTTTCAATGCACCCGAAGAGACGGCCACACTCGCCCGACCATTCTGGCGGTAGAAACGGTTTTAAAAGCGCCTTTTGGCCCAATCTCGGCGTTGGGCGCTCGGTTCAAATCCTCGAAATACCAACCAGTATTCCTGCGGTTTGCGACCCACCGTCGGGGAATAAATCAAGCGGGAAGTCCCGCAGCGCGGGGCACCTCACGGCCGCCTTGACCTTGAACCAAAATGCACTTTTAAAACCGCTTCTAACAAATTACTTTAGGATAAAGTTTTTCGAATCGAGTTAAAATGCCAGCGGAAACTACCAGTCAGACTATAAGGATCATACTGTCTGCAGGACTGCAGGAACTGTTGCGGCCTGGAAAACGTGGTCCGATTGTATACCCAATGGCGCGTAGGGCTTCCATCAAGGACATTGTGGAATCGTTGGGGGTTCCCCATACCGAAATAGGCGCCATCCGGGTTGACGACCGTACCCTGGATTTTGGGTTCATACCTGATCCCGGCCAGGAGGTCCAGGTTGCGGGAATCGAAGCTCCATTCGAGGTGACCATCCCATCCCTGCTCCGGCCGGAGCCCTTACCGTCGGTCCGTTTCGTCGTCGATGTGAACGTGGGCCGGTTGGCCGCCCTGCTCCGTTTGACCGGTTTTGACGCCGCCTATGAGAATGGACTGCGGGACAGTGAAATAGCTGAACTGGCCCACCGGGAACAGCGCATCGTCCTTACCAAGGACCGTGCTTTGCTCAAACGACGTAAAATCGATTATGGCAGGCTTGTCCGGGCCTCTCACCCTGAAGATCAATTGCTGGAGACCTTGCAGTTCTTTGGTTTAAGCGGCCCATTCGACTATTTTTCACGTTGCCTGCTTTGCAACCAAAAACTACAGCCAGTTACCAAAGCCGCGGTTATCCACCGACTGGAACCCAAGACCAAAAAGTATTTCAACACCTTTAAAACCTGCCCCAGTTGCGACCGTATCTATTGGCGTGGCTCTCATTGTGATGCCATGGAAGCCAGGTTGAAGGCCGCCGGATTTAAGGACTCTTTCTAAATCTAGATTTTGGTTTAAGGTCAAGGCGGCCGCGAGGTGCCCCGCGCTGCGGGACTTCCCGCTTGATTTATTCCTCGACGGTGGGTCGCAAACCGCAGGAATACTGGATGATATTTCGAGGATTTGAACCGAGCGCCCAACACCGAGATTGGATCAAAGGACAATTTAGAAAAAGTCCTTAGTGAAAATTAAGATTGTCTTTTCAAATGTCAGATTTGGTGGTACTCAAATGAGTAAAATCTTGCCTTATCCAACAAGCCGCCTTATTAATTATATACGGTTCTCTAAAAAACTCCAGTAGTGCCGAACTGTGACCGTATTTGTCACAAGGCACGGTTATAAAGGCCTCATAACCTTAAAAAAGGAGGCCACTATGACAACGTTTACAGTCAC
>Ga0126333_1000140_pt1 | contig 18385 bp, 14 predicted proteins | sample InaspJWI54metaG_FD_94488 | JGI IMG/M metagenome (GOLD analysis project Ga0126333, IMG submission 94488) | Marine gutless worms symbiont microbial communities from Oahu, Hawaii - Inanidrilus sp. 2 OAHU.JWI-54 metaG | ecosystem: Host-associated > Annelida > Digestive system > Unclassified | place...
GTCCCGGATCAAAGGCCGTTAAACGGTCGTTGTTGTTGTTGTTGTTGTTGTTGTTGTTATGCAGTATCTTTTACAACACAGAGAAACTGAAGCCAGTTTCGTTTATATAATATTTGCGGTTTTATTAATTAAAATAATAATTTATGGTGTTTGAAATGGCGGCTTGCTGCCATTTTGAATTTTTAATATTTGAGACTTTAACATTTTGATGGCAATTTGTGTCACTATGGCTGACGTTTACCATCTTTAATTTTAAAATTCTGTATGTTTTAATGGCCAATGGGGTTAGTTTACTGGTTCTGCATCAGCTTGCCAAATTTCATCAAAATCGGTAAAACGGTTGCCGAGATATGGCGATCTAATGGTTTCCAAAACGGCGGCTGTCTGCCGTCCGGAATTTTTGAAATTCAAATTTTTAACGGTCTGGAGAGTTAAGAGACCCATTTTGCATCAGTGTGCTAAATTTCACGAAGATCAGTCAATCCGTTGTTGAGATATCACGATGCATGCATCGTGATTTTTGTGATTTTCAAGATGGCGACTGCCACCCTCTTGGATTTTCAAAAATTCGAAATTTTAACAGCTGTCCACTGTAGGAGGCCAATGTGCGTCATCTTGCCAAATTTCATCGAAATTGATCAAACAGTTGCAGAGATATGGCGAATTTTCATTTAAATCTGTTGGTTGTGGAGATAAGGCAATTTAACGTTTTTCAAAATGCGGCTGTCCGCCGTCTTGGACTTTGAAAATTCAAATTTTTTGACTGTCTGGATGGTTAAGAGATTCATTTTGCATAATCGTGCCAAATTTTGCAAAGAGCGGTCAATTTGTTGCCGTGATATTGCGATTTTTGTGATTTTTAAGATGGCGGACAGGGCATGACGATTTGTGACAGGCCACTGACTGGTATAAATGTGATAGCTGGCTTCTGTGCATATAATGTGTGGATAAAATTTTGATATTTGCTGTGTTAAAACAGTGGCTATTACAACAAAGAGAAAGTGAAGCCAGTTTTGTTTATGTGACATTGACATAAATGTTGAAACATGTACAGTATAACAGGATTTTTGCTGCAGTCTTGTAGTGGCCGAATTAGCATACAGCTCCCATTTCCTTTTCAGGTACAACAATTCAGATGAAATTTTAAGATGCAACAATTTTTGTCAATCTCTGAGGAGCTGTAAGCATTCCAAGTGTGGGATTGTTTTCACAGTTTTATCTTAGAAAAGTGCAGAAAAAATCTTCAACTGCTGGAGTAAATTGTGGTTTGTAGGGCTGTACAGCAGAACATGTTGTTGCTGAATGAGGAATGTGAAGGTTTGCGGCAGAAGTTGAGACGCGCTGAAGAGCGCAGTGTAGCACTGTCTACACTCGAGGCACAGTGTGAGGTATCCAACAACTTATGCGGCTTGAAATGATTTAGTCTAATTTCACTTACGTTTAGTTTGCTTTCAGTGCTTTGATGCTGTTGGTTGGGCGTCAGGAAGAGCATCTGGATCGTACAAAGTTGAGTGGTGAGGCCGCAAATGAGTGGTATGATAATCTGTCTGGACTGGATTGTTTGCATATGGTCCAGCTGATGCCACTGCATCCCAAAACCCCATCATCTGTTGCTTTGTTTAATCCAGACTGGTTGTGCCTTTCTGTTGTTGGCTTACCTAGGTTGTCCGGGAAGAGGCTGTTAAACAGGTGTAGTGTAGCAGTTAGTTTAATGTTTACTTAATTTCAATTTTAAAATGTTAATTTTTACTGCTTGGAACCTAATGTGGCTGTAATGATAAAATAGCATAAGATGTTCCATGTATAGTCATTTTCAATTTGCCAGTTGCCATCATGAAAACCTTTAGGTGTGGGATTGTATATGCCACGGGCTCTTCCTGGCATTCAACCAACAGTGTTACACGAAGCTGATAGCACCAACGCCAGCCAAGGAGAGTGTTCTGGAGTTATCCTGAGATGCATGCGCCGTGTATGGCTGATTACTGGCGCCATAGAAACAACGACAGTGTATGTTTGGTGTTGTTCTTGTGTGTGACACGTATGCTGCTGTTTCTGGATATGCATAGGAGTTGAAGCGGCGACTCTCAGAATGGGAAGCTGTTGAATCTGGTAGCCTAGCGGGAGGCTTGCGGTAGGTATTCGGATGGTGGTCTTTTGATAAAAAAACAACACTTTTAATTTTATGTTCATTGTGCATTTGTGTAAATTGCTTACTCCTTCAGTGCTTTGACGCTGTTGGTTGGGTGGCACGAAGGGCATCCGGCCTGTAAAAAACTGAGTGGTGGGGTGCTGGTGTGGATGTCTGTCTTATGCGAGGTGCAGACTTGCATATGGCCCAACTGATGCTACTGCCACTCACTGTGTCTCTATTTAGTAAAATCCAGATTGGTTTTACCTTTCTGTTGTTATTGCCGCTCACCCGGGTAGTCCCAGACAAAGGGCCGTTAAACGGGTCGTGTGTATGTGTGCGTGCGTGCGTGCTTGTGTCCGTGCATGTGTGTGTGCACGCTTTGAGGCTGCATATTACACAGATCTTGTTTGTGCTTGGAACGGGTGCTTAGAGTTCACTGCAAGGCTTTGACACTGCTGATTTGGTTGCTGTGAAAGCATCTGTCTCGCTTCTTAGAGCCTGTCTTCACTGGTTCTGTTATGCCCCCATCTATACTATAGATGATGTCGGAGGCATTAGATAGATAGATAGATAGATAGATAATTTCATTTATACAGCGCCTATAAATTTCACTCAGCACTTCGGTCGCCAAATAAATGAGATTTCAGATATTGTCTGAAGAAGTCAGAGGTCAGTCAGCAGGTCAGCATTGTGTTTTGGCATTGTCCGTCTGTCTGTGCGTGAGTGCATGCCAGCTTGCTGTTGACTTAGACATGGTCTAACCTGTTGTAACTTAAGGAACAAGCATTGATCAAACAAAACTGCGCATGAACGCTGTGTTGTGTGTAACTGCGACTAGGTCTCCAGGTCAGTTGGCCCGGGTGTTGGCGGATCTTCAGTGCACAAACGAACTGCTGCTTGAAAAGAATGGCAGCCTGGAAGCCAGGTGATTGACTGTCTCCTTGCTGCATTATGTCTTTGAAGCAAGCTGATTGATTCACTCAGTGCTGCATTGTGTCCTTGAAGGAAGGTGATTGACTAACTCCTTTCGCTACGTAAAGATTGTCTCTAGAGTGGGTGTTATATATATGGACAGACAAGCAGCAGCTGACGAAGCTAGCAAGTGAATTGGTGTGTGTGTGTGTATCTGTGCTCAGCGTTCATTCGCTGCATGCTGCTAGTGAGGCTGACAAGCAGCAGCTGACGAAGCTGGCAAGTGAATTGGCGGCCGAGGGTGAGAAACGTCGACAGGCTGCCGATATGGTGAAACGGCTCAGCAGAAAGTTGCTGCTCGTCTCCAAGGTGCCGTAATAGATATCTACAGTACTTTGATACTGTTGGTTTAGCATTGTGATGAACGACCAGTCTGGAAAAATTCTATTATCTATGTTGACTGTCCGAGGCTGAACAGAGAACTACAGAGAGACCTGGCGTATCGTAGCTAGCGGTGACTGTAGAATGTGGTCTGCCACTGTCACACACACACACACACACTGTTGTATCCGTTACTACCTCGCGATGCTATGCTAGTGCAGTATATGCGATGGCCCTGTGTCCGTCTCTATGTGTCTGTCACAAGTTGGTGTCTACTAAAATTGATAAACATAGGATCACACAAACAAGAACCACACGATAGCCCTGGCAATCTATTTTTCTGTCGCCAAAGATCTCTGTGAAATTCGACCCAGGTCACACCCTATGGGGGCGCCAAATGCAGGTGGGGTGGGTTAAAATCAGCGACTTTCAACAAATAGCTGGCAGTATCTCAAAAACGGTATAAGATAGACGCATAGTTTCTACTAAAGTTGAAGGAAGTCGTATGCGCTCTATCATATGGTGACATTGCCAATGACCTTGAGTACCCATAACTGCCCCAAACTACCCCGTTTGTACATTTTGCACTACTTTTCATATCTTTGTAATGGCTGTAGTTAGAAGCTTCTAATCTGGTGTGTAGGTTAATAATGGTAGCATGTCCCAGCTTGATGATGACAAGTCATCCGTGAAAGGGGCGTGGTCATGGTCATGTGACACATTGTGTATTGTATATGCCCTGAAATATTTCCGGAAAGGCTAAAGCTAGAGACTTCAAATTTTGTATACTTGTTGGCCAGGTGAAGTATTAGCTTTGTGATGCTTGACTATCCCCCAAATGGGTGTAGTCAGGGTAACCTGACCCATTTCTACGTTTTTGGCCCCGGCCATACGCTTGAAGCAGATGAAGCTAGACGTTTCAAATATGGTTTGCATATTAAACGTAAAGAATGTTAAAGTACTGCAGTATGGGGGTGCATTCAGGGTCATGTGACCTCTTAAAATTTTGGGTAATAAGTGCTAATAACTCAGAAACGGTACATGATAGAGATATAGATACAATGGAAGACTAATAGGAAATCACTGTCCTATTGAATGGCACCATTATCAATGACCTTGAGTGACCTTAAATGTCACTTTAGCTGTTTCTAAGCCTTTCTAACTACTTTTCGTCAATGAATATGACACGTATTGACTACTTTGTGTGTATACATGAATGGGAAAGTATCTATGGTCTTTAATCACAACTGCTTTCCAAAAATGAAAGACTTTTCAAGGTTAGGCACCCTGCAGCCAGTCACATACACCATAAGTGTGATAGTATCAAAGAAATGGTGCGAGATACACACATTGTTACTACACAACACTAATAGGAAGTATCATATGGCCTATCGATTTGTGCCATTTCCAATGACCTTGGATGACCTTGAAGGTCATTCGTATAATGCAGGACTTAGCATATGCCATTATACGAACATTTTGCGACATTTAGCATGGTTTTAACTGACACGGCGTGTCGCGCGGTCCCTCAGCGATGGCTCAGCTTCTTGTTTTCCAGGTCAGCATTGATTAGCAGGATACCATTTGATTCTGCAGTTGACAAGGAATTACACAGACTTGTACATTATTGACAGTATGTCTTGAAGCACGTGGCGTTTTATTGTCAGTTGTGTTTTGTTCATAATCGTTCATGAAATTTTCATTCACCCTGGAACACTGCAGACATTTTCATTCAGTTATCGGCATGGCATGCACATAGTGGCTCGATTGGAACGTTTTCTGGCTACAAAAGAGTGCCTTTTAGAACAAATGGTACGGGATTTTTTGCAAGCAGATGCTGAGCCAAGAGAAGGCACTGAAGAGAACAGAGCATGACATCAATCACAGGAAATCACTCAGTGGCCTTAGTCACTGTGCACAGCATTGATGAGCTGATCATTACAGACGTAGCCTCGTTGATGATGTGTCTGTTGGACACGAGTACAGCCGTACAAAAACTTATGTCGGCCCAACTAACTATAGGAGTGCAAATTGACGCCACGTGGCGTCAATTTGGGTCTGAGTCTATTTACAATTTACTCTGGGTCGATTTTTACAGGGGCTGCAGTGCAGCCTTATGCTGCCGTTACTGTAGAAGCTGGTTGTTGTTTGTGGCAGGAAAGAGATGGCTACAAGAGCATAATTGCATCGTATGAGAGCGAGGTGACAATGTCTGCAGCGGGCGGGCCATCGGACCCGCTGCAGCGACACAACCTCGAGGAAGTGGTCTGCGGCCTGCGCAAACACACTGCGGATCTGGAAGCCGACCTCGACAAAGCAGCTAGTGACGTTCTGCACTACAAGGCTCACTCAGTTCACGTCTGTTGCACATTGTTAATTTCTCATCCAACTTTTTTCCAGAATCGCCCCAGGATTTTGCTGGGCCCATGAAATCAGATGGAACAGGTTTTCTGCACGTACTTTCCGCTATCCAAGCAACAGTATCAAACATTGAAGAGATTCCTACAGCTATACAATGCCACACCAGATCCTGCATTCCATTCTGTCTGACCACCTTTGTTTTTGATTGACTGCTTAGAAATAGTAGTGTCCAAACTGACCTACTGTGTATGATTTGGTAAGTTAAAACCCAGTGCACTTACTCTTGTGGTAAACATTTTATTATAATTTAGTTAATTCTGTTATATGAGTGGTGCCTTCAGTGCTTTGACACTGGTTGTATTCCACCGGCGATGTATCCGGCATATACCAGGAGCGTCATGGCATGACCACGTGACAAATGAAGAGTTACTGTGAAGGTCTGGAATCTCTGTCTGAAAGGTGAAAACGCGGACACTGAGGTTGGCTGGCCGCGTGCTGAGACAGCCAGAAGTCAGACCTGCAAACTTCACCATGAACCGGATTCCGAAAGATGGGCAACGATCAGTAGGAAGACCACAACAGACTTGGCATATGACATTTGGCGGAAGACCTACGAGGCATGGGAGTGATGTGGAGAGGAGCAGAGAGAGTAGGCAGCGATTGCCAGAGATGGAGGAATCTGGTCGCCCACTTTGCAAAATATCTTAGGATTTATCATAAGATTATCTTAAGCTTATTGTAAGATCGACTTACAGTAGTGACTTGAGACTGTGCTAAAGTTTCTGTTAGGAATATTGCAAACTAACTAATTGCGAACACTGTCTTAGATGATCTTACAATTTTGCGAGTGAATCGTACCTAAGTAAAGCCTTGCATTCTTCTTAAGATGTTTGGTAAATGAGACATCCGTCGTAAGTCGATCGTAACTGTGGCATCATCGTAAGATTGTCGTAAGATATTTTGTAAATCGGGCCCCTGGTCGCCCGATGTTCTGACAAGAACGGGACGACCCTTTGTCCAAGTAAGTAAGTACAGCGTAAGTGAATCAGATAGTTGAGAAGAGTTGTGTGTGTTGAATGTCAGTTGGAGCAGCACATGACAGAAGCCCACAAGTCACATTCATTTAGCATCAGCAGCTAGTGGCTGACAGTCGGCTAGGGCTAGGCTAGTTGTTGTTGTGTGTGTTGAATGTCAGTTGGAGCAGCAGCTGAAAGAAGCCTGCGAGTCGCATTCATCAACATCACCATCATCGTCAGCAGCATCAGCAGCTAGTGGCTGTCAGTCGGCTGACGACAACATTGCCATTCAGCTACGGTGCGCTTGCTGTTGTCTTGTTGATAAACTGTGTATTATGATACGATACGAGATGCTATTTCAACGTATGCTCAAAAGCTATGGAACCAGAAACTAAAAAGTGGAAAACAGAAAAACTAAAAAGTAAAAAACGGATATGCTCATAAGTATCGGTAAACAGTTCGGGGAATCCATGGAGTCAGTCCTGAAGAAGCAAAGGAAGGCTACGGTGGGAAGGATTTGCAGAAGAGGAAGGTTTTAAGCCTGGAATGAAATAGTGAAGGGGTGACGGATGATGACAATGGTGAGTCGATGGAACTGATGGAGGAAGTGCCACTCAAAGAACTGGGTGAGTCAGAATTGGAGAGATTAGTGTGTGGTTGAGACGAGGGGAAGCAGCTGTTATAACATTTAGTTTACTCACTTCAGTTCTTGTGGTTTGGTAGTGAAATGGTTGGGTCATTGAACAGTAGCTCAAATGCTGTGTTTCAAATACCAGCCGTTCCGCTTTCGGCTAACAAAACAACCTTAGACAAGTTGTTCACACACGTGCCTCTGTCACCAAGCAGTATAATTTGGTTTCTGGTTAAGGCACAGTGACGCCCTGTGCCCTGGAAGGTAACCGTAAGTCTGGCATTGCACTGGCCATGTGTTGTAACACTGAAGTGGTGGACAAATAATTTCACGTGATTTGGTTTACCACTAACACACACTTTGTTATTGTGTCTTTGCTTTCGTCTGGTGGTTCAGATTGGACGTGGATCGTTGCTGCAGTGGCATGGCTGTTGTCTGTGAGAGCAGGCAACGCATTGTGGAGCTGGAACAGACGCTGGAGAAAGTCACGCAAGAAAACGAGAAATTATCGGATCTGGTAGAAAGACGTGACATGCAGGTTACTGACTGGCCTTTTTCTCTGCACTCTAACCAGCGTCTGTTGGTGTTTCTTGAGAAATTTTCAATTGCTATGGGCCTGTGTCTGTGTCTGTCTGTCTGTCACAAGTCAGTGTTCTACCAAAACAGCTAGACCTAGAATCAAACAAACAACACCACATGATAGCCCAGGCAATCTAGTTTTCTAACGCCAAGGTACGCCGGTACCAGAAAGGTAAAACCAGTTTGGATTTAAATGAGTCAAGAGATGATGGGGTTTTGGGATGCAGTGACATCAGCTGGACCGTGTGCAAACAATCTACACCTCGCTTCAGACATAACCACGCCAACACCCCATCACTCATATTTCTACAGGCCGGATGCTCTTCATGACACCCAACCAATAGCATCAAAGCACTGAAGGCAACGGATACTGATCTCATTATATGTATTTAATTCTTCAGCACGCCGGGCTGCTGAAAGCTGAAGTTTTTAATGCCTCAAGGTACGTTGCCGTAGACACGACATTTTGTTGGTTTTTACCGTGGAACTAATTTGCAGGACGGAGGCTGATAGTGGCACAGCCCGGTGGGTGAACGTTGGGCTTTGCTCTGCGTCCTGTATTGTTTCTCAGGCGCACTGGAAACTGCCAGTTAACCTGGGCGATGTGGCGTTGGTTGTTAGGGTGAGTTTGATGCGAGACACACGAAGGTTCTTCAGTACAGCATGAACCCGTTCTCTGCGGCACAGCGCAAGCTCACGTCAGAGCTGGATCAACTGCGCGAGGAAAACCGCCGACTCAACAAGCGACTGGAGATCGTGGAAGAGTCACACCGCAGCACGGCCATCACCGACCTTTCCACTAGAGTCGACCACGAGCTGCATGCGACGTCCGGCAAAGAACTGGAAGGTATCATAGTCTGTTGATAGAACACAGTGACTCCCGGCTTCTCTCCGTCAATCACGCACTAATCTCTCCAATTCTGACTCACCTAGTTCTTCAAGTGACACTTCCTCCATCAGTTCCATCGACTCACCACTTTCATCATCCATTACTCCTTCATTCTTCCATTCCAGGCTACAAACCTTCCTTTTCTGCAAATCCTTCCAACCGTAGCCTTCCTTTTCTTTTACCGGACTGACTCCACAGATTTCCTGGACTGTTCACTGATATTTGTGAGCATATCTGTTTTACGTTTTAGTTTTCCAATTTTTACTTTTTGGTTCCGTGCTGTAGATTAAGCTGACCTGTGTCAGCTTTTGAGTGCATGTTAAAATATCATCTCTTATCGCATCATAGAAAGTGTGGCGTCATGTCATCTTACAAGTGCTCATGTGGCAAACGACAACCTGGCATATTTTTCCTCCAAGTGACTCGCCAGGGGCAGGACGGGAGTGACGACCGATAGATGGATGGATTGATAGATATTTTATTAACCACAATAAAAAAATAATTCCAAATTAAAGCAATACAGTGGAAGGCTAGCAGAAGGAATACTCCATCTATTACCTGTAATGGTTACAAATAGACTGAGGACAGCAAACAAACAAAATCACACAAATACAAAAGGAGATCAAGGGGATTAGAACACAAGCACAACTAAGTGTAGTCTCAGAGACATTTGATAATACATTAAATATCAGAAATGCCATAAGCATAGAATTATAACAAAACTACGTACTTATCAATCATGAATTTCTTCTAATGCTTAGCGAATGAGTGGACAGTTATGACGGACTTGAGTTCATCTGGGGAGAGTTCCACAGACAGCTTCCTTTAAATTTGACAGATCTCTGCCCCAGGGAACTGCGTGTATGTTCACGATAAAGATTCTCTCTAGAGTGGGTGTTATATAATATGGACATACAGGCCCACATTAAGACCATATTGGGCCTGATGCTGCAGCAGTGGCGTCGCGTAGACTAAGGTAAAGGTCGGACCAGGCTATGTCGAACCCCTCCCCCTTCACTTCCCTCCTCTTTACCCCTTTCCTTCTCCTCCCTTCCCATTTCCTTCCCTTTTCCTCCCCTCCTTCCCCATTAAATCCAGCTAGGGAGTCTGTAAGCTGCCCGACTTGTCTTACATTGCGGACTCACGCATGTCTATGTTTATACAGATATGCTATCAGAATGTTCAAGTACTTAAATTGCTGTGGTATTATATGACTAATGCTCACTGACATTTTGCTTGGGCGACATTTACTGTTAATGGCCAGTAGTGGCCAGCAATATGCCACACTTGTCAGTTGGATGCAGAACTGTTAACAACGACAACGATTTTAATGATTTTCCAGAAATTGTACTAACCAGAGAAATCGCAGCCACAAGAGAGAAGACTTTTCTCGTTTTCTCTTCCGTGGCCGTGGCCTATATCTTGAATGGGCCTATTGCTGCAGCATCAATAGCACCTACCCCCGTCCGGCAATGTGGAGCGTATAACTCTGGGTTCAATAGTTGGAGTGAATGGTTGGTTGCAGCGGCGCGAGCGCAGCTGCAGAGCGCCGAGCTGAAGTACAAGCGGTTGATAGAGCAGTTCAAGAAGACCAGTCAGGAGCTGCGCGACGTCGTCTACCAGTGTCTAGGTTTCCGCGTCGACATGCCCACCACTGGCCAGTACCGGCTGATGAACGTCTACGCCGAGTCCGCAAACGACTACTTCCTCTTCACTGTGAGTACTGACGGCCGTAGTAGTAGGTTTCCACTGCGCTATCTCTAGCACACACGTCTATGCCATGTCAGCCAACGACTACATTCTCTTCAATGCAAGACCTCTGCCTGGCTACAGAATGCTAACTGTGTTTCCTGTCTGCTGCCTCTGTCCATCTGTGCCTTCAGTGCTTTGACACTGTTGGTTGGGCATCAGGAAGAGCATCTGGCCTGTAGAAATTGAGTGATGAGGTGCTTGTGTGGTTATCTGTCTGGAGTGAGGTGCAGATTGTTTGCAGCTGATGCCACTGCCGTCCCAAAGCCCCATCATCTCTTAAATCCAGGCTGGTCTTACATTTCTGGTACCGGCTTGAGCAGTTTGTCCTGGAAAAGAGGTGTGCTTGTCTGTCCATCCAATAGATGGGTCGGAGACATTATATTTTGGGTTTGTCCACCCGTCTTTCTGTTTCAGGCATTCTGGGCCGAGGCATTCTGACTGGCTTGCTGTTGACTGTAGTTTCTCGCTGAGTGGTGATTGTTCTTAGTAAACTGTGGTTGTGCAGGATGACCAGGTATCTCTAGTTCAGTTAATACTGTGATAAGTGGCCGCTTGTGGATAAACAGCTGTGCGGTAAAGGGTTGAGAATCAGTTTTTGAACATTTATAAGGCTGGGTGGTAAAAACCATCTCAGAAAACCTTTAAAAGCTGGGCTAAATGACTAATTATTCATTTTTGTTTGCGTAATAAGATGTGCTCACAGAATGTAGCATTTCTTCGTTTCTTGGGTAATCACCGTGTATGGAGAAATGAAGACATGCATAATTCTCCGTGCACATATTGGCGCAGAATCAACTATGTGCTTAAATATGACGTATGATCCATGGGCCCGATTTTCAAAACTTCTTAAGAAGATCTTAGGAAAATCTTAGGAAAATGACCGAACTTACAAGCATCTTAGGAAAAAATTATAATAATGCTGATTTTCAAAACTTCCTAAGAAAATCTTGGGAAAAAGTTATGAAAAACTTAGGAGAATCTTAAGAAAACTTACGAAAATGTTACAAAAAAGTTACGAAACACTAAGAAAGGTTTCAAAAATTAACTTGCAAAAATCTTAGGAAGACCTTAGGAATTCTTAAGTTGTGAACTTACGACAAAGTTACTTTCAACTTAGGAAAAACTTAGGAAGATTCTAGGAAGAACTTAGGAAAAATTTTTGGGAAGTTTTGAAAATCGGGTTCCAGGTCTCTTCAGTGCACACTACTTCAGACAGCATATGCGCTGAGCCTAGCCTATTGTCGTTGGTGTTTCGTGGACTCAGGTCGGCCCAATGAACCACGCATTGAACACCGGCATCGACGCCTCCACATGATGGCGCATTTTTGGCTACGCATAGTTGGACACGCCTTGGCTTGCCGGCAGTGAAATTTTCGATATATTGAGCGTTATTTGCAAGGTGGGTGGCTCGGTAGCCGAGCGGTTAGTGTGCTGGACTTAGACGCAGTAGGGCCTGGTTTCAAATCCCAGCCGTGACGCTGTCTGATAAGAGTCTTAGGCAAATTATTCACACCCATCGTGCCTCTGTTCCCCAAGCAGGGAAATTGGTAGTAGCCCTCTTAAGGCTTGTGAGGGTAACTGTGGGCCTGGTGGAAAGTAATGGCAGCCTACTGCCTGGTTTATGACTCCTGAACCCTATGCTCGGTAATCGAGTATGGGCTACAAGCTTGCCAGAGGTTTGATAAATTCGATATCAGTCACAAGGGGTCGGCAGCAAGCAATGTGTCCTCTGGCTGTGATTTTGATGGCCACTTGTTTATAGTTTTATCTCTTGGTGTTGTGCTGTTTTAGCAATCAGCCGGTGGTGAGCTGCAGATGCTGGCAAACAGGTACTCGGAGACGTTTGCTGACCAGATTGCCACCTACCTGCATGGCGCTGACAGCATTCCGGCATTCCTCAGCAGCGTCACTCTGCAGCTGTTGCAGAAACAGACCGTCATGCAGCCTGGCCACGCCCTCTGAGCTGTCGTGCAGCCTGGCCACGCCCACTGAACCGTCGTGCAGCCTAGCTGTGGCTGTCAAAGGGTTGCCTCTCCCAGCTGCCTTCACAGTCCACACTCCTCGTCTCCGAAGCAGAATTTTAACCTTAACCGAACTGCAGTCAAACATGATAATAATGGGCAGTGTTATGATTATTTCGTACTCTTAGTCGATTAATCGACGACTGATCAAAGACAATTAATCCATTAATTTAAAATTTACTCGATTAATCATCAGGGGAAGAAATTAATCGATTAATCCTTAATTAGTCGATTAACTGTCGTCGTCATCTCTAGCCTCTGATTTTAGACTCGGGCCAAATGCTGCTGCTGTGTTAGTGCGCATCAACAGTTGTGAGACGTTACATGTACTATAATTGCTTTTTTGACTGTGAAATAATTCCAGATGTGATTTTTTGGAATTTAACTGTTGTGTAAATGTGACGTTTTGGACTTCGTTGCTCGTTGATTTGCTGTTTCCGTTGGCCCTAGGATTATACCTAGAATCCCCATTAGCGGCTTTTATTTGTTACTAGCTGTGTGCCTGAAGCACTCGACATTATCAGCTGTGTTTTTATTGTAGTTGTTCGTGAAATTTTCGTTCATAGTGGAACATAGTGGACACTGTTATTGCCGTGGCATGTGCACTGTAGTGCAGAATAATTGGCTCGTTTTGACCACAGTGTTTGATGTGCCGGTTGTATGCCATCTTGTAATATTGTATTACACTTAAATTTGATGTATGACCAACTTTGAGCTGCTTCACTGATTGGTTGAAACGCCGTCACGGGACATTCATCATTATCGAATATGTAACTAGTGGTATCTGCTGCTTGCAGATATCAGCAGCTAAGCTGATAATATTGAATTCATTTACTATTAGTATTAGTATTTGCCTTCAGTGCTTTGACACTGTTGGCAGGGCGGCAGGAAGGGCATCCGGCCTGTAAAAAAATGAGCGGTGGGGTGCTGGCGTGGTTATATGTCTGGAGCGAGGTGCAGACTTGCATATGGCCCAGCGGATTGCACTGCCACTCACTGTACCGGCTCACCCGGGTAGTCCCGGACAAAAAGCCATTAAACGGGTGTGTGTGTGTTACTATTAGTATATATGTCATTCTTTAATTGAGTGTGTGCTATTGTTATCCCCGCGAAAGCGAGGGATTATGGAATTTGTCTGTCTGTCTGTCTGTTTGTTTGTTTGTTACCACAATAACTAAATAAAACGTGGACGGATCTGGACGAAATTTGTTGGGAAGGTTCCTAGGGGGAAAAGCAAGGTTACGATCGCTAGCCGGGTGTGGAGGTTACTGTCCGGGGATTTTTTCCAATGTAAACAAACTTCAGGCAACCGTCCTTGACCTTAAATAGTTTTGTGATAATAAATAAGTAATAAGACAGCTTGAGGGCAATAGTTAGTTGACGAGGGGCGCGAATTTCGCTTTCGCAGGGATCTGTACTCTCAAGAGAGTACTTTCCCTCTAGTTATTTCTACTTCACTTAATCTGTATCTTAGCCCATGTGTTGCTAGAGTGTATTGCAAGTCAGCCCGTCATTGGTTGATGGCTGCCTGCTAGCAACTCCACACAGGTAACAGATGGGTGTGGCATCGGCCAGCTGTTGTGTTTTAGATGCCTGACACCATAGGCGCAACTTTGTATGTGACGATGGTGACAGTCACCACCACTTTTTCACAGTGGAATTTGCAATTTTTCAAGCAATTCTAAGTTTCACAATATTGCAATCCAATTTTTCCTTATAGGCTACTTTGGGCGAGAGAATCATATTTTTCTTGCTACCAGAAGCGTTCTGTGGCTTACAATATGCAGAAAATGCGATAGCAGCCGGGGCTCCGCCTCGAATCCCGCTGGGGAGCTCACGACGCTCCGCTAGACCCCCTAGTCGGCTGGGGAGCGGACACCCCTCCCCGTACTCCACCCCACTCGGCGCCTTTGGTTCTTCGATGCTCGCGCCTTTGGCGCCTTGATCGTCGTGCCCCCTGACACTGACACCAAATCCTGGCGACGCCACTGGTCACCACCACTTTTTAAAGTAAAGTTGCGCCAGTGTCTGACACTGTTATCACCTACATTACCCACGACGACCGGCCCAATATATCGCTAGCGTAAAGCCGGCGCGGAGCATGGAACGAAGCGACACGTGTTGGCTTCTAGATACTGGAAACTTGAAAGCGCTGTTAATAGCAGATAAATAGGTGGAGACGGGCGCGATTGGTGGCGCGAGGCCAGGCGGTCGCTCCGCCCTACGCGTCCAACCGCCCCGCCCACTAATCAGAGCATCAATCTCGGACAACGTATAACACTCAAAAAACGTATAAAAACTCACACTGGGCAGTCTCCACGCATGGCATGTACACACTGATCAGCAACCACTTCGCAGTTTTAACGGCAGTAAATCTGTCACGAAAAATCAGATTAAGACTGTTGTTGCGAATATGTTTTTATTAATAATGATTGCGCTCCCTCCAAATGGTCTACCAATCAGTGGGCCAGAGCTGACACTTTCATTCATCGCTGATGATCCAAGGACAAAATAATCATCAGAGATATCGCTCAGTTTATGTAAATTATCTGGAGTGAGCCAGTGTTCTTCAACCAAAATGGCGTCAGGCTCATGGTTACAATTAACTGAATAATAGATAGATAGATAAGCTTATTTATATGGCGCCTATACATTCAAAAGAGTCACTAAGCGCTTCGGTCGCCAATAAATGAGTTTTCAGAGATTGTCTGAAAGAGTCGAATTAAGGTAAGTCCCATATCAATCCTGTTGAATCCGTAAGTTGTAACTTATGACAATTAAATGTTGTGATATGTTAGGCGTACTAGCACTAACATCAAAACAATCACTGACTCCGACAGATATGTTCCTATCACGGGTCGCCATTACTGATCATTACTGTCCATTATAATCGTATCATCCATGTCCGCGTTGTCACTAGTCGGCAGCAACTCAGCCCTGGAAGATGCCGATGGACGACACTCCGCACTACTTGCTGCACTCTTTGCATCCGTGTGGCAAGCAGAGTCGGTCTCAGCAGTTTTGCTGACATTACTGTTTCACAAGGTAGTGTAGCAACATATGGAAGGTGTGGTGGGATTTTTAATATCCGTTTAACTGCAAATTTATCAAGGAATTTTTCAGTGAAAGAAATTCTTAAATCGGTTTCGAACTGACAGAATTATGATCATGAGTCTGTGGCCCCGTTTTTTGGCCCACCCTGTATGATAGAAATGGGTCCGATGTGGTAATTAGCGTGAGAAGTTTCGCAATGCTGAATCATACTGCTGGAAATAAGTTGTAAACAAGTGTTTTGGCGAATTAGTTTGTTAACGGAAATTTTCCGCAGAAAACATCCGACTGTTTACCATTATACGCTACAAGACATGTCTAAGATGGATGGTATGCCAAACACTTCGCATCATGTCGTTTCGTGTGTTTAGAAGTTATGTCCTGTACATTGGTTTCCAACCGTATGAGCACTGTCAGTGAAATGACTTTGAACTCGAGCGTGAAATAACCAACAGCTGAACATATTCACTCAGAATTCCTCCAGATTCGTAAAATAAGTTTTTTTGGGGGCACGTCATGGGCCCAGAGGGTGTCACTGATTTTCTTTTCTGCAGCCCTCAACCAGACACCAGCATAACTCTTGACGCAACATGAAATTACGGGGCAGGTATCAAAAAACATCCAAATCCGTATCCATATATTCTGTGTAATATGTCAAACTACAGGATGGGTAAAAAAGTAAGCTGTTGATTTTAAGCGAATATGTCAATAAAACTACGGGGTTGGTCAAAAAAGATTTTGCTGATTTTATTGGTATTATTGAGTTCAAACTGAGGAAGGTAGGAAGAATGTGAACAAATACAAACAGCTACAGAGAAAGTGCATTGTCTGATATTTTCACGTGCAATATTGTTGTTCTATTGAGACTGCAGCTCAATGCCGCTAAAACAGAACTAATATGGTTTGGCTCTCGCCAAATGCTGGAGAAACTTACTGACTCTGATCTGACGCTGGATACTGGCACCACGATGATCCGTCCTCTGAAGTCCGTTCGTGATCTCGGGGTCCATCTTAACAGTGAGCTGACGATGAAGACCCACATCTCGAAAGTAGTCAGCTGCTGATACCACCAGCTTCGTAGAATTCGCCAGGTTCGCCGGCTCATCGGGCAAGATGTCATTCAACAGCTGGTTTCAGCATTCATTTTATCACGACTCGACTACTGCAACTCACTGTTGTCTCGTCTGCCAAGGTCAACCATTCAGCCTCTGCAGCGTGTGATGAATGCAGCGGCTCGAGTCATCATGAACTTGTCGTTGTGCAACCATGTGAAGCCAGCTCTTAAGCAGCTACATTGGTTGCCCATTGAGCAATGAATTACATACAAGCTGTGTCTGTTCAAGCATCACATCCACACTGGACAAGCACCACAATACCTGTCAAACTGTATCCACAGTTTCTGCACTCGGTGGCTGATACCGGCTGAGGTCGACTGGCTCAGCGGATTACGTTCTGCCAAGAAGAACTAGATTTGGAGAACGAGGTTTCTCCTGCTGTGGCCCAGCCACCTGAAACACTCTTCCTTCTGGCCTCCACGACATTACTGACGCTGGTACATTCAGAAAACGACTCAAGAGTGTACTTTTTGATCGTGCTTACCACTGACTACTGTCGGTGCTTCTGGACATGTCGTATAGCGGCACCCGTACAAATTTCATGTTGATTGATTGATCGATTGATGATCTAATTTGATGTGTTAACAAATTACGATTAATATATTATTAATGTAATTGCTCTAACAGTACCTGTTGTGTGTTGTGTTTGTTTAGATATGATTTTTAATCTCAGGGTGAGTAGGAACAGCATTTTGTTTTGTACATATTCACACATAACCAGTGAAACTGTTTTGCCAGATGCTTCCTGAGTTTTCTTTTTATCCTTGCTAGTTTTTATGCATTGTACAGAGAAAACTTCTATGTTAGGTTAACAGAGTTTTTTTATCAGTATGTGAGCATTCAAATGGGGTTTATCAGTGTTGATTTATTGTACGTTTTAGGTGTACATTTGATTTGTAACTGTATTGTGTCTTTGTATTTGTTTGAAGTGTATATGACACATATAGCAAAGCAGCATTCTCTTTGCCTTTATGTTCAACTTCAAATGCTCATTCTAGCTGCTGTTGTTTAGTTGTGTTGCTGGTTGACTAAATGATATAAGGGTCATTCAACTGATTGGTTTTTAGTTTACGGTGAAACAGCTGGAACGATTAGCTTCAAAAGCAGAAAAAGAACAAAAGGTACAGGAAGGCAAAGTGAAAAAGGTAACTTGCAGTCATAGGTGCATATTTATTTACCTTTGTATATTTACCTTTGTATATACAAAATCTAATGCAAATTGCAACACTTTGGCGGTATTCTTAGGTTACTGGAGCAGAAGGGCATATAACATCATTTAATTTTATGCACTGTAAGCATATTTTATGTAACTTCATGTATATTTAGTCTCTTACAAACAGCATACATTATGTACAGTGTTTTGATATGTTGGTTGGTTGACAGGAATGACATCCAGCCTGTAAAACATGATCTATAAATGCAGAAGGTGTGCTTAAGGGCTGTGTCTCAGTTGTTCCTGACAAATGGGCTGCATTAAGCATAAACTAAAAGTAATTGTATCGTAGTGTTAGTTACTAAAATGTTTTCATTTAGTGTACTCTGACAC
>Ga0126333_1000141_pt1 | contig 17946 bp, 17 predicted proteins | sample InaspJWI54metaG_FD_94488 | JGI IMG/M metagenome (GOLD analysis project Ga0126333, IMG submission 94488) | Marine gutless worms symbiont microbial communities from Oahu, Hawaii - Inanidrilus sp. 2 OAHU.JWI-54 metaG | ecosystem: Host-associated > Annelida > Digestive system > Unclassified | place...
AGTTTATGCGTATCGTCCAGCAGGCCGTGAGATCATCCAAGATTACTTGGAATAATATTACTTGGGATATGGACCCTATATCCGAGTACTTTATGCCAACTGGAGCTTTTTAGAGAACCGTATATAATTTTTATTTAGTATCATGTTATCTTCTCCTCATCAGAGGTCTTCGGTTCACACCAGAGATGACTGTGTATGAATATTGTTAAAACCGAAATCCCTCATGTTCAGCAAATTTTGGATCATGGCTGAACCTGTTAGTCCGGGCATTCGCCCGATTCACTCACCCTGCAAAGTGAGATGTTGCCACCCGCAATTGCCTCATTGGAAACTGCGGGCAACTCTATTTCAGATCTGCTAAATTGACAGCTAATTGGTATTACTTGCATATATCCTTCTTGAGCGTCCTCAACCTGCTCTTTAGTTCGCCTTTTGCCTCGCCCTTTACAAGGGGGCGCACATTTTTGGATATCGCGCGAAGTTGCTTGCAGGCCTTTCTGTGCTTGCCGCGTTTGAGTTTCTTGTCGACCGACTTGAGCATCTTACGTGCCGCCCTCAGCCTCTTTTTGGCTTTTCTGCCCTTACCCTTGCCTTCAAGGGTCCCGGCGGCAACGGCGGTGTCAAAAAAGTCAAGCACACTCTGCACCTGGCCGGCGTCGGCTGTATCTGGCTGCTTGGCCTGCTCATCCACACCATTGCCGGTCAGATTCAGGTGGATTTCCCCCGTAACATATGACCAGCCGCTAACGTGACGCGTAGTGATGACCAAGGTGGCACTGGCCGGACCCGCTTCCACTGGAATAAAAGCCACTTCGATCAGCGTCGATGAACCCGGTGCCAGCTCAATCCCACTTGACGGCAGGGTTGTATTCACACTGAACTGGCTCGAGGAACCGCCGGCAAAGGACATCCCGGTCAGGGTCATTGCAGTGGTCGCCGGAGCGTTTACCTGGATGGCCGACGTGGCCATGGATCCCAGGGGCACGTCCCCGAAGGGGCCGTCAATGACAACCGTTTGTGCCTGGGCAGCGGGTACTCCGGAAAATAGAATTGCAGCGGCCAGAAACAGGCTATAGGCAACGGACGAAATCGTTTTTTTGGATACTGACATTTTTTTCCCTCCCATGATGATATCCACCCAAATATCATTCGCCCGTTAATGCTAATTCTTATCCCATCCAATCATTTTTAGTATTAAAAGCTCTGCCCGCCGCGCTATGCTCCCTGTTCTTTACCCTTTGCGCCAGGCCCTATGCGCTCTGCGCCGCCATCAGGCGGTCCTAAAACCTGCGTTTATACCCCACCTCAATTTCGGATCGCCCGCGCGCCCCGTTATCCACAATCCCGAACACTTCGAAGGTATAGAGCTGCGAGGTGCCGGTCATGCCCAGGGATGTACCGGTGGTGAAGCCCTGGTTGGTGGCAAAGTAGGTACCGTTGCCGGTGGACGAGGACGTTGAACCAAAACCAGTATCCCCTGGTTGGGCGTCCTTTATGTTCATCCAAGCAAGCGTCGTCGGCTTATTGAGTTGGAGCGATTCTGAGGGGGCCATTTCCATCCGCTGGATGGCCTCCATGGCCGCGGCTTCCGCGAGGTAGAAATTCTCCTTGTAATTCTTTTCGTTGCCGGCAATCTGAATCTCGATGGTCGATGTGGTGGTGGACGAGACCCCCATCATGGTGACCAGCATCAGAACGATGAGAACGATCACGATGATGGACCCATCTTCGTTATGGAATAGGTTTTGATCTTTCATTTTTTCATCCTTATTGTGCGTCCTGGTATTCATCATCTCACCTCGCAGGCGGCCGCTGGCCGGTATCTTAATTGGGTGCCGCCACCCGGGGATAGGCGGTGTTAATGGTAATGGTTTTGGTTGTCTTGGCACTATCCCGATATGTGGACGTCATCACGATCTGTTTGAGCTCTGGCCCCGCGGCCCCGCCTAAATCGACATCGGTAACATTCCAGGTGATGACCGTGCCGTCCGGGCTGGTTTCCGTATGGGGGTTGTTGGTAGCGTCCAGTTCCGTAAAGGTCCAGGGACGCGTAATCAGCTCTTCCATTTTATCCTGGGCCCAGGTGGTCGATTCGGTGATGTCGCTCGCATGACTGTTGACCTGCATGGACCTGATCTGCATGGTGGCCACGGCCAATATGCCGATGGCAAAGATGGAAAGCGCGATCAGGATCTCAATCAGGGTAAACCCGGCCTGACGGGCTCGCTCGGTTCTTTCCGGTTCGGGAATGTCTGATTTAACCTGAAAAGTTGTCATGATGGCGTCCTTAAGTATTCTAAATTCCAAGGTTGCGGCACTTAATGAAGCTGGTCAGCAGCTTGCGCCTTAAATTATCACCCGTACCGGCATACAGAAGATCCGCTTGTTGGTTGCGGTAAAGGTTATTGTTGGCGTAATCGAGATCAGCCCGGGCCGTCCTGGCCAGCACCGAAATTTCGACAAAGCGCACGGACGACAAATCGGCTGTTTCCGCCCGGTCGGCGTCCAGATAGATGAAATTCAGGACTTCGATATCCCGGGCGATGATCTGCCAGCCGGAAGCAGCGCCGTATTTTTCTATATTGTTTGCATTGAGCCGATAGGCGATCATTTCGGTATCGGTAGCATTGTCCAGGTTGCCGTCTTCATCAAGATCAATGGTGAAAGCGATGTTGGTTGCATTCACGGCGCCCTGACCATCCGGCAGGGGACTGACCAGCCCGAAATTTCCTGTATTTTCTTTATCGTAGCCGGCCATACGGATATCGGAGGCCATCATGTGCATGGCTGCTCGCAGATTCTGCTGCATGGCTACGACCTGGGTCTGGACCACGTATGATTTCTGCTGCGAAAAATAGGAGGCGTAGATGGCGGTCATGGCGACTCCCAGCAAAGCCATGGCGACCATAAGCTCGATAAGCGTAAAGCCCCGGTCATCGGCACGATCATGAACGTCGTAAAAAAGATGGGCCATGGTGCTGTCTCCTTACAAAATGTCTACTGTGACAACCCCGGATATCAGGATTGAAACCCGGTAGCTGGCTGAATTTTGTGCATTGGTCAGGGTCACGTTGACGGCGTTATTGGCAAAGCCCCTGGGATTAAACGTAATCGAACCCGGAGCCGGGGCGGCCGTATACTTGACCCCGCTGCCGTAATCAGCCAGCGTGATGGTCCGGTTGAGCAGGCTGATCTGGTAATTATCCGGACCGGTGTTGAAGGTCACCGTGCAATTCTGGTTGCGCTTGATAGCCTCCGTCTTGGCCAGTTGCACATTGCTGAAAAGGTCCTGGGCGGCATCTTTGACGCGATATTTGGGAATCCAGGATACCAAATTGGGGACGGCAATCGTGGTAAGAATAGCCAAAATAGCAATGGTGACAATAAGCTCGATCACGCTGAAACCGGATTCATTTCTCATTGTGCGTCTCCTGTTATAAACGGATTACAACGGCATCTATAGTTACAAATAGCATGCCAGAATGTGATTATACGCCGAAAATTGATTATATGCTCACTACCTGTGGCGAACTGAATTGATATCATACCGCAATTTATAGATTTTTTCCAATTTTTTGCACCCAGGGGGAAAAATTCGGACCATCAGGTAAGCACATCCGACGACTTGGAAGGCATAAAAACCGCAACCGACTATAAAAAATATTAAGGCGCTATTAAAAAATTTTACAGTCTTCAACGTTACTGGCAAGCATTGGACGCTCCCCGTAGCAAGCTGCGAGGAATCGTCCCCCGTAAGGAATTTTTCTATTATTGATTCGCTCGCTAACCCCACAGCAAGCTCCAGGGAATGCGCTAGCTGATCGGGTCAACGCCGCAAAAGTGGTCCGTGATGACCGGCAGTTCATGAACCACCCCAGGCGGCCGACTGCTGCCAACCCGAGCCAAAATCGTGCCAGGTCTTGATCTGCCCGGTAGCCGAGGCGGTACCCAGGGCGATCGTATCCCCTTTGCTGTTCCTGAGATAGACTGTCCCGGCCGTGGCGGTTCCATCCGGATTGAATTTCACCTTGTTGCCCACGTACGTGACGCCATCCGGCGGGGGATCCACATGGTTGGCATCGATTGGAGCAGGATTGTTGGAGCCAAACGATATGCCCGGATGATGAACCAGGTCAACGACCCGGTTGATGGTTTCCGATCCGTCCAGCAGGTAATAGCGGCCGGCCGCCGAATCGAAACTGACCCGCCAGGCGCCATCGTCGCAGAGGGCCTGGGTTCGGGCAAATTGCAGGATGGCGGCCATTTCCCGGTAGCAGGTTTGCAGTCGCAAACGGGACAGATAGGCCAAACAGTTCGGTATGGCGATAGCGGTAATGATCCCTACGATGGCAATCACAACCATGAGCTCTATCAACGTAAAACCGCGATTATTTCGCATAAAGCCTGCCTCTCCCATTGGCGGCATGAAAAACCGTTAAAAACATATCCTCGCGCAGAGGCGCAGGGACGCAGAGGAAAACAAGAATAGATTCCCGCTCCGCGGGATTAAAACCTAAAGAACCTTTATTGTTTGGTTTTCGCGCGATAGCGCGACAAAATTCTGATTGTTGCCCTTCTCTGCGCCTCTGCGCCTCCGCGCGATGCATTGGTTTGTATTTTTCAAATGTTTCTTTGAATTCTCTGTAAACCTTATCCCCGCGCAGAGACGCTGAGGCGCAGGGAAAACCATGAATAGTTCCCCGCTCCGCGGGATTAAAACCTAAAGGGCCTCTTTTGTTTGGTTTTCGCGCGATAGCGCGCTCAAATTCTGGTTTTGGTCTTCTCTGCGCCTCCGCGCGAGAAATTGATTTTGGTTTTCACCATTTATTTTTATGGCGTTTCCAAACCATTAACTGTCCTCACGATTCCGTTTTTCATCAATGCCTCACCGAAATTCAGCAAATAGCCAAGTTTCATACCGGTAAGCCTTAAATACGTCTGGATTTGCTTGCGGTGGGCCGCTGTGAGTTTCTTTAATGATTTCAATTCTATCAGCACCCGATCATTTACAATGACATCTGCCCGGAATCCCTCATCGAACTTAATTCCTCGATACTCAATGGACACCGGGACCTGTCGCTCTACCTGAAAGCCTCTCTGCTTCAACTCATGTGAAAGTACTACTTCGTAAACGGCTTCCATAAGACCTGGCCCGAGTCTTCTGTGAATAGCTATGGCGGCACCAACGACTTCCGTTCCAATTTCATTTTCAATCATCTTTATAGAACCTTATCCTCGCGCAGAGACGCTGAGGCGCAGGGACGTCTTACTTCAGTGAAGGATCAAATGAACAGTCCAACTCAGCTGGGAAATCACGAATAGTTTCCCGCACAGCGGGTTAAAAACCTAAAGGGTCTTTGTTGTGTGGTTTTCGCGCGATAGCGCGCCAAAATTTGGGTTTATCGGTCTTCTCTGCGTCTCTGCGTCTCTGCGCGATGTATTTGGTTGTTTTTTGAATTGTCTCTTTCAAACCTCTAAACCCAAAACCCTGTTTCTCGCGCAGAGGCGCAAAGGCGCAGAGACGTCTTCCTTCAGTGAAGGATCAAATGAACAGTCCAGCTCAGCTGGGAAACCACGAATAGTTTCCCGCTCCGCGGGATTAAAACCTAAAGAACCTTTATTGTTTGGTTTTCGCGCGATAGCGCGCCCAAATTTGGGTTTTGGTCTCCTCTGCGCCTCTGCGTCTCCGCGCGAGAAATTGATTTTGGTTTTCCACCCATGGATACCAAACCAAACCTGATGCCTCAGCAATTAGAATGCCATATTTTAACATATTGTTTTTATTAATATTTTAACTAAAGAGCGCCCTGCTTGACCTGGTTACTGGGCAACCCTGCACGATAAATTGTGCAGACTGGCCCAAACAGGATGGCGAACAGGATTTGTAAGTGGGGATGTTACTGAAGAAAAGGGGGCTGAAGGTACACCTCCAGCCCCGCTTTGAAGGGGTGGTCTGAGTTATTTGAAATATCCGACCGCGTTGATAAACACCTGAATGCCGGGTGTCGGTCCGCTGTCGGCGGCACCGGCCGCACTTTTACGGGTCCAATCCGGGTGGTTGGTCGGGTGGTTGTAGGCTTCCGGATGCGGCATCAGACCGAAAATCCGGCCGGTGGAATCACAAATCCCGGCAATGTCGAGCAACGAGCCATTGGGATTGAGCGGATAGGCGCCGTCGGCCGGACGGCCGTCAGGGGCGGCATAGCGGACAACCACCTGCTGGTCGGCGACCAATTGTTCCACGACCTGGGATTCTGCATAGAACTTGCCCTCCCCGTGGCGTACCGGCAGTTCGAACTGATCGAGCCCCCGGGTAAACACACAGGGGGCGTCCGGATTGACGGCCAGGTTGACCCATTGGTCACGGAACTGACCGCAATCGTTGCCAATCAGGGCCACTTTGCGTGAAGTGTAGTCGCCCGCGATGCCTGGTAGCAGGCCCAGGTTGACCAGGCACTGGAACCCGTTGCAGATGCCCAGAACCAGATTGCCGCCTTCTATATACGCCAGTAGCTGGTCCCCCAGATGGGTCTTCATGCGCACGGCCTGGACAACACCGGCACCGTGGTCGTCGCCCCAGGAAAAGCCCCCGCCGAATACCAGGATTTGAAAGCCATCCAAACGCACGGAACCGTCAATCAGGGCGTTAATGTGCACACGCTGGGCTTTAGCCCCGGCTAGTTCGAGGGCATACGCGGTCTCATGATCGCAGTTCTGGCCATACCCGGCCAAGACAAGTGCTTGCACTTTGCTCATATCAGATCTCCAAAAGTCTTTTTCCAGGCCGTTTTCAATGCATCAACCGGTGAGTTAATCAGTTCCGCTGCACCTTGCTTGATGACCAGGTCCGCCTTTTCCCGGATGGTCCCCACGCAGGCAAAGTCGGTATCGGTCAGCTGGCTTTCCAGCGCATCCTGCTGCTCGGGAGCGACCGTAACAATGAAACGTCCGGCGGACTCTGAAAACAGGAGGGTGTGGCTGCGCAAACCGCTGTCGGCCGGCACCGCATCCAGATCTACTTCCAATCCGAGTTCGCCGCCCATGGCCACCATGGCCAGGTGGACGGCCAATCCGCCCCGGAATACACCATGGGCACTGTTCACCAACCCCTTTGAAATGGCCGTTGACAGGGCTCGATACAGGGGCAGGTGCTCGGCGGGCACCACTTGCGGAACGTTGAGCCCGGTGTAGCCGAAATGATCGTACAACTCGCTGCCGCCCAGTTCGTCTTTGGTCTTTCCCAGTACGTATACGCGATCGCCCGGTGCTTTGGCATCCAGGGAAACGCAGCGATTGACGTCGGGCACAATGCTGGTGGCTGAAAACTGCAGGGTCTCCGGGGCCGACACTTTGTGGGTTTCACCGTAGGCCCCGGTTTGGTGGCCGTCCACATACATGCTGTCCTTGCCGGAGAGCAAGGGTATTTCATAGGCCAGGCAAATGTCTTTTAAGGCCCGGCAGGAGCGGACCAGTTGGGCCGCCTTGAACTTACCGTCCGGGTTGCTGACCGGATCGTATTGAATGTTGGGCCAGCAGAAATTGTCTACGCCGCCGATCTGATCCGGGTCGGCCCCCACCGCGATTAGGCGTCGCACGGCTTCATCGATGGTACAGGCAGTCATGTGATAGGCATCGATGGCCGAGTAAAACGGCAGCAGCGACTGGGAAAACGCCAGGCCGGTTTCGGAGGTCAGCACCGGGCGGATGACGGCCGCGTCACTGCTGATATCACGCGCTTTTCCCACCAGCGGCTTGATGACGCTGGTGCCCTGGACCTCGTGATCGTATTGGCGGCAGACCCACTCCTTGGAACAAATGTTGGGCCCGGCCAGAATATCCATCAGCAGGCGGTTGTAATCGACCGGATCATTCAGGACCGGTTCCCGCAACCCCCGCAGTTCCGGCGGGGTCCATTGGGCGTCGAACTCCCACTGGGGAAAGCCCTTGGTCAACAGGTCCACATCCACGCTGGCGCAGATCTGACCTTCCCAGGAGATTTGCAGCTTGCCGGAGTCGGTATATCGGCCGATGACCGAGCTTTCGACCGCATGCCGCTGGGACAAGTGCATGAATTCGTCCAGGTCTTCAGGCCTTACCGACACGGTCATGCGCTCCTGGGATTCACTGATCCAGATCTCCCATTGGTCCAGGCCTTCATATTTCAGGGGTACGTTTTCGAGGTCGACTTCGCATCCATTGGAAAACCGGGCCGATTCCCCCACCGAAGAGGAGAGCCCACCGCCACCGTTGTCGGTGATAAACTGGATCAATCCCCGGTCACGGGCCTCGAGGAGAAAGTCATGCATCTTCTTCTGGGTATAGGGGTCCCCGATTTGCACATGCCCGGCCGGGGTATTCTCTGAAAAAACTTCCGAGGCGGCGGTCACCCCGTGGATGCCGTCTTTGCCGACCCGGCCGCCGCACATGATCATCAGTTCACCGGGCGAGGTGGTTTTCTGTTCCGCCGGCGTATCGGCGACGGTGGCCGGCATGAGACCCAGGGCCGTTACATAGACCAGGCACTTGCCCATGTACTGTGGGTGAAAGAGCACCTGGCCGAAAGGTGTGGGGATACCGCTCTTGTTGCCGCCGTCCCGGACACCTTCGATCACGCCGTCCAGCAGCCGGCGTGGATGCAGTTTTGGAATCAGGTTCCCGTCGTAATCCCGGGGGCCCATGCAGTAGCCATAGCTGCCCATGAGCAGTTTGGAACCCTTGCCGGTTCCCATGGGATCCCGGTACACGCCCACGATCCCGGTAATGGCGCCGCCATAAGCTTCCATATTGGACGGCGAATTGTGGGTCTCGCCGGTTACCACATAGTAGTGATCGTCATCAAATCGGGCCGCCCCGGCATTGTCCCACAGCACCGAAATGACCCATGGCTTTTTTTCCTTGAGAGCCAGGGTCGGCTCCTGGATACAGGTCTTGAACGGGTTGTCGATTGTCTCGGACTCGCCGGTCGCCATGTCCGTATAGTGAAAAAGGCCCTGAAAGGTGTTGTGATTGCAATGGTCGCTGCGGGCCTGGGAGATATATTCGAGTTCGATGTCGGTGGGTTCTGACAGCCCTACGGCCGCACGGTCGGAGCGTACGTCGGGATCCAGGAAGTATTCGCGAATAACGGGTATGTCCGCCGGGTTGAGCGCCAGGTTGCGCTCGTCGCTCAAAGCCTGCAGGGTCTCGTTGCTGTCGATGGAAATGGTGGTCACGGTGGGCACGTGATCCAGGATGACCTTGGGGATAATCAGGCCGGTGCCCACATTGGGATCCCATGTTTCCCGGCTGTAGATTTTCCATTGCTGGATAATGTCATTGGCCAGCAGTTCCCCAGCGATCATATCCACTTGCTGCTCAGTAATGCCCGCCCCTTCCAGGCAGTACAATTTTGACGTATAGACCGCTTCGTCCGTACCGACTTTCAGGTCGAGAATGTCTTCAATCGCTTCCACGGCCGTACTGCCCGGGTTGTCCCGGACGCCGGGCCGAAACCCAATCCAGATGGCCCAGTCAAACGGCAGGTTCAAGGGTTCATAGGACGAAACCTGGGTCACCGGATTGGTAAACACTTCGCTCCGGATGGTCTCGAGCTGTGCGTCCGTGAGATCGGCGTCGATGGTGAGGATGTGCACGGTTCGAATCCGATCTACCCGGATGTCAAAGTAATCCGCGGCCTTGTGCCGGATCCCCTCGCCCTCCGCGTCAAACAGCTCGGGTTTCAAAGTAATTTCAAGTTTGTGTGGCATAGGGACACCTAATAAGTAATGGGTGAAGATTCATCCAAGGATGGAACCTGAACGGTTTGGAAATTACATAGCAGGATGGGGGTTGATTGTCTATCGCGAACTTGGCGCTAAACGTAACAAAATCGCATTTCAGGCAGGAGGCAAGATCGATTTCACATGGAATGACAGGTGTTTGTTTCCTATCCACTATATCTCGATTTCAATACCGATTTCGATTTCGAGCTGAAAGATGCCCTTTAAAACACGAGTGTTCGCTCACAGGTGGTAGGTTTTGGTTCAGAGCAAGGCTTGAGTGCTTTGGGGACCGCAGGCATAGAAGACGCTATGTTGAGGATCACAGAAGAACGAAAACGCCGCTCCGGGCCAAAAGATGCTGCCTGTGAGCGAACACTATGAGAAGATGCGTGCTATGTCGTTGTAGAAAACGAACACCATCAGCAGCAGTAGAATGAACATACCGGCCTGTTGGGCGATTTCACGTACCCGCAGGCTGACGGGCTTGCCGCGCAGGGCCTCAATGGAAAAAAACATCAGGTGACCGCCGTCCAGGATGGGAATCGGCAGGAAATTAAGGATGGCCAGGTTGATACTGATGAAGGCAATAAACTGGATCAGTTTGCCAATGCCTTCCTTGGCCTGCTGACCGGCCATCTGGGCAATCATGATGGGCCCGCCCAGGTTGTCACGGGAAATGGAACCATTGATCATCTTGACGATTCCGCGCAGGGTGACATCGACGACAAACCAGGTCTGCTTGAAACTCTCTATCACAGCCATAGTGGGCGACAGCCGTTTTTTGAGCCGCATCTCCTCGGGGATACTGATGCCGCCGGTTGAAATCCCGATCAGGTGGCGCTCTACCTTGTTGCCGACACGGTCTTTTGTAACGGTCAGTTCAGGCACAATTTCGAATTGCAACACCTCGCTGCCGCGTTGAACTTTCACTTGCATCGAATTACCGCCGGATGCGGCGATCTCTTTGCGCATCTCATCCCAGTTGTTCACCGGCGCGGCGTTGATGCCGATAATCCGGTCGCCCTTTTGCAGACCCGCCCGTTCGGCGGGAAAACCCTTGGTCACTTCCCCGATAATGGCTTCGATAACGGGCAAGCCGGAGATCCCGGCATCAAAATATTCAATTTCGTCCCCCAGGATGTCACGTCCGGCCCGCAGGACCGGCACTGTTTCGAGGTCCCGGAATTCACCGCTGCGCTCCACAGTGAACAACAGCGGTGCGCCCTGGCTGTCGGTAATCGCCTTTTTGACATCGTACCAGGATTCGGTTTCACGGCCGTCAATTGCCACAATGCGGTCATCGAGCCTGAAACCGGCGCTGGCGGCCGGGCTATCCTTTTCAATGCTCTTGACCACCGATCGGATATCTTCGATGCCGACGATGGAAAAAAAGAGCAGAAAAATGAAAACCGCCAAGAGAAGATTGGAAACCGGGCCGGCCGCCACGATCAGCATGCGCTGGTACACGTTTTTATGGGTAAAAGATACGGGCAGGTCCTCGGGCGGCAGTTCGGTGTCGGGATCTTCCCCCACCATCTTCACATACCCTCCGAGCGGAATGGCGGAAACGCGGTAATCCGTCCGTCCCACCGTCTTGCCGAAAATGCGTGGTCCGAATCCGAGCGAAAACTTTTCCACCCCAACGCCGAACAAACGGGCCACGAGGAAATGGCCTGCTTCGTGAACAAAAATCAATACTCCCAGTACCACGATGAGGGATATTAAGCTGATACCCATGAATTTTTTCCGTAAAAGCTAACTGATTTATTATGATCAAAAAAAATCCGAAATCCGAATATCGAAAATCGAAACTTAATAACGAATCACCCTGACCAAATGCAATGAGTCCTGTAGTTGTAATAGACCCGCATTTGTTTTGGTTATTCTGTCATTGGAATTTTGAATTTGTTTCGAATTTCGTGTTTTGAATTTCGAATTTAGTTGTCCCACATCTCCAGGATAAAGTTGAACATGTTAATTCCCCTAATTTGTGGGGCACAACAAAAGCTTGTTCATAGGAATCATAAGCATGTCACCCGTGTTTTGCAAGCATGCCGGTTGAAAACGAGTTGCTAGGCCAACAGACCGGTAACGGTTTCCCGGGCCCATTGGTCCGCGGCCATGATCTCGTCCAGCTCAGGACCGGTTATGACGGTATGGTTTTGCATGGTTTGGCTTATGAGCGCCGGTATGTCGTTGAATTGAATCTGTCTGTCCAGAAACAGAGCGACGGCTGTTTCGTTGGCTGCATTGAGAACTGCCGGACAGGTGCCGCCCCGGCGGACGGCTTCAAAGGCCAGGGCCAAACAGGGAAATCGCGCCAAGTCGGGTTTTTCAAAATCAAACCGAGCCAGTTCGGTAAAGTCAGGCCATGGCTGCCCGAGGGCCAAACGTTCGGGATAACTCAGCGCATAGGCAATGGCCCCCTTCATATCCGGAACCCCCAGCTGCGCCATGACACTTCCGTCCCGGTAGGCGACCATGGAATGAATGATGCTTTGGGGATGGATGACCACCTCGATCTGTTCCAGCGAAACGTTGAACAGGTGCTTGGCCTCGATGACTTCCAGCCCCTTATTCATCAGCGTGGCCGAATCGATGGTAATCTTGGGGCCCATGGACCAGTTCGGATGGTCCAGGGCATCCTCCAGGGTGATCTCCGCGAAGGTGTCCGCCGCGCGGGTACGAAACGGGCCGCCCGAGGCGGTGAGCAAGATGCGGGCCAGATCCTGACGCCGGTTGCCTTCCAGACACTGGAAGATGGCGCTGTGCTCACTATCGATGGGCAAAATGTCCACCTGATGGGCGCCGGCCAGCGGCATGACGTAATCCCCGGCCATTACGAGGGTTTCCTTGTTGGCCAGGCAGATGGTCTTTCCGGCCTTTATAGCGGCTATGGTTGGCTCCAGGCCGGCGGCCCCAACCATGGCGGTTACCACCGTATCGGCAGCGGCACATTCAGCGGTCTGCCGGTAACCTTCCCGGCCATAGACAATTTCGGTGCTACATTCGGCCGGCAGCAGGGATTTTAGCCAGGCAGCCCCGGCTTCGTCGAAAACGGAGACAAGTTCCGGGTTGAATTCCACAATTTGTGCGGCCAGGGTATCCAGGTTGGATTTGGCGCTGAGGGCCGCGACGCTGAACCGCTCGGGAAACCGCCGGACGACTTCCAGGGCGTTGGTTCCGATGGAGCCTGTTGAGCCTAAGATGCTTAGAGATTTCATACGCGTCGGGTTAAGATTTAAGCGTTAGGTGTTATGTATAAAACGATGCCACAACAATGCCTTAAAACATAACACCTAACACCTAAAACAAGAAGGTTTTGCAATAATACGCCACCGGTGAGGCGAATAAGAGAGCATCGATGCGGTCAAGCAGGCCGCCGTGTCCCGGCAGAATGCTGCCCGAATCCTTTATATTTCCGCTGCGTTTGATGATTGATTCAAAAAGATCGCCCACTGGACCGGCAATGGCGATGCACAAAACCGACAGCAGAAACCAGCCCCAGGGCAGGCCGGGCAGAAAATAGAGCCGGAATACGATGCCCACCCCAAAACAGGCAATGAGGCCACCGAGCGAGCCCTCTATGGTCTTACCGGGACTCACGGAAGGGCACAATTTGTGTTTACCGCAAAAGGTACCGGCATAAAACGCACCGATATCGTTAGCAAAAACCAGACAAATCAGCAGAAAAACCCAGAGCATGCCATCACTGCCGTTGCGTAGCAGCAGAATGTGTCCCAGGAGCAGTGGAACGTACAGAACCCCGGCGACCTGCATCACGACTGCGGAGAAAATATCGCTGTCCCGGCCATACTTTGCTATCGCTGTAAACCCTGCCAACAAAAGATTTGCAACCAGACACAGTACAATAAGATCGTAACGGGCCAGATAAGCGGCCCACAAAATAATAACCGCCACGGCCATGGCCAGGATACTCAAGAACGAGAAAACCGGGCGCGGGGGAAGTGCGCACACAATGCGCAGGTACTCCCAGAGGGCCAGCAGGCCGGCCGCCAGTACCAGGCTGAAAAAGGCCAGACCGCCCTTGATAATCAGGTAGATCAAAAAAGGCAGGGCCACGAGGCCGGTTATAATTCTTTTCAGATGCATCTCTTCTGGATGGTCCTCTGGGGTTTAATGGATCAATCTGTCGCCTGATCCAATTCGTTTTTATAAACTATTTTAAGAAATTAAACAAATAAGAGCCAACTAACGGTTGGTGACCTTTCCGTATCGTCGGTCTCTTTTTCGGTAGGCTTCCAGGATTTGTTCAAACTCATCCCGTGAAAAATCGGGCCAGAGGGTATCCGTGAAAAACAGCTCCGTGTACGCCAGCTGCCAGAGCAGAAAATTACTGATGCGCAGTTCACCACTGGTCCGAATCATCAGATCAGGATCAGGAATACCACCTGTCGTGAGCGCACCGGCAATCATTTGTTCCGAAATGGCATCCGGATCGATTTTCCCGCTACCCGCATCGGCTGCAAGCTTGCGGACCATGTTCACGATTTCCGTCCGTCCGCCATAACTCAGGGCCAACGTCAGGGTCAGACCGGTATTTTCGGCGGTTGCGGCCATTGTCTCCTGAAGAATGCCACGGACACCGTCCGGCAATTTGGCTGTGTCGCCAATTGTGTTGAGCCGGATGTTCTGGTCAAGCATTTCCTGCTTTTCCGACTTGAGAAACGTTTTCAGGAGGGTCATGAGGGCAGTGACTTCGGCCTTGGGCCGCTGCCAGTTTTCAGTGGAGAAAGCGTAGAGAGTCAGGTAGCGAATGCCGATTTCACGGCTGGCCCTCACGATGGTGCGTACCGTTTCGGTACCCCTTTCGTGTCCCTTTACGCGGTTTAGCAATCTTTTCCTGGCCCAGCGACCGTTGCCGTCCATGATAATGGCCACATGGGCCGGCAGCGGTTTGGCGTCCTGAGCGGACGGTTTTTGCTCACCAGGCTTAGAACTCAAGGATTTCCTTCTCTTTTTCTTTGAAGATCTCGTCAATCCGCTTGACGAACTCATCCGTGATTTCCTGGACTTTATCCTGCCCCTTGTAGAGATCATCTTCCGAGATGTCGCCCTCTTTCTTGGCCATCTTCAAAAATTCGTTTGAATCACGGCGTATGTTGCGGATCGCGACCTTGTAATCTTCGCACATTTTGCCGATCACCTTGACCAGTTCTTTACGGCGCTCTTCGGTCAGCGGCGGTATGGCCAGGCGGATCAATTTGCCGTCGCTGGATGGGGTAAGACCCAGGTCGGATGCCAAGAGTGCTTTCTCGATATCTTTGATAACGGTTGCATCCCAGGGCTGGATTACGATCAGCCGGCTCTCCGGAACACTGAGCGAAGCCATTTGGTTCAAGGGGGTTTGGGTGCCGTAATAATCCACACGGATACCGTCCAGAATGTTTAATGAAGCTCGACCGGTACGAACTCGCTTCAGCTCATTTTCCAGGGCGTCAATGGATTTTCCCATCCGTTCTCTGGTTTCACTGTATGTCGAATCTAACATGGTCATCACCTGTTCGTAGTTTTACAACTACTCAGGTAATTAGGCTGAAGGCTGAAGACCGTTAGCAAGGGCAAAACCGATATTCGTTTAAAAATGCTCTAACCTTGCCCTTTTGCCTACTTCAGTCTTCAGTCTAAAGAGCTTCAGCCTGACTACGTGAGTAGTCGAGTTAATTACTTATTCTGGTACCCACGGACTCACCGCAAACCACTTGACGAATGTTGCCCCGGTTCTTGAGGTTGAACACCACCAACGGCAGGCTGTTGTCCATGGCCAGCGAGATGGCCGTCATATCCATAACTTTCAGCTGTTTCTCGAGAACCGTCATGTAAGTGGTTTTTTCGATAAACTCAGCCGCCGAGTCTGAAGTCGGATCGGCCGTGTAAAGCCCGTCTACCTTGGTAGCCTTGAGCAGTACTTCGGCGTGAATCTCCTGACCCCGGAGCACGGCAGCTGTATCGGTTGTAAAATACGGGCTGCCGGTCCCGCAACCGAAGATAACCACCCGGCCCTTTTCAAGATGCCTGACGGCGCGGCGCAGGATGTAAGGCTCGGCTACCTCATGCATTCCAATGGCCGACTGGACCCGGGTCTGCATGCCCTTCTTTTCCAGGGCGTCCTGCAAGGCCAGGCTGTTAATCATGGTAGCCAGCATCCCCATGTGGTCGGCCGAGGCCCGATCCATGTCATAAGAACTGGCGGCAATCCCCCGAAAGATATTGCCCCCGCCGACCACGATAGCGATTTCGACCCCGAGGTCGAATACGGAACGAATCTCTTCGGCTACGTACTTGATCACATCGGGACTGATACCGAAGCCCTGATCGCCCATCAGGGCTTCACCACTCAACTTTAACAGGATGCGCTTGTATCGTGATCGTATCAAGGGTCGTCTATTCTCCTATTTGGAAACGTACAAACCTTTTGATGGTAATATTTTCTCCGATCTTGGCGATCAGTTCATTGATCAGGTCAGCGATCGTTATATCCGGATTACGTACGTAGGCCTGGTTCATCAGGCAATTTTCCTTGAAGAACTTGTTCATCTTGCCATCAACAATCTTTTCAATCATCTTCTCAGGTTTGCCCAGTTCCAGGGCCTGTCCCCGGTAGACTTCCCGCTCGCGGTTGACAGCGTCTTCCGGCACATCTTCTTCCTTGATACCCACGGGATTGGTGGCGGCAATGTGCATGGCCACGTTCCGGGCGAATTCCTTGAAGTCATCATTTTTGGCCACAAAGTCGGTCTCGCAGTTCACTTCAACGAGAACACCCAATTTGCCGCCCATATGGATATAAGACTCCACCACGCCCTCGGACATGGCCCGGCCGGCCCGTTTGGCCGCGGTCGCCAGACCTTTCTTTCGCAGAAAATCGGAAGCCTTTTCAATATCACCATCGCACTCTTTCAGTGCATTTTTACAATCCATCATACCGGCGCCGGATTTTTCCCTAAGTTGTTTTACCAGCGCTGCACTAATTTCAACCATTATTCTTCTCCTGTCTCTTCAGCCTTCTCGGCGTCATCTGTTTTTTCTGCTGCATCGGCGTTTTCAGCGGTTCCCTTTTTGATGATTTCCACAACCGGTCCGTCGGTGCCGTCCGAAATCACTTTGCGCTCACCTGGTTTGAGTTCCGAGGTTGCTGCGGTGACTTCCGATTCAGGCTCCTCCACCGCCTTGTCCGCTTCGGCGCGTTTCTTTTCTTCGTAGCGATCACGCCCCTCGATACAAGCATCCGCCATTTTGGAAGCAATGAGGCGGATGGCGCGGATGGCGTCATCATTACCGGGAATGACATAGTCAATGTCATCCGGGTCACAGTTGGTATCGACCACGGCGACGATGGGAATCCCCAACCGGCGGCCTTCACGGACCGCAATGGATTCATTTTTGGGATCGACAATAAAAATGGCTCCGGGCAGCTTGGTCATATCCTTGATTCCGCCCAAGGTACTGTCCAGTTTTACCCTTTCTTTGCCCAGTTTTAATCTTTCTTTCTTGGGAAAAAGTTCGATCGTACCGTCATTTTCAATATTGTTCAGATAGAGCAGCCGGTCGACACTCTTTTTGACCGTCTGAAAATTGGTCAACATGCCACCCAGCCAGCGGTTGTGGACATAGAACATTTCACACCGGTTGGCTTCTTCGTATATCGATTCACGGGCCTGCTTTTTGGTGCCCACGAAAAGGACGGATTTCCCCGCGGCCACCGTGTCGGTAATAAAGGAATAGGCGGTGCGGAACATCTTTACGGTTTTCGAAAGGTCGATGATGTAGATACCGTTCCGGGCACCGAAGATGTAGGGTTTCATTTTGGGATTCCAGCGCTTGGTCTGGTGACCGAAGTGCACGCCGGCTTCCAGCAGCTGTTTCATGGTAATGTAGGCCATTTTAATTTCCTCCTGGATTTGGTTTGACCTTCGCCTCCATCTTCCCCGGGTCCAATCCCGCCCAGTGCGGGACACCGGGAACCGGGTCCGAAGACGTGTGGGTTATAAAAACAATCTCTATTAACAAGATATGTTTAAATTTGCAAGCAAAATTTAGGTGATTACGGTTCTCTAAAAAGCTCCAGTTGGCATAAAGTACTCGGATATAGGGTCCATATCCCAAGTAATGTTATTCCAAGTAATCTTGGATGATCTCACGGCCTGCTGGACGATACGCATAA
>Ga0126333_1000142_pt1 | contig 17885 bp, 15 predicted proteins | sample InaspJWI54metaG_FD_94488 | JGI IMG/M metagenome (GOLD analysis project Ga0126333, IMG submission 94488) | Marine gutless worms symbiont microbial communities from Oahu, Hawaii - Inanidrilus sp. 2 OAHU.JWI-54 metaG | ecosystem: Host-associated > Annelida > Digestive system > Unclassified | place...
GATGTCGGCGCCTTCGACAACGGATGCGGACGCGGTCAGCGAAACCGTGGTGGTGTCGCTATCGTCGGTGATCGTCGTGGTGGCGGGCGTCGCGTCGACGGCCAGGTTCTCGAAGTTGCCGCCGGTGGCCGAGGCAATGAAATCACTGGCCGTGCCGCCGCCGGCGTAGACGTCGTCACTGGCGGCCACATCCAGCGTACCGGTAGTGTTGCCATCTATAATAGTGATGGTTGCACCGCTGTCCAGGGTAACGGTGACATCGCCGTCAGCCGGATTGGTCAACGTGGCAGTGTAGGTGATCATGCCGCCTTCGGCCACCGAGCCGGTCGCCGTCAGGGTCACGGTGGAAGTGTCGACCGTATCGGCAATGGCCGTGGTCGCGGCCGCGGGATCGACCACCAGGGACTCAAAGTTGCCGCCGGCCGTGCCGGTGATGGTGGCGCTGACCGAGCCGGCATCGACATAGACATCGTCGGCCGGGGCCGCCACATCGACGGTGCCGGTGGTGGCGCCGGCCACAATGGTGATGGCCGCGCCGTTGGACAGGTTGACGGTCAAGTCGCTGTCGGAGACGTTGTCGACCGTGGCGGTATAAGTGATCAGGCCGCCTTCGACCTCGTTGGCCTCAGCGGACAGCGTCAGGTTGGTGACATCAACCGTGTCGGTGATCGCGGTGGCAATGGCAGTTGTGTCGACGTTAATTGTGCCGTAACCCCCGCCGCTGGTGGTGCCGGTGAGGGCAACCGTGTATGATTCAACACCCTCGGAGACAGCGTCATTTGAATTCGTAACAGTGAAGTTAACAGCGGTTCCTCCAGCCGGAACGGTGAAGGTCCGGGTGACGGGTAACAGGTCCCCATCGGCAGTGGTCGCGTGACCAATGATCACTTCGACACTGAAGGCTGTTGCCGGAGCGTTATCCACACTGATCGTATACGTGGCCGTGCCACCTTCAGCTACCGTAGCGGAGGCCTGGCTTAGGGTTACGGCAACGGTGGACCCGGCCGGTCCGGGTACTGTTGCCGGCGAAGTTGCCCCTGTGGTTGCAGCGTCTGCACCATCTGGTGCAGCGGGCGGGTAGGTACCGGTAAGCGGATCGATAGGCGGTGTGCCGGGCCCATCTTCAACGTCCAGCAGGCGGGTACCGACATCGCCCCGCGTGGTGTCGCCACCATAGTAATCAACATCATATTCAAAGGCATCGTCGGCAACGCCCAGGGAGGTCTCGATTTCGGCATCCTCTAAATCGGCACCGCTTTCGATGAGCTTTTGCAACATCTCAACTTCATGGACGATCGCGTCATAGGGGTCTAGCTGATCGAGAACGGATTCATCCAGCAAAACTTTGCCGCTTTCACCCAGGTGGATGGTATTGCCATTGTCAAGCAGTATCGTAACAAATGAGCCCGCAGGTGTTTCGATAAGCTCGTTTTCGTAAACGAATTCTCCCGGTAGAAGTTCACGAACTTCTCCAAAGGGGGTTCGGGCTGTTACGGGACCTGAAACTGATTGAATGCTACCGGCTTTGGCCATGATTTACCTCCGCAAATAAATTTCACATGATGGCCTATTATATGGGTTGGAGCGGAAAAAGAAATTGTACCTAGGTCCAATTTTTTCAAATATTTTCTGTTCGTAAACACAAAACTCTGAAAACATTACTAAAAGAAACGATTTCCAGCGGTGGTCGCCACAATTGTGCGAAAATGAATAAATTTGTAGAAAATAGATATATTACAGAATGTTAAGGATGAATTGCCTTAGGAGGGCTTGATGTAGAACAGGGTAGAATTTAGAGGATGGCCCTGAAACGGCAGGTTGATCACCGCAGTGCAGGCCGGGCTGCACTGCGGTGATCGGAAATGAAATCTTAGCCTTTGATAAGCCGTGGCAGCATCATCTGGTGATGCGGACAAATGGATTCCGGGTTCTGATAGGCGGACCCGGCAAATGCCTTCAGGTAGCTACGCAGGGAGCTCAGGTTGACTACTTCGTCCACAAATCCGTGCTGGGCGCAGTAAATGGGACGGGAATAGTCGTGGTATTCCTGGGCCATCTGGTTCATCTTGTCGATGGTCGGCTGCAGGTCCCGACCAGCATCCTTTTCTTTGACCAGGCGGCGTGAGAAACTGGCTGCCGCAGCGGTTTCGCCGTGCATAACGTAAATCTCGGTGGTGGCGACACCCAGGGTAAAGGCGTTGTGCCGATTGGCCGTGGGCCCGCCCATGACATAGTGGGCCGCCGCCGTACCTTTGCGCAGAACCACCAGGGTCATGGGTACGTTGGTCTGCTGGATAGAGTAAATCAGGCTCTGGCCCAGACCGAGCAGTTCGGCCTTTTCGGCGATATCACCCACATCGATGCCGGAGGTGTCCTGGAACCAGATAATCGGTACCCGGTCGCGGCCGCACTGGGTGACAAATTCGTTCATTTTGATCAGGCCCTGCCGGTAGAGCTTACCGCCGATACTAGGGTAATCCGCGTACTCTGGATAATCTTCGCCCAAAAAGCCCTGGCGGTTGCCGATACAGCCTACCAGAAAACCGTCCATTTTCACCAGGCCGGTATAAACTTCCGGGCCGTAATCGGGTCTGAATTCCATGTGCTCACTGTCGTCCACAAGGCGGGCAAGGACTTCATCGAAATTGTACATCCGTTTCTGGTTGAAGGGGATCAGGCTGTAGAGATCCTCGGCGTCGAAAGCCGGCTCTTTGGGTTCAGCCACCCGGAAAAATTTAGGGTTATAGGCCGGCATGTCTTTCATATAATCCTTCAGGCCGTCCAGGAGTTCGGTTTCTTCATCGAATTTATATCTGAAAAAGCCGGTCTCATCGTAATGGATATCCACCGATCCCGGCGGTTTCGCTTTGAATTGCTTGGCAGCTGAAATCAGGGCCTCGGCGCCTTCTTTGTCGAAATGCCCTTTGGGCGACATACCACTGAGAATTCCGCCGCCGCCAACGGCAATGTTGCAATCCTTATGGGCGAAAAGAACTGTTGGACTGATTCCCTGGTATCCGCCGCCGGCCGGATTGGTACCATAAATGCCTGCCAGTATGGGGATGCCCAGTGTATTGAGTTCGGCATGGCGGAAAAAGGTTGTTCCGGAACCCTTGCGGTCGGCGTAAAATTTCTCCTGCTCGGTGAGTTTGACCCCGCTGCAGTTCACCAGCCATACCAGCGGGATGTGCAGGCGTTTGGCCAGGTCTGTGGCGCGAAAGACGTTTTCAGCCTGCCCGGGCAGCCAGGCGCCGGCCATCACTTTGTTGTCGAAACCGATTATTACCGCCCATTTACCGGATATCTTTCCCAAGCCGCTGATTACATTGTTGGTTCCCTCGACATTGTCATAAGGATTATAAAGGGTATTGAGCGGACACCAAGTGTCTGGGTCCAACACGTATTTCAGGCGTTGGAACACCGTCATCATGCCCCGGGCATTGATTTTCTCAGCGGGGAAACCGGCATCTTTCACCTTTTCTACCGCAGCGGCAACCTCTGCTTCCACTTCTTTGATCTGGGTCACACTTTCCGCCGCGCTTTTTATTTGTCCCTCGGCAAGCTTACGTCCAAATGACGGCATTTTTTCAAAATAGGGTTTCATGGGCAACTCCTGTGTTTTTACCTCAATTGTTTAGAATTCTGGCAATTTTTTGAATGATGCCATGTTTTTAATGAATTCCGGCCATGATTGCAAGCAAAATTTACCGACCGTTCGGTAGTTTCTTTTCCAAGGCGCTGCTATTCTTGGTTTCATTCTTGATCCAGGGGCCACATGTCCTTTTCCTGCAACACGGTCCGCAGGGTTTTCAGGGCCTGGTTGGTGGCCGGAACCCCGCCATAAATCGCGGTCTGGAATATGGTTTCGGCTATCTCCTGCACAGAGCACCCTACATTGAGAGCGGCTTCTATGTGCAGTTTCAATTCTTCGAGACGCGACAGCACGGTCAGGGCCGCCACTGTGACCAATTGACGGGTTGGATGGGGCAGCTTCTCGCGGGCGTACATCTGGCCGGTAATAAAAAGCGACAGATCACGGGCCAGGCCTTTGTCGAAAGACTGCCATAAATCAAAAGGCCTTTCATCGGTGACACCGTCAAAATAGAGTTGAGCCGTCTTCTTTGTTTTTTCAATAATCTCTCTGCTCACAACGGGTTCTCCTTGATCGGGTTTACCGGGCGTGTATTGCGGCCTTTAGCGGTTGGCCTTGCGGATGCCCAACTGATCCAGGGCAATGATCCATTTGCAGATGTTGGCTGAGCCTTCCACCATTGAGTAGGTGGGGGCATCCCGGTAGAAACGGGCGACCGGGTATTCTGTCGAGTAGCCGTAAGCACCGTAGATACGCATGGCATAGTTGGAGCACTTGGTGGCAATCTCACCGGCCAGGTACTTGGCCATGGCCACATCCAGACCGTTGTTGAGTTTGCCCTGGTCTTTGGCATAAGCCGCTTTATAAACCATCAGCCGGGCGGCTTCGATCTCAGTGGCCATCTGGGCCACCATGTCCTGGTTCATCTGGAACTGCCCGATGGGCTTGCCGAACTGTTTGCGCTCGTTGCAATATTTCACCACCGCATCCAGGCAGGCCTGGGCCAAGCCCACACCGCCCGCGGCCGCCGAAAGCCGGGTCTGGTTGAGGGAGCCGAACACGATCTTGGCACCATCCCCCGGTTTGCCCAGAATATTCTCTTTGGGCACTTTGGTATTGTCCAGGAATACCTCCCCGGTGGGCGATGAATGCGAGCCCATTTTTTCGAGGCCGGAGGTTTTGATGCCATTGAAATTCTTGGGTTCGATGACAAAAGCGGACAGACCTTTGGATCCCTTGTCTTTGTCGGTATAAGCATAATAAATCAAGACATCGGCGACGTTCGCATTGGAGATCCATGTTTTCGAACCGTTGATCAGCCAATGGTCGCCCTTGTCTTCGGCCGTGGAACTCATGGCCATGACATCGGACCCGGCGTCCGGTTCCGTAATTCCGAAGCCACCCAGATATTCCGCCGTACATAATTTTTCGATGTATTTTTTCTTAAGCTCCTCGCTGCCATAGGTAAAAATTGTGTAGGCGCAACCCAGAACCTGCATGTTGACCTGTACTCTCAAGCTACTGGATACACGAGCAATTTCCTCTGAAACAATCATCGCGGCCAACCAGCCCATTTCCTCGCCGCCATACTCCTCCGGAATAACGGTGCCGAAAAAGCCCAACTCACCCATGGGCCGCATGACCTCCTCGTAAGGCAGGTGATGATTGGCGTCCCACTCATCTACATTGGGGGCTATTTTTTTCTTGGCGAACTCACGTACGGCTTTTTGGAGCATTTGAAGTTCTTTTGACAACGTAAAGTCCATTTGGTTCCTCCTGTGACGGCTGATTGTCTTTAGGGGCACTCTCGATAATGTCTTTTGGCCCAATCTTCAGCCTTCGCTGAAGCTATGGATGCTAAACTCTGTTGGGAGCCTTGCGGCCGCCGCATCTTGAACCAAAATCCTATTTTTGAGATAGCCTTTAGTTAGTGGGCTGTTCCTGCCGGTGAACGCAATATTTGCCGGAATTCAGCGGGCATTGGTATATATGGCAGGCTGGCTGTTGTTTGTGAAAAAAGCTACAATACAGCTATATTATCAGTATGTTTTAGTCAAGCGAATTTAGGTCTCTCCGGCTCATGTTTCCACCCGGCCTTTTCCGGGCGCTACACAGTAACGGCGAACAGCCTCCCGGCTTTACGACGGCAACTGGCTGTGAACCTGTTCGATAATCATCTGTGCTGCTTGGAGGACCTTGCCACTGAAACGATAGGCCACGGCGCTGGTGAGCATGTCGGTGGTAATGACCCGCTCGGTCCGGGCCAATACCGCCAGAGCGGCCAGGGCCATATCAGGGGATTTTACCGCCAGGGCCTTGAAATCGATCTCCATTAGTTCCGCTTGGGTTGTCGGCGTTTCCAGGCCGTGTGATTTGATGACCAGCGTTTCCGGTCCCAACATCGCAAACAGATCTTTGCGTCGGGCTACACCCTCTTGACCGATGGCGATCACCACGTTCGGGCGCTCGATACCGGTAAATTCGATATCATTCGGGGCCAGGATCAATTCGCTGATGGAATGTCCTCGTAGGACTGTAATCGGATAGTCGTTCTTCTGGGTAGCTTGCAGTCCAGCCGCCATGCCTCCCAAACAGAGGATCTCGCCGGCCGTTACGATCCGCTGACCGGCCCCACCCAGGATGATAACTTCCCGACGATAGGTGACCGGGGTGCTGTATTCGGGCTCGACGGCGGCCGGCCGGTCGGGTGTGGGGAGCGAGGCGGCGGTAGTGCGATATTGCGCACCATATTCTGGGCGTAGGTTCTTTTCGATTTCACCTGTATACGGCTTGCGGGCATCTAATTCGGCCGCAATCATTTTGGGCGTTAACTTATTGGCCCGGGTGTAACGGCCGGGGCAGACGCCCCACATATCAACAAAAGCGAATCCCTTGAAGCGAATGGCTTGTTCAATGGTTTTCACCAGCCCTTTATCGTAGCACGAGCATCGGGTGACGTGGGGTGCGCCGGCCGCCGCCACCACCTCGCAGGCATCCATGGGCAGGTCGAGCTGGTTGAGAAATCCCGATCCTACGACCGCATCGTTGGGCGTGGTGGCTGAAAATTGCCCGCCGGTCATTCCGAAGTTGAAATTATTCAGGATTAAAAGGGTCAGATCGAGATTACGCCGGCAGGCAGAAAGCAGGTGGGCGCCGCCGATACCCAGTCCGCCGTCTCCCATGGTGACGATGACCGTCAATTCCGGTCGGGCCATCTTGAGACCCGTGGCATATGTCAGGGCCCGGCCATGCAGCCCGTGCATGGCGTGAGTATTGAAAAATGTATCGAACAGGCCGGAACAGCCAATATCGCTGACCACGACCACATCATTACCTTTGAGCCCCATGTTCACAAAGGCTCGATCGAGGGCTCTGGTAACCATATCATGGGAACAACCCGGGCAGAAAACCGGCGGGCGGTTTTTATTCAGCAGGCTATCCATTGTGCACCGTCCTTTCTATCTGCGCCGGTGTGATCAATTTTCCGTTCATCTGGCCCATAAAGGTCAATTGTTTTCCCGGCAGAACCCTTTCGATTTCACGGAAGTATTGCCCCAGGTTCATTTCTACGACCACGATTCGGTCGTATTTGTCTGCGATTTCATGTAGTTTCTTTTTCGGCACCGGCCAGAGCGTTTTCAGAGACAGGAGGGAAACCGGTTTGCCGGCGGCTTTTAATTGGCGCACAGCGGTTTTCGCTGCACGGGTGGTTACCCCATAGGTGAGCAAGAGCGTGTCAGCATCCTCCGATGCGTCGTACGTGCAATGGGCAATCCCATCCGCCGCCTGGCTGAGCTTGTCTCGAAGCCTTTCGATATTGGCTTCAATCTGGACTGGATCCACTGTTATGTAACCGTTGGGGCCATGGGTCGATGACGTCTGTCGTGATATAATGTCGCCGCCGATGGGTTCGAAGTAAGGGACTTGAATACCGTCCGGAGTTGCGAAGGGCAGGTAGTTGCTGCCGGCCGGGGAAGGGCGCCGGTCCACTATACCGGGATCGGCTAATGCGTCCAGATCCACGCTTTCTCTGGTCATGGCGATTTCTTTGTTGGAGGCAATGAAAATCGGACAACGGTATGTTTCGGCCAGGTTGAACGCATGCCGGGTGAGTTCATAACACTCCCGCGGATCGGCGGGTGCCAGGACGATGACCGGCAGGCCGCCGCTGTTACCCCAGCGCATAAACTGGATGTCCCCGTCTGCCCCCAAGGTCGCCGAGCCGGTGGAGGGCCCCAGGCGCTGAATGTTTACGATCACCAAGGGGATTTCGCTGCCGATGGCAAATGATATCTGTTCGCTATAGAGGCTGATGCCGGGCCCCGAGGTGGCAGTCATGACCTTCATGCCGGCCATGGAAGCCCCCAGACAATAACCAATGGAGGCAATTTCATCCTCGCCCTGCAGGCAGACACCCCCTTCAGGCGGCAGATATTTGAGCATGTTATTGAGAATGGTGGTAGCAGGTGTGATGGGATACCCGGCAAAAAAACGGCACCCGGAGGCCATGGCCCCCAGGGCAATAGCCTCATTACCCTCGATGAATGCAAGGTTCATGTGTACTCCATATGTGATTATAAATTTGATTAAATATAGATTAATGCGAAATACAAAATTCTATACGACACCCTTAAAACCTTTGCAGCTAGAAAACCGAATCCTCCTTTTCGGCGATCATCCGGCTGAGACCTTCCAGTACATGCTGTTTCACTTCCGTGATGTGGGCAGATAAGACTGCGCGCGCGCTTTCAATATTCCGCCGGGTCACGGCATCGAATATGTCGCGGTGGGCCTTATCCACAGTATCCATAAAATTGACGAAGAGGACACTGCCCCGATATTTGAGGTATAATAGATCGAATAGGTCCTTGAGGATCTTCTGCTGTACCGTGCAGCCGGAAAGGGAAGCCAGGGTCAAGTGAAAATCCATATCCTTGAGCAGCCTTTCGTTAAGGTATACCCGGGACGAAGCGTTGCGATGCTCCTCGAGGGCTTGCTTGAGGGTACGTATGCCGGATTCATCTAAATTGTTGATGATTTTGGGCAGCAGCGAGAGTTCGAGCAACTCTCGCATTTCGTAAATCTCCTGAACCTCTTTGAGGCTGATCGGTTCGGTAAAATAACCGCGGTTCGGTTCCCGCCGGACAATGCCCTGGAACTCAAGCCACTTCAGCGCCTGAATAACCGGGGTGGGGCTCATGTCAAGACGCTTGGCCAGATCGGTGTACACAATTTTCTGCCCCGGTGCAATCTCATTGTGAAACAGCATGTTGCGAATACCATTAAAAGCCTTGAGGGTATGGTCCTCGCGACTGCTTTTTTTCGGTTTACGTGTGGTCATCAGAATCTCGAAATAATATGATTAGAAATTTGATTATATTAATGTTGGCAGTAAGTCAAGGTCGCAATTTGGGGTAACATTACCAGATGTTGGCGGGCAAGCTCATGTCAGGCATCCTGGAGCAGCACGAACATTTTCTCGAAGCGACGCCCGATGCGCTTCATGTGGGCGGCTTTTTCAGCTTCGGTCCGACCGGGGTATTTACGAAAGGCAATCAGAATGCCGCTCAAAGATGAAAAAAGAGTATGGGCTAACAGGCGGGTATTGCCCTGATACCCCAATTTATCAAACATCAAGGTAAACTGGTCCAGCAGTTGCCTGGAAACCGAGTCCAATTTTTCAACTGACTCATTGCGTCTGTTTCCATACAGGGCGAAGTGGGTGATCATGCGCCACTGGGCTTTGTGTTCCATGTAATAGTCCAGAAAATAGCTGATGACACTTTCCAGAGAGGGTGAGGCCGCAGTTGAAATTTGATGTTCCAGCTTCTCAATGAAGCGGCGCGTGTCGCGGACCGCGATTTCCACAAACAGGGTTTCTTGGCTGTTGAAATAGGTATAAATGGAGGATTTGGCGATACCGGCGGCGTTGGCGATCTCTGCCATGCTGACCCGGTCATAGGTTTTTTTGCCAAAGACTGCCCGGGCGGCCTCGATAATCAGCTCTCGCCTGGTTTCACGTTCCTGCGCCTTTAATTTAGAGAGGGTATCGTTTTTTCCCATCTGCCAAACCTGTTCATTAAGGGGAGACGACAAGTAGCACTAGAGTAGCATTGATAACTCCGATGGTCAACTGCTGGTTGACATCCCGACCGATGTTCGATAATAGAACCGAAAGACGGATCCCGTCAATGGCAAGAGTGAACGGGGTGATCTTAATAAGGAGTCAGGCATGGACAGTCTCAATAGATTGAAGGCCGTGGCCGCCGATCCGGCGGGCTATGCTCAGTAATGGAAAACAGAAAGAGGCGGTAAGGTTGTCGGGACCTTTTGCAGTTATGCTCCCGAAGAGCTAATCCTGGCTTCCGGAGCGCTGGGATATCGAATATTTGGGACCGACCTAAATATTTCCAGGGCAGACGCGCATATGCAGGCTTACAGCTGCAGCCTGGTAAGGGGTGCGCTGGAAGATGTATTGGCCGGGCAACTCGATTTCCTGGATGGTGTGGTATTTCCGCACACGTGTAACTCCATCCAGCGTCTGTCGGATATCTGGCGGATGAATGTCAAAAGCGGTTTTCATTTGGATCTGGTCGGCCCGGTTAAATTGAACACCGACAGCGCCCGTGAGTATATGGCGGCGGCAATGGGTAGGTTCCGACAGGAACTCGAAACCAGTCTGGGGGGGACCATCCGTGCTGCCGATCTCGAATCGGCGATGTCGCTAGGTAACCGGATTCGCAGCATTATGCAGCGCATATACGCTGCCCGCTTGGCCAGACCGGGTATATTGAAGGGAACGGATATACACGCCATGGTCAAGGCTGCCATGGTTATGGATCGGAAAGATTTTGCAGCCCTGGCCGAGGACGTGGCGCAGCAGCTGGAAGTAACGCAGGTTGATGAGGCCTTTAATGGAAAACGCCTTGTCCTGTCCGGCGGGCTGTGCAATATGCCCGATGTCTACGGTGCCATCGAAGATTCCGGCGGCGCCATCGTGGCCGATGATCTGTGTACCGGCCACCGGTACTTCGAGGATGCTATCGAACCCAGAGCAGACGCGTTGGCCGCCATTGCCAACCGTTACGTAGACCGCAACGTATGCCCGGCCAAGCATGCCGGGATAAAAAGCCGGGGAGAAAACCTGGTGCGGACGGTCAAAGAGAGCAGGGCAGATGGGGTCATCTTCATCTATCTGAAATTCTGTGACCCCCACGGGTTTGACTATCCTTACCTGAAACAGATGCTGGCAGACGAAGGTGTTCCCTGCCTGCTGTATGAGATGGAGGAAAAGGATGCTGCCGGCGGGCAATTTAAGACCAGATGTGAAGCATTTATTGAGATGCTATAAGGGTTCACGGGTTCAGAGGTTCAGGGTTCAAAGGTTTCGACCCTGAACTGGGAATGTTGAACCCTGAACCAACTGGGATTCACCTGTCATATCGACACAAAGATTGGTAACGAATCAGGAGTCAAAATATGATCGCAGATAATAAAGCAATCGATCCTGAAAAAGAAAAGCGGAAGATCAAGTGCGTCAAGAAGATGAAAGACATCATGACCACTTATTATATCGAGGCCAAGACCACCGAACAGTCGGGGAAGAAAATTGCCTGGATTACCAGCGGCGGCCCGGTGGAGCCGCTGATCGCCATGGATGTGATCCCGGTCTATCCTGAAAACCATGGTGCCATGATCGGGGCCAGTAAAATGGGAGTAGACTTGTGCGAAAAAGCTGAAGAGATGGGATACGCTAGCGATTTGTGCTCCTATGCCCGCGCCGACATTGCCTGTGCGACGGTAAACGGCGGTCCCATCGGAGGACTGCCACGGCCGGATATGCTGGTTTGCTGCAACAATATCTGCGGGACCGTCCTCAAGTGGTACGAAATACAGGCCCGCTATTTCGACGTACCGCTATTCATTCTGGATACGCCGATCAGCCACACCGATTTCAGTGATGAGGCGCGCCGGTATGTGCGGCGCCAGTTTGATGAATACATTGATTTTCTGGAAGAACATTGCGGGCAAAAATTAGACCATGATCGCCTGGCCGAGATAGGCCGCCTTTCGATTGCCGGTCAGAAACTCTGGCAGTCCGTTTTGGACACCACCCGGCACAAGCCGGCCCCCATGAGTGCTTTCGATGCTTTTTTTCATTTGGCCCTGATCGTCACCCTGAGGGGCACGCAGACCGTTGTTGATTATTACACCGAGCTGCTGGCCGAGATGCAAGATCGTATTGCCCAGGGCATCAGTGCCGTGCCGGATGAAAACATCAGGCTCCTGTGGGACAACCTGCCGGTGTGGTTCCGCACGAAATGGCTTTCCGAAAAATTTGCCTCGCACGGGGCCTGCCTGGTCGCGGACACTTACACCTCAGCATGGTGCAGTTCCCTGAAATACCTGGATGAAAACGACTTTCTCGGATCCATGGCGGAAGGATACTCCCGCATCTATCTGAATATTGGGGTGGATGCTATGGCCGTGGAGGTGCTGCGCATGATCGACCATTATGATGTGGACGGTCTGGTGATGCATTCCAATCGCAGCTGCAAACCTTATTCACTGGGGCAGTACGACATCCAAAAAGTCGTGCAGGCCGAAAGAGGGTTGCCCGCGCTGATGATTGAGGCTGATATGACGGATGCCCGCAATTTCGCAGAAAGTCAGATCGAAACGCGTATCGATGCCTTCATGGAGGTCCTCAAGGCCAAGCTATAGAAGGGGTTTCAAAAACGCTCCTCGGGTCCGACCTTCAGCCTGCGCTGAAGCTATGTCTGATAAACTCTGTTGGGAGCCTTGCCTGCCCGGCGTAGCTCGCAGAGCGAAGACGGGATCTTGAACCCGATTGAAAGCATTAAATTCCCCTTTCAACCTGTTTGTAAAGGAGCAACTATGCTGAAAATGAACAGAACTTGCAGCGATCGGTCGGTTTCTGGGCTCGTGGTTGGCCTGATGGTGCTTTTCCTTTCCCTGCCCGGGAACGTCTCCGCCCAGACAGACACCAATGAAGCCCTCTACAAGCAGCTTTCGGGGATTGCATTCAGTGCCGAAGGCGATCTTTCTCTCTTCGAAAAGCTGAATAAAACTGCACGTGATCAGAATTGGGCCGCAGGTACGGAAACCCAATTTGTGGGGAACCTGCGCATCCTCAAAAGTGTGCAGGCTCCCGCGGACGAAAACCGTGCACGGGTTTATCTGTTGCGCAAGTTGAGCGGTGAGCTCTATATCCTGTCCGTACCGGCCGATCCCGCGGCCCGGACTGAGGCATCCGATTCATTCTACGCTGGTTTGGACGGAATTTCAGGCAGCAAAATGGTATTCAATGTCAAGAGCCTGAACGCCGACATAAACGGTACTACCTATCCATTGGCTACCTTCACTGCTAAACCCACCCAGATGAAGTTGGACAAGATTTTCAAAATTTGCATTATTCTGATGCTGTTCTTCGTCATGGTTGGCATGGGCATGACTTTGACCTTCAAGGACTTTGCCCTGGTTTTCACCAAACCGCGGGGCATCATCCTGGGGGAGATACTCCAGTTCGGCTTCATGCCCTTTCTGGCCATGTGTATAGGACGTCTCTTCGGATTCTATGAACAGTATCCCTTTATCTTCGTTGGGATGATTCTGATCACAGCAACCCCCGGTGGGGTTACTTCGAATCTGATGACGTACTACGCCAAGGGAGACCTGGCGCGCTCTATTTCCCTCACCTCTTTTTCGACAGTCATGTCCATCGTCTTCACGCCGTTGTTGCTGGCGTTCTATTGCGCGGGTATGCCGGAGATCGCCATTCCGGTGAAGCTCGTTGTCCAGACGATCTTAGTCCTCGTCATCATCCCCCTGGTAGTCGGTATGGCCATTCGGGGCAAATGGCAAACCTTTGCCGAAAAAGCCACACCTTTTCTTTCGGCCCTTGGGATCATTGCGCTACTCGTTTTGATCGTAGCGGGCGTATTGAGTAATCTGGATGCATTTGCCGACACGGATCGGCAGGGGGTGAAATTCTATACAACGATATTTTTGTTGACCATGTTGGGTATGCTGTTTGGGCTTGGGTTTTCCAAGTTGGTTGGTATCAACAACTACCAGACCCGGGCTATATCCCTTGAGACCGGCCTGCGCAACAGTGCCCTGGCTATGACCATCGCCTTGTTGATTCAGGACTCCATGGGTGATTTTTACAGCAGCATGTTCATCACCTCCGGCATGTTCGGATTGATTATGTACCTGGCCGGCATAATATCGATATTTATCTACAAACCGCTGCTGCCGGTTGCGACCGGTAAGACCGTTCATCAGGAATAGGAAGGCTATGCTTACGGTAGGAATTGATGTGGGCTCGATCAGCGCCAAGGCCGCTGTTGTCGAGAATGGCAATCTGCTGGCAGGCACAGTGATCCTAACGGGTTACAATGCCAAAAGCGCCGGCAAAAAAGTCTTTAAAATCCTGCTGGGGAATCTGGGAATTAAACCCGCGGCGGTCGACCGGATTGTGGCCACCGGGTATGGCCGCAAGAGCGTCGATTTTGCGGATAAAGCCGTCACGGAGATTACCTGTCACGCCGCCGGAGCCCATTTCCAGGATCCATCCGTCCGTTCGGTGATCGACATCGGCGGTCAGGACAGCAAGGCCATTTCACTGGATAGCGAGGGGCGGGTCAAGGATTTTGCCATGAACGACAAGTGTGCCGGCCGGCACCGGTCGCTTCTTGGAAGTCATGGCCCGGGCACTGGAGGTTGATCTGGATGCTTTCGGAGACATGTCTCTGAAAGCCGAGGCACCGGCTGCCATTAGCAGCTTGTGTACCGTATTTGCTGAATCGGAAGTCATTTCCCTGATAGCCCGTGGAGAAAAGCGGGAGAATATCATTGCGGGGATTCACGAGTCCATCGGATCACGGGTCCTGGCCATGGCGAAAAGGGTGGGTGTGGCCGAGCCGGTGATGATGACCGGCGGGGTGGCCAAGAATATCGGTGTGGTCAAGGCCCTTGAGAATCGGGCTGGGGTCGCCATCCAAGTGTCACCCAATGCCCAGATCAATGGGGCGATCGGGGCGGCTATACTAGCCGCAAACAGCCTTTAGACGGGGTTTTAAAGCATCCCCTCGTGCTCAATCTCTGCGTTGGGCCAATGCGTTAAATCCTAGAAATATTGCACATATTCCTCCGGTTGAACGAATCGGCCCGCCTTGATCTTGAGCACGATTGAACGCTTTAAAACCCCGTCGGTAGTATTTTGGCGATCAACTATCTGTTGGTCTTTTTCAAGCGCCTTACCAGGTAACGCAGGAAAATCCTTGCTTTCAGTGATTTTAGAAACCAATCGAGGTGGAAGAATTGCCATTTTAAACGCCGGATCTCTTTTCTGGCCGGGCTAGTTTCGCTGCAGAATGTTGTGATACAAATTTCAGGCATGGTCGTACCGGGGAATATACACGGTCCGGTTCCATTCTCCAGAAAGATGCAATCCGCCGGATAGAAGGTCGATTCATTTTCAAGGCAGGCGGCCATCCGGTCGACTAGTTCTGGCATCCTGTTCAAGATGTAAACGAAGTCCGCGTATCCCAACACCGTTCGAAGTTCGACGTTTCGACAGCAGATGCCCCGGCAGGCTGTATGGCAGTACGCCAGAGCATCTGCGGCCGCCACCCGCAATTCCCCTTCGGCTTGCTGGATACGGCCACATAACCAATCTAGTACGGTCTTGTCTGCCGGTGCCAGGTTCTGAAGCGCGTCACTTGCCTGTCTGAATTCAGAGCCAAGTGTCATGGTTGACCACTCTTCGGGGCCGCGTCAGATGTCTACAAGCCCACTCTATGTCTGGCTCGCAGACGGTCTTTTTGCGATGCCAAAAGCAATTTAAAGAGACTGCCGGGCCCGATGACTTTTCTTTTCCAGGCCAGGCCGATCATCGACGTGGCCGTATTCAAAGGCACCCGCGGTTGTGTGGACACCGGTTTGCGTTCCAGGGTTAGGGCGCCGGCAGCGCAGGTTGAGACACACAAGCCACAACCAATGCAGTGTCCGGCGTCCAGGCGGGTCCGATCTTCGATAATGGCAATGGCATCCGTCTGGCATCGGCTGGCGCACACGCCACAGCCATTGCACCGATCTTTATCCAGGGGTGCTGTAAAAGGTGCCGACACCAGATCGGCCGGCCGCGGATAGCGCTTTAGGTTGCGCAGCACTCCGCAGCAACAGCCGCAACAGCAGCATATCCAGGAGATGTCTTAGCCGTTGCTGGCTTGCAGCACCAGGCCGCTTTTATCCGCCTGCTTAAGGATATCCAGTACGTCGGTTCGGCTGGCCCGACGACCCGCCCCGGTTTCAATATAGTAGGAATCAGCCGCCCCGAAAGAGATGCACGCTGCCAGGGGGCGGTCGCAGCCTTTACCCTGCATCTGCTGCTCTTTACGGCAAATACAAGGTGTCACCACGAAGCTGTCTTTCTGCTCCAAAAGAAACGTCGCTGATTCATGCGGGAGGATTTTAAGCCCGGCATCTAAACTCCGGCCGACAGGAATGGTGCGCATCTGGGGGGAAGCATGCCAGGCTCCGCTATCGAACAGGTGGGGTAGATATTCTTCCATATCAGCTACCAGACCCGGATCGAGCCGATCGACCTGGTATTCCCAAATCCCGACGACAAACTGGGCAGCCATGTAGCGCGGTGGCGGCGAAGACTTGAAAATAAGTCCTTTTTGCGCCATTTCCGCCAACATCACGGCCGCTTTTTCAACCGGTAGATCACTCCGCAGGGCAATGACTGGAGCGGTCTCGGCAAGCAGGGTCAGGTGACAGGCGAGTCGGGCCTGTTCGGGAGAAAAGAGCCGTCTCAAGATCCTCAACTCAACCCCGCTGTCTGTAGAAGGAAAACCGCCCGGGAGAGAATCGAGGTGTTGGGCCAATAGGATGTATATATCTGCGTCCATACTTATTTTGGCCTTATCATAAACCAGGAAGGGTGTAAATTTGTCTCGCGGGACGACACCGTATTTAACCAAAGGGTATCACTTTGCACCGGCGGCACGGAGCGTGCGGAGATGGCGGCGAAGGATCTCAATCCTCCAGCGTCACTATCTTTTTGGGCTTTATGTTGTATTTCTTAATGCGATACTGGAGAGTAGAACGGGGAACCCCTAAAAGCCGGGCCGCCCCGTTCGTCCCACCAATGACGCCCCGGCACTTGAGCAGGGCCTGTTCAATGGAGCGACGTTCGGTCTCCGCCAGTGTGAGAACGTTGGCGTCACTTGCCTTCGAGGATTGTTTTTCCAGGTCTATTATTTTTTCAATATCATCGATATAAATTCTTTCGTTAGGTTTAAGAATGATCATCCGCTTCACAAGATTTTTCAATTCCCTGACATTCCCCGGCCAATGATAGGTAGCGAACAGGTCAAGTGCTGACTGGCTGTAAGTTGGCGGTTGCTGACGGATTTGCTCAGCTTCTGATTTATTGATCTGTTCGATTAGCAAGGGGATATCTTTTTTGCGCTCACGTAGCGCAGGCACATGGATGCGAATGATATTCAATCGGTAATAAAGATCTTTTCTCAACTTGCCTTCTTGGATGCTTTTTTCAGGGTCCCGGTTAGTGGCGGCAATCAGCCGGAAGTTGACATCTATAGGTTGATTGTCGCCAACACGTTCAAAACGTCGTTCCTGCAACACCTGCAGTAGCTTGGCCTGCAAGCCTGCTGGTAATTCGCCAATCTCATCAAGGAATACCGTGCCTTTATCACCCATTTCAAACCGGCCGATCCTTTGAGAATTGGCTCCGGTGAAGACCCCTTTGGCATGGCCAAATAACTCGCTCTCAAACAGGGTCGAAGGAATGGCCGGGCAGTTTACCTTTATGAACATATGCTTTTTCCGGGAACTGGCGTGATGTATGTATCGCGCCAAATAGTCTTTTCCGGTTCCGGTTTCCCCGGTAATTAAAACCGGCGCATCGATGGTTGCCACCCTCTTAACCAAGTCCATAATTTCGGACATCTCAGGGGACACGTGATAAAAATTTTCCGGTGCATATTCATCAAGGGTGCCAATCAGAAACTGTTTTTCTATTTCCAGATGTTGTTTTTCATCCTTTAAACGTTTGTAGGCAACTAAATTGTCTACTGCAATTGCGACCTGCTTAGACACTTCACCCAGCAAATTCGATAATACGGTTCTCTAAAAAGCTCCAGTTGGCATAAAGTACTCGGATATAGGGTCCATATCCCAAGTAATGTTATTCCAAGTAATCTTGGATGATCTCACGGCCTGCTGGACGATACGCATA
>Ga0126333_1000144_pt1 | contig 17556 bp, 11 predicted proteins | sample InaspJWI54metaG_FD_94488 | JGI IMG/M metagenome (GOLD analysis project Ga0126333, IMG submission 94488) | Marine gutless worms symbiont microbial communities from Oahu, Hawaii - Inanidrilus sp. 2 OAHU.JWI-54 metaG | ecosystem: Host-associated > Annelida > Digestive system > Unclassified | place...
GGATGGGTGTGAGCGGGTGAATGTTTCTTCTGGTACCGGCCTACCCGGGTTGTCCTGGACAAACGGCCGTTAAATGGTTGTTGTTGTTGTTGTTGTTCTGAGCTGTCTTTTGGACTGCTGCACCTGGTTTAGTTGCTGTGTTGCCAGTGTGAGACTCAGCATATGTTTCTGGTACTATCACGTCCCAGGCCATTGGCTTTCCTCTGGCCCATGGCAACAGAGTGGTCCCATCTGGGCGTTCGTTGTCATCCCGCATCAGGTTGATTATTAATATTATTAAGGGCATTTATATAGCGCAAGTTCGCAAGGGCCACAAATGCGCTCTGTCGGCAGAGATGGCAGTATGGTTACGTAACTGTCTATGTCTCTATAGCTATCTACATAACTAATTGTCAAGACAGTTAAACAGAAATGTCTTCAGATGTCTTCTGAAAGTCTCCTCCATGACGTCACTTGAATGCAGTGCCACAGGTAAACTAATAGCCCAGAGCAACCTAGATTTGAGGAGTCATATAGCATCGTGTATACGTCATAAGTTAAGAAGATTGGTGTAATCAAGTAGCGACTGGTTCAAGCTTAGCAAAGCAATAATATCACATTTAAGTGAAAAGATATGATTTTTTCTGTGTTTTACCAGGTATTGGAGAAGCACTAGTTGTAGAGATGGCAAAATAAACCGGCTTTTAATTGCCTTATTTATAAGTACAGTTCTGCCAAAGTTATTAAAATTGTACAGTTTTTGCTCCAGATACAGCCGAAATGTGCATGAATATTTTTTCAAGACGTGTTATTTCTACATAAAAGTTGCATATTTCCATATTTGGTTTGTTTTCTGTAATACTTTACTGCAAATATGGATGCTTTGCATGTTGGTACTTCAGCTTGCAAATACCTTCTCCCTTCAGAGCACATCTGAGCTTGCAAGAATAATGCTGACAGCAGCGTGTTTGTTTTTGTAGACTGGTTGAGTTGGAGGAACAGTTGGATGCGATGGATGCTGCCATAGAGTTCAGGAATGAGTTGATAGTGAGCCGACAGAACGATCTTCGCCGTTCTGCTGTACATGTTTCAGCAGCGGTTGGCAAATCTCACCACGGCTTGGCAAAGCTACAGTCATTGTCCCTCGGTGAGATGAGGTCACTGCTTGGCCGATATTTTGACCGAATGGTTGATCTGCGTGATCTCCAACGACGCCTGCAGATGCAGCGTGCTGAGCTAGAGGTAAACTGACTCACTGTGGATTCTGATTGGTCATCTGAGCTGTTTTTGTCTATTTTGTGCTACAAAACAAGCTGGAAAGCAAGCTGGTTATTGCAAACAGCAGCCTCGATGCGGTTGATAAATGGACTGAGACCTGAGTGACCTGGATTCAGTTCCTGTGGACCGTTGATGGAATGGTGGAGAGTTTCTGGTTGAAATGCTTCAGTGCTTTGATCAAGTCTCTCAGTGTGGAACATCCAAGCCCGTGAAAAGCACTATGCATGATTATGGGAAGTTTTTATTTGATGCCATCGTTGTAGCTGTTATTTTTGCATTTTCTTTGTGGCGCACAGCATTTTTGCTTCATATCACCGATTATCCTTGAAATCCACATGGGCTTTTTGTCCACTTTTGGCATTACTGTGCAGATGTTGAAAGCATGATACAATTATAATATGTTGAAACTTAAAACCCCCATTAAGTTCCAACCAACCAACTGGCTTTGCAATGGTAGATAAAGCTTATGTTAGTATATGTACTTTACACTGCAGCAGTGAAGAGTAGAATCATCATTACCAACAACATCAGTGAGCAGTGGTAATAAAATCGGTCGTATCCATCTGTCCATTTGTTTTCATCCTGTCTTTTGAACTGACTGGTCTTTGACTTGATTTTTGCATCTATATGGGTCATGACCGTAGCTCGGTGGTGATTGAAAATCAAGGTGGTCAAAGTCAGTGGTTAGGGTCAGGGTTAGCAATGATGATAATGTGGTCGGTCTGAACTTGATCCTCAATTGAGGGCAGTTTGTCTGGTTCATAGTTAAGTGCATTTACTGGCCTGTGTAGATGAAGGCCGATGAGCAGATGGTGCGGATAGCAGAACTGGAGTCGTGTGTGGAGAAAACAGTAATGGAGGCCGACAGGCGCCTGACACAGCAGCAGGAGGAATATGAGCGACGTATTCAGCTGCTGATGAAGCAGCTGACACAGGAAGAGCAAGGTCGTTGTGAGCTTATGGCGCAGGTCAAAGCTAAAGAAACAAGGTGATTATTCTTGTTGTTTGTGCACTGGTTACGTCTGTCACACAAATTACTGATCACTGACTTGCCTGATAACAGCTGCTAATAACAGTCTAATTTTTGTTCATTCACTGTGTACTGCTCTGTAAGTAAGTAAGTAATACAATGTCGCTCATAAAACACAACCACACCATGGTATATTATGTTAGTTTGTCACTTTGTCTGAATTTAATTTTCAATATGTCTCTGTTCAGCTACTTACATATGCTGACAACATGGCACTGCCCACATTTGCCTGCTGCTGCTACTGAGCGCCGGCCATGCAGCAGTCGATTGATTATCTCTTGCCCACTGGGCCCACAGCAACAAACTTGCAGCAGCGGGGGTTTGCTGCTTTGTGCCCATACTGTGCAGGCAGTGCCGATAAGAGATGATACACAAGTGAGACAGACAGTGATGTAAAAAGGTTGCATATTCTAGTGGCGGTTCCATGATATTGTACACGATGCAGATTAATGAGTCTAAAGGCAGTCTTTGGTGAGATTAGGGCAAAGCCCTGCAAATTGAGGGTCTCAGGGTAGAGGCCAAACAGTTTTGCTTGTTTTATATTCAGTTTTGATAGCTCAGTTTTGCACATGTTTTTTTTTAAACTTTTAAATCTTTATATATCTTTTAAGATCATTTTGGCTTGATAGTCACCATGTTCAGATAGAACTGGGGCTGTCCAGTCCCCCACCTCCGTAAATCTGCCAGCAGCATGGTTGTGACCATGCAATAGCATGCAGAACTGTGTTTTGACTGATTGCTGTGTGGCTGTGTGCAGGATTGCCGAACTGGAGAAGGACCTGTACTACTACAAGATGACGAGTCGCGAGTTCAGGAAGAAATTGCGGAGTCGTGACAGTGTGAGGAACGAGCATGAAGACCGAGAAATCGGCACAGATGCCAGCAGAGATGCTGCTGCTGGTGATGATGCTGTCTCACCGCATGGTCCGTTACACACAGCGCACTCTGTTCATTCTTCTTCGATGTACCGTAATTCTCAAGGCATGAAGTGTGGTACCGGTCAGCAAAATAGACTGCCCTACTTTTTGTTCAGCATGCATTCGGTGACATTAAAAATTGTGATTAACAAATTTATCATACCCATGTTTTAGTCCAATATATCCTATCTGGAATCCAAGTCTATGACCAGAAATTATGGACACAAGTCCAACTTAAGCATGTTGCTGAACTTCAGTATTGTGTCACTGTCTCATTATCCAAGTAGTAAGTAAGTGATTTGGTGCCTTCAGTGTTTTGACGCTGTTGGTTGGGCGACAGGAAAGGCATCCGGCCTGTAAAAAGTTAAGTGGTGGGGTGCTGGCGTGGTTATCTGTCTGAAGCGAGGTGCAGACTTGCGTATGGCCCAGCTGATGCCACTGCCACTCACTGTCTCTTGCTTCGATAAAATCCAGATTGGTTTTACCTTTCTGGTACCGGCTCACCCGGGTAGTCCCGGAAAAGGGCCGTTAAACGGGTGTGTGTGTGTGTGTGTGTGTGTGTGTAAGTAAGTGATTTATATAGCACCAAGGTCAAAAAAGAATCAGGGTGCAAGGTGTTGAGGTTCGTTTTAGTGGATTGATGCTAATGTAATGTAACATGGATAATGGCAGTTCAGTGAAGTAATCAGTTCATGTGCTTGCACTGTGATTCCACTGCTTGGAGTGTGGACTGCTGTGGGTATGATTAATGTTTGTTAATGCTTACAACAGATGGGTCATTTCCCAGCTCTGCTGGCCTCTTATTTGGTATTCTGTAAGTTGTGACAATGCATGTTGTGTTACTGTTAGTCAGTAAGCAAATAGGCTTTTGACACACACACACACACACACACACACACACACCCGTTTAATGGCCCTTTTTCCGGGACTACCCGGGTGAGCCGGTACCAGAAAGGTAAAACCAATCTGGATTTTACTGAAGCAAGAGACAGTGAGTAGCAGTGGCATCAGCTGGGCCATGTGCAAGTCTGCATCTCGCTCCAGACAGATAACCACGCCAGCACCCCACCACTCAGTTTTTTACAGGCCAGATGCCCTTCCTGCCGCCCAACCAACAGCATCAAAGCACTGATGGCAAACAAATGGGCTTTTGAGGAGCATGAAAACAGTTAATCAGTCACAATGCACTGTGTTCAGTGAATGGCGGGGATGAGGCAGAACATGTCGATACTCCACGTCCGATGAGCCATCACAAGTCGGTTGCCAGTGCCAGCCATGACATGAGGTCTTCAGCGGCAGCAGCGCAAGCAGCATTATCATCAAGACCAATTAGCGGACGATCCCGCCAGCTGGCCAGCACTGAAGTGTCCAGTGCACAACCAGGTTAGTGTTGCAGTCTGTAGCATTTACTGCTGCAGATTTCTTTCCTTAATTATTGGCACAGCCTGCGTAGTATGAAATGGTATGGTGTCCATCCGTCTGTCCCAGCATGGCCCTGCTGGCTGCTGCAGGTTTGCTGCTGTGGGCCCAGCGGGCAGGACATATCGATCGATTGCTGCAGCAGTGGCATGCGGCAGGCAAATTTGGGCAGTGCCACGTTGTCAGCATATGTAGGTGGTTGAACTCAGACTTGCTTTTCATTGATATGCACATTTTTGACTTCATGATTGACATAATGATTACACTTCAACACTTCCAGTTTTGCCAGTGAAATCACTTCAAAACTGGTTTCACTGGTTTCGTGAAACCAGTCTCAGTTTCACACACTGGATGGGCGGCTTCACTGAAATGGATATGAAACTGGTTTCAGTTTTGTCAAATCGAATACAGCCTTATTGTGTGTCCTGTAAGCTGTGATGGTATGTAAACAGAATATAGCAGTAAGCACCTAGCCTCACCGCTACGGGAACTCACATGCCATATGAGATCACACAGTGATAGCTGCCATGGTGGCACCCTTGACCCAGCAGAGATGACATTCTCATCTTTACCCCAGTGAAGCTGGTAATTGATTTATTGACTGCAGAGGGATGCAAGACTGTATGTTGTGTTGTTGTGTTTGGTGTTTTTATTTGTTGATTTTGAATCATTTGCTTGCTTACTTAACTTCCCTGGTTACTTTTTTCCTTACTTATTTACTTCCTTATTTCCTTGTCGTCAGCAAGGACATGCGGGCAAAAAAAACTTTGCACCATCAAAATCCCCCAGTTCTTAACTGGAGGTGCCGGCTAACGTAGGGTGACCTGTATAGTGGCGGCCGTAAAACAGTGGTTGTTGTTGTTGTGTTATTTACTTTTATTACTTGTTTACTAAACCTGACTTTAGTTTTTTTGTTTATTTTCTGTTGTAGTATATGTTGTTCAGTACTATGCCAAGAGATTGGCTGGGAACATCATCTCTGAAATTACCTGTGTTGTGTCGGGTGGGACGTTAAACCTTAACTCGATCGATCATTGTTGTGTTCAGTGTCTAGTGGTGCAGTCGGACCAGTCATTTCTCCACAGTCTCGACTGTCGCATGTTGATATGCCAAGTGATGCTGTGATGACAACAAGCTCACATGCTGCACAGTGGGAAACTCTGGCAGAAGACTCTGTGAAGCCTCATCGAGTTGATAACACAGCATCACGTCACATGTCAAACGTGCAGTCGTCCGTGAAAACCTATGCGATGCACGAGTCTTCGGAGTCAATCTCAGCTGCTGGTCAGTCGACGAATCTCGGCAGACCAAAAGCAGTACGGTTAGCAGCATACTACACTTATTTGCAGTAGTTGAGTTTTGTTGTAAACAGCTCACTAACCCACCTGTTTTTATATTATTTGCAGATTTTGGTACCTATCAAGAATGCAACTGTTTTCTGCTATACAGCTGTTCACTAGGCATGCATTAAGTTGATGAGTGGCACATTGCCACTCTGCAAAAGACTGTTCTTGTTACATACTTATACAGGGTGGCGAAATATGATTAGCATAGCGAAATGTGCATTGCAGTGCATACTGATCTCTGAATCTAGGTTATGAATATTAATTTAATGCGAAATGGAAGAGTGCCTGTGAATGAGCATACCACTGTCAGTGGTTAAATTGAGGTAGAGGGTAGAGGGGTGGCGATGAGCCTACCTGCTGTGGCATGTATGCCTCTGCTACAATTTGAGTCCAACCGTGCAAAACTATGACAGGTGATTTCTGAAGCGCCATAGTGATTCAAAACCAACTTCTGCCAGTTTGCTTATGCCCTCCTACTCTGTGCTCTTCATTCCTCAGGTTACAGTCTTCTGGCCCTTCAGAGAGCCCTGTCTCCCCGAGTTAATGTATCCCACTTTGTTCATATGCACTGTAATGCACCTGGATTCATCTGTTGATTTTGATGCTATATAAATCATTTGTTTGCTTACTTAGATTCACTACTTACTTCCTATATTCCTTGTTTACTTCCTTATTTATCTACTTTGAGAATAGGGCCGTTCTGTTTCCAGGTTGGAGGTTGTAAAAGGCGGCCAAACCTGGCTTCGGTTTTTGTGTTCATTTTGCATTGTAGTATATTTTGTTATGGATGTATGTTTGCTTTTGTTATTTTTGATTTAGTTTTCAGTACTAAGCCAAGAGATTGGCTGGGAAGAACATCTCTGAAATTACCTATTTTATGTCGGGTGAGGTGTAAAACCTTAACTGAGTCAATCACTTTAACCACTGGCGACTGTGCATGTGTATAGCCACGTGGTGCTGAGTTCACTGAGCGAAGGTCTTCAGCCAGTCGAGACAGCAGCATCACATGGCGGAGTAGTTCAGAGGCCGATGAACAAAGAGAACGTGAAGTCGTCACGGCGATCAACAGCACGACGACCAAGCCAGGATGCCGTCAAGGAGTCAGCTGTTCTCACAGGTGATACCACCATTCTCCAACAAGGCAATCATAGATATCAGACTCCACCCTGGTCTGGCATTGCAACACCGAGAGAAGAGGACAGAGCTCAGGACATGGGCGACATGCACAAAAATGTGGTGAAAGACGTGTAGTTCCTCAGATGAGCTTGCTGACAGACAGACACAAACACAGACACACACAAACAGATATGCTCATCACAATACTCCTCTCCTGTACCAGGGGCGGCGTGTCCACGTACCACCTGGCTGAGGGGATCAATGCTGATGTAGTCAGTCAGCATCGGGATCCACTCAGCCTGGAGAAAGGCCGTCGTTTGGGCATTCTAGTGACATATAGTCAACTTCGCAACACTCCATCAGGCGCACGTCACTGAAGAAGAAATTGTTTTATGCTACTAAGTACAGAACTTCTGACTCAAACAAAACTTAAAACTTTTAACTTGTACATATTTAGAACAGCAGCCATTTCATGGCCATTGTACAGGTTAACTTATTTTAGCCAGCATGCCCAGTTAAGAAATGGAGGCTTTTGTTGGAGCATAGTTTTACTGCCCACATGCCGTTTCTTATGGTGTATGATAGACAATACACACATCCATTTAATGGCCCTTTGTCTGGGACTATCCTGGTGAGCCAGTACCAGAAAAAGTAAAACCAATCTGGATTTGACTGAAGCAAGAGACAGTGAGTGGCAGTGGCATCAGCTGGGCCATATGCAAGTTTGCATCTCGCTCCAGACAGATAACCACGCCAGCACCCCACCACTCAGTTTTTACAGGCCGGATGCCCTTCCTGTCGCCCAACCAACAACGTCAAAGCACTGAAGGAAGTAGTATGATAGACAATAATTGCGAAATAAATGTACAAGCAGATTCGCTTAGCTCAGTGAACTGTTTCCTTCATCTGTGTGGTTGGTTCTGTTGATTGCATTGAAGTAATTGATTGTCATTGTGTAGACTCACTGGATGAAGGCAACTGAACTGCAAGAGTCATTGGTCCAGTATCGTGTTTCAGCTGGACTGGCATGTGATGGCGATGTGGTTTTTCACCAGTGCTGGTGCTGTACATTTACCGTATTGCGTTGAGAAGAATTGTTGTGATTGGCATTATCACTTACATATCTTTGTTACTTTGCCTCCAGCAGGTGTGCATGGTATTGTGTCTCTCTTCTCACATATCTCAAAAACCACAAGTCTAAACACACACACATCCATTTAATGGCCCTTTGTCCGGGACTACCTGGGTGAGCTGGTACCAGAAAGGTAAAACCAATGTGGATTTCACTGAAGCAAGAGATAGTGAGTGGCAGTGGCATCAGCTGGGCTATATGCAAGTCTGCACCTCGCTGCAGACAGATAACCATGCCAGCACCCACCACTCGGTTTTCTACAGGCCGGATGCCCTTCCTGCCGCCCAACCAACAGCGTCAAAGCACTGAAGGCTGCACACCACACATCTAAACTTCACCAAATATTCTGTGCATGTTACAATGTAGTATGTTATGTATGTGCTTCCAATTTTGTGGATGGTGTCATACTGGTAGGTGACACGAACAGGGCAAGTGCTCAAAGTGACTCACCATTAGGCAACTACGGGGGGAGCGAAGTCTGATGTCCTTAATTCAGTATACCAGATTATGATAGCAATTGTTAGTCTGTCTACTGTCTGCTAATGCCTGGGTTTTTGTCAAGACCCGCAGTATGACACGGGTTTCCATTTGTCACACCATCAGCAACATCAGTTCTGTAACTGTGTGTTCCAGCAGAGGTCCTGGGCATGTTCTGATCTACCAACTTTAACTTATCCAGTGACTAAACTTCGCTGAAAGTTTCTACTGAGTGGTGCAAGAAAATGTTTCTGTGAGTCAGAAAGTTGCCATACATTCAACCGGGTTGGGTAGCAGCACTTAATATATAGTAGGATCAGTAGTGATGACTTGATTATGACTTTCATATTCAGTTGTACGGTGAAAGAGTGGCCACTTGCTGTGGATAAGTTTGTGTGACTCTTTACTTATTCAGAAACGATTCTCACACTCAGATGGTATAATGCTGAGATGAGGTTAAGAGCCCTTGTCTTTGAACAGGATACATCAGAAGATTTTTCTTAATATAAGTTATGATGATTTGCTTTTCGGGTTTTCACAATTTTTTGCGAAAGTTTCAAATGCAGTTTAATTTTTAAAAGGGAATGGGTTGGTATTGGTACAAGCTGTCTTGGCATGTGACGTATTCTGATGTTCGTTTATTTGAATCGTTTCACATACATACATGATGGTTTGTCAACTCGATGCTTGTGTTGGTAATTTCACTTTTATATTTCATGTTGTTCTATGCAGTTACTATTGTTACCGAGCTGTTTTTGCATTGCAGTTTAATTTAGAGGCAAGTTTTAGTGCTTCACAGCGTGTGACTAGTCCATTTGTCCACAAGCTAGTCATCATTGGTTGTGCCTAATGACAAAGATGCTCTTCTATGTAGTTCTGAGGTTATATATTTTGAACAGTTTTGAGCAGCAGTTTTGTATGTATAGTGTTCCAGATATTTGCAAATACTCTGTGTTTTGTCAGTTACTTATTTTACTGTTTGAGTGTGTATTATATCTCCAGTTCTTTTTTGCTTGCTGCCTTTCTGATGAACAGAATGCTGATTCCTTTCACTCAAACTGTCAGTTGTAACCTGATACTGATACATGAAGTGTCACAATTTAATTGGAAACATGGTAACACATACAAACGACTGACTTTAATACAGATCACACAACAAATTAGAGGACGCCAGAGAAAACAGCAATAACCATGAAGCCTAGTCTGCAGTAGAAACATCAAAGCAGTCGTTATTGTAAATGTGCATTGCATGCAGTGGTTCACTCCAGGTAGATCTGTCGGTCACATCTGTACCTGTATGTCTGGACAGTTTGAACTAGATTACATCTGACCTTGTTATTCGGTTTGCTAATTTGTCTCGACGTAGTTTAGGTCAGGTTCAAAGGTCAGATCAACTCGTAGGTCAAATTTCGGGGTCACAGGAGGAAAGAATGTTGCTGCAGTGGTCAGTGCAACGTCGAATAAAGGGCTTTTCTAGTTCTTTCCATATCTCCTATACCAACCGTCGACTAGCATGTGGCACTCAAAATGTCATACACTTGTTTACTGAAATTTCTGTAGTATATTATATTGACTATAGTTATGCTTAGGATTTGGGGTTACTGCTACGGTTAGAGTTTAGGGTTCGATGTTAGCGTTATTAGGGTTAAGCGACGCTTAGGAATTACGATTGGGTTGTGGTTTGGGTTAGGTCTGGGGACAGATGTCTAGCATTTGCCGCAGCGGTCGTTTTTTTTGGGGGGGGACACGTGTCTGGCAGGGGCAAATGTCGTACATCGGTCAGCGATCGGTGCATGCGATGGGCGCCGGGTGATGTGCGGACATGATCGCCGTCGACTGCAGTTCGAGCTTCTGGCGCTTGACCTTGGCGCGGTGGTTCAGGGTTCCAGTTTCTGCCGCTTGACTTTGGCTCGGTGGTTCGAGGTTCCAGCTTGTGGCGCTTGTCCTTGGCGCGGTGGTTCTTGAACCAGAGCTGGACGTTCTTGGGCTCGAGCGGCGGGAAGCGCTGGCGGTACGCGGCGCGGTTGAGCTGGTCGGTGTACTGTTCGATGGTGTATGCTGACGGGTGCGTGTCGTCGGCGAACCAGCGCTCGAGGCGCGGGATCTCGGTCAGTGGGTCGATGAAGACACGACTGCGCTTGCGACGGTCCACGCTCGCGCCGCCCAGACCCACGCCTGCGACAACACCAACACACTGGACAAACTGCCCTTGGTCGAGGATCGAGGGCAGAGCGCGCTACCGCGGCCTCAAGCACTGAACTCTGCCGCTGGCCTCGGCCGCGCCACGCATCATACCTCGTCGCGCTAACTCGCTGCTAGTGACATCACAGTGGAAACCTACTACTAGTCATGGGATGTCGAAGTAGATATGACACAGACATTTTTGCACTGATCTGTGACCTCGACCTATGACCTTTATCTTCAATTCCGGGCGAGCTGTGGTCACGAAAGACCCATACGCATGCAAAAAAGGTCAGTTGGTTCAAAAGACTGAGACAGACGGACATGACCGATCTTATTACCTTTCCCGCTAACGCGGTTGTTAGTCAGCTCGACGTTTTCCAGCTAATTGTACCCATGTGGTGCATGGAGAATCCATTTTCCAGTGAGTTCATTCAATGGAAGCGATAAACCTAGTATATTCTCGAAAGCTGTTAATTACTACGCTGGCCACGTCAAACCGTGACATTAATTCGTCTGTCTGGTGTCTATCTCGTCTTTTAATGACAGTAATGCGTTCGACATAGAGCTATAGGGCCTACGTATATCTCAAAGTGACTCGTCAAAGGGCTGAACGCAGCCAGCGTCTTACGTTCCGATCTGAAGTCCGGCAGTATATTATTGCTGTGAGAAAATCGGACAGTTCTCGTTGGATGGTTTCGTTGAATTTCAGTGGAATGGAGTGCAATGTCGGTAACTGTCAGAGGTGCAAAAACAGTCTGGAGACCAGCCTGGTCTCGACTCGAGACCACTATGTTGGTCTCGGTCTTATTCTCGACGGTTTGGCCTCGGTCTCAGTATCAAAGCTGTGATCTCGTAACATCACTGGTAACAATGCGACGTACATACCGGAAACGTTGTCGTTGCTGACGTCGCTGCCTGCCGGACTGTCTCGGCCGGCAGTGAGTGCGAGCTCGGCGGCCGAGTGGAAGCCGCCGGCACCCGGCATGATGGAGTCGTGGAGCGAGTAGGATGCCGCGGCCCCAGCACCGCCCAGCAGCAGGCCCGCGTCGAGGTGGTGATGGTGACGGTGTAGTGGTGGACCGTAGAGGCCGGGCGACGTGGCCCCGCCGCCGCCGGCACTGCCGTGGTGGAGGTAGCGCAGCTGGTGGTGCAGTGCCCGCGACACGGCCGCCAGACGAAGCACCTGCTGCTCGCGGAGGTGACGGACCAGCTCGTGCGACAGCGGCGGTCCGGGCGGCGGTAGCGGCGCGGCGGCGGACGGCGAGCGGAACTCGGCACTGAACGGCGGTGGCGGCGACATGGGAGAGACGGGGGAGCGGCTGTTGACTCAGCAGCAGGAGGAATGCGAGCGACGTACAGCAGCAAGGAAGTCGTTCTGAGCTCGTGGCGCAGGTCAAAGCTAAAGAATGAAGGTGGATGTTCTTGACATGGGAGAGACGGGGGAGCGGCTGCGTGGTGGCGGCATGACGCCCGGGTCCTGCCGGTCGCGGTGCGGGGAGCTCGCGGTCCCGGTGGTGTCCTGGTGACGCGTGTGATGATGATACAGACTGACGCAGTCGACCACGTCGCGTCGACGATCCACCGGCGACGTCGTGCCTCTCGGCCTCTCTTCTTCGTCGTCACACCTTTACATTATATTTACGTCACAAGTCTGTGTTGAGCCTCGTACCTCGGCTCTCAACATGACGCTACCCGCAGCCGCAGCTCGGGCGTCATACAGCTGTCGATCAATAGCCGGTACGCGGCGCCGGCAACTGTCGATGGATATCTGCTGCCCACGTCCAGGCTGTGGCAAGCGGCAGATGTCGATTGACGGGACAGACAGACGGACGGACGGACACCCGACCGTTAAGCAGATCCTGCACTGCATATTATGCAGCCAGCGTCAATGATGTCCGGGTAAGCTTGTTGCATTGTTGCATTCAATTTCCGACGAAATGTTAGTAAAGCTGCGATGTACCTCGTCACGTTGGCCGCTGCGACATCGCCGTGTCGCTCATTGGCGCCGCCTAGCGACTGCAGGTGCGCCGTGACGTCACCGCGCCGCTCGTACCAGCTGTGACGCCGCGTGACGGCCGCACGCTGGTCGCCGTACTCGTCGTACGCGCGTGCCAGTCCAGCATGATCTCGGCAGTACTCGGCCGCGTCGCCGTCAGACGCCGCCGAGCCGCCGCTGCTGTCGACGTCGGCGCGTCCTGCCGACAGCACGCCGCCTCCGTGCAGGAACCACCTGTAATAAACGTTGAAATGATTTTTAAACGTTAAAACGTGACGCATAAAAAACGTTTGTAGCGTGCTGCGTTGCATAAAACATTACTTGCAGTACTCTGGGCACCATATAACTAACTGCGTTCAAAACGCCGTTAAATTCCGACCAACCGTCTAAACACGGTCGGCTAAGAACATGAACAAGTATCAGCTGTCGCAAACAGACCCGCGGGACGCGCTGCCTTGCGCGAGAAAGGCGAACGCTCAGTGTGATAAACTGACCGACGACTTTCGCAAGCATTGCCAACTTGTTTGACCAACCATGGTCGCCAGTTTATCACACTGAGCGTCCATCTTTGTCCAGCTAAGTTGATATCAAGTTGCGACGATCGACGTGCTGCAGACTCTAAGTCCAGAGTTTAAAACAAAGTTCCAAAAGCAAGTGTCATTTTTGGAGGTAGGCCTACCCGAATTTACTTACAACACAGTGTAGGATACGTTGAAGGAAGCTGAAGCTTCCGCGCCAAAAACCAGCTCGATCCGTGCAGCCGGTATAACTCCGACTTGTGACAGACACAGACAGACAGACAGACACGGGGCCATAGCATAGCGTCGCGCGGATAAAAACGTTTATTACGTGTATATACGACCTGTTGGGCGTGGCGGCGCCGGGCGTGTCGACTGAGAGGTCGCTGGTCGGCGGTGACCGTGCGTCGTCGTTGCCGGTGGTGAGTTTCAAGCCACGACGCTGCGGCTGCTGCTGCTGCTGCTGCTGCTGGTGGTGGTGACTAGCGCTCTTGTTAATGTCGGCGTCGTCGTCGTCGCCGACGTTGTCGTCGTGGCGCGTCGCGGCGTCGTGGCTGCCTTTGCGCGTGCGCGGCGCCGGTCGAGTTTCCGGCCTGTCGGCAGCCGAGTTTGAGTACCAGCCGAGGAACGCGTGCAGCTGGTCCTCGGGCACCGAGTCGCCGTGTACCAGGTGCAGCAGATCAGCCTGCAGCGCATTAACCGACCTGCAGTGATTTTCTGCGCCCTGCTTGAAAGTGGGGATTCTCTCGCCTTGAGCTTTGCTAACTCTCACTATGAAAACTTGTATATCCCAGAGCGGAAATCATCACGGGCTTGGCAGGGTGGATGAATGGACGATCTACCTGGTCGGTTCCAACTTTTCAGCCACGTTATTTAAGTCTGAGACCAGACTGATCTCGAGACCAGAATTTAGTCTCAGTCTTGCTCGCTTTTGGTTTCGAGGGCTTGGTCTCATCGTCGCTTCCACCCGAACTAGAATGTTAGAAAAAGTCGCTGCGACCGACCTGACTTTACCGGACTATAAATACTGATAGCCTTCGTATAAAAAAACTCGACACGATCACATCAACGCAAAAATTGTTTGGAACTCTATATGCTAGAAAACTCCGGGTACACGTGTCGTTTTCAACAAAATTATAGGCGCACCTGCGTGGCTTACCTGAGCCAGGGGGCATCCAGTGTTGGCGAAGACGGAAGCTGCCGAGTGGCTGAAGAGGAACGACAGCATCTTGTCTTTGACGTCGACCACAAGTCTTTGCACACTGCACACGCGCCGCCGTCGTGCATGCTCGCCTGTGCTACTAAATCATCTGTTTACATTACAGTTCTTAATCATTTATTTGCCAAATATAATCCATTAATATTGTTTTAAAGTGACAAACGATTGACGATTTTTATATAAACTAGTTAATCGGCAGAAATTAAATTGAATCAAGTTGATACGGATAGATAGCAGTCCATAATAATATAAGCTTACGTCCTATTGTGTTTTCTAACAGTCGACAATGACACTTTACGCTAGTGGCATAGTATGCGGAGCAGGGTTTATATAATTGTCGAATGTCTGTCCGTCTGTCTGTCCGTTCGTCTGTCCCGTTGATCGACAGCAGCAGCGGTGTACGGTCGGTTTGCTGTTGAGTGCCCTGTGGGCGCCGCATATCAGCTATCGATCGATATCTGCTGCAGGCGCCCGCGCTTAGCAGCAAATGCGGGCAGCGTCATGTCGAGAGCCGAGGGACGAGGCTCAACACAGACTTGTTGACATGACGTTTCCCAAAAGACTAATTCTATCATTATCAGCAGGTAAACTGTTGCTATGTTTATAAATTATTTGTGATCGAGCACGCACAGTTTTATTAAAAGAATCTAAATTACTCAACTACGGAATTTTGATACGGAAACGATGTTGGTATGTTTACGCATCTAACAGCAAAATTTGATTTTAAAAAGTAGAGTCAGTTTGTACTTTTTTAAATGCGATGCGGCTGAGAAATAAGCTTATATCGAAGCTGTGTAGAATAGAGCAGGAGCAAGACGTGTGCATAGAGCACGTGAGTAATGTGAACCCTAGAAGATGTCGTGACTAATGGTGCCCGAAAATCATTCATCAGGTTTAACGCGATAAGAGTCTAAGCGTCAGCTGTTTCTTCCCTGAACCGGAAAAGTCCAGGGAGCAAAATTTCCAGGGTCTACTGTTTCGCAGAATGATTACAGGCTAAGCTTCATTATGAAAGAAAACTGCATGAAGCGTGCGTATAAATGGGCGAGGGTGGTAGACATGCATGCTTAGAAGTAGCTGAACTGGCGCCGGAAGCTACGCCGATTGAGTCACCGGCGTCGAATTGTTGCGCTGTTGATCGCAGTGTTTGGCTTGAATGCCGGCGGCGATGCTGGCAGGCAGGCGCTGAAGCCGGCGAGGGATCGAGCATTCGTTCAGGCGAGATGCGGTAATCCCTCATCTTTTCTCACCGCTTAATTCCCGTTCGTTCTGTCGTTGATATTGCGACGCGAGTTAATTAAGCGACGGTGTGCAGATCGCCGGTCTCCTGGCCTCCTTAGACGAGCCTACTTGCTCCTTTAATTCTTCTCTTCGTCACAAAGACTTGGTCTACTCACAGGCTCACCCCTCACCGATCATTCCACCGCAGTTCTACTGCATAGGCCAGCTGCATTCATAGCGGTGATCTGCAAATCGGTGTTGTTCGCCTGGCAAACAGTTCTAAGCCTGGTTGGTTTCCAAGTCTCTTTTAACACATTTTACTTAAGCACAGATCTTGCAGTTTTAAACAATAAAATAATGATACAGTTCGCTTGACCTTATGTCCGTTAGTTGCCAGGAGTTTTCTTTTCTTTTGCTAAGATTCTTCGTTTATAATTTCAATTTATAATTGCAATGCTGCCGGAAATCGATTGCGATCAAGTGTTGGAAAGGAATTCTGGTAACTCCAAAATAAGGATAATTCTCTCAGAGACAATGTCCCAAATTCTGGACTTAGAAAAATTTCGCCACGGGCCACGGCCCGCTGACCATCGCTAGTGTTGTTAATTTAGTTCGACCGACGACCGTCGCCGAGAGTTTTTCCTGTTGTCGCCTATGCGGCTGATACTGACTACATCCAACCGGAATTACATTTTGAAACTAGAAGATAACGTTGAAATTACAGGACAGGAAAATGACAGAAACGTCGTAAACGCCTGAGGTCAAATTTCGTACACTCGTAATAAGTTATTACAGGCTAAATCTTGTAACAGACAGTCTGTGTTGCAGAAGAACTGCATTTACGTGTAGTTGTGAGCTTGATTACCATGAGCTTACTTTAGCTGATACGAGTAGAAACAATTACACAATAATGAAAGAACAACACACAGTCGCTTTGAAACAGTAAACTTCCTATTTTCGTTATTATTTCACAAGTTTGGACCAACTTAGAATTTTTGACAGCACGACGCCGCTGAGAAATGACGAATCGCAGCAGTGCAGAGTGCAAGACGGGTGAAGAAGTGACAATTTTACGAGCTTGTGGTGGACATACTGGCATCGCCAGCGATTGCGGCTATCACGAATCACGATTTTGTACAGGAGAGGGGTATTTCAGCTGGATTACAGGACGCTTCCGGACGCTTTCCATTATACGGACTTTGTTTTTCATTATACCTGGTCGGTACTGAGTTAAGACCGGTAAGTTAGGCTGCGAGACTAACGACAGACAGACATACAGAGAGAGAGAGGGACAGCATGGCGGACACGGAGAGGCGGATGGACGGCGACCAGATAAAGCTTGGAAGACGTGCGAGTGAAGACGGACGAACAGCGCGGGAAATCCCGGGCGTAACGCGGTCTAATCTGTCATTAACGGTCGTGCGTTGAGTGACATCTGGTGACGCCGAGTCGCGCTGAGTGCTTCGTGATGGATTTGCGAAGCCGCAGTCGCCGCAGCCGCCGCCGTTAAGCTTTGCCAAGCCGAGCCGCGCCGCACGCCGAACCCATGACCGTCTCCGCGACGAATATCGAATATCGCTGCAAGCAAGGGTCGCGCGGGTCGCCGGTGCGCGCCGGAATTGAAGTGGATTACGGGATGAGTCGAGCCGCGTGTTCGGAATATGACTTGCCGCGGCCGGCGCTGAATGGAAAGTTAATTCCAGGCGGCGCGCTGAGACGGGACA
>Ga0126333_1000145_pt1 | contig 17040 bp, 13 predicted proteins | sample InaspJWI54metaG_FD_94488 | JGI IMG/M metagenome (GOLD analysis project Ga0126333, IMG submission 94488) | Marine gutless worms symbiont microbial communities from Oahu, Hawaii - Inanidrilus sp. 2 OAHU.JWI-54 metaG | ecosystem: Host-associated > Annelida > Digestive system > Unclassified | place...
AGTGACTGTAAACGTTGTCATAGTGGCCTCCTTTTTTAAGGTTATGAGGCCTTTATAACCGTGCCTTGTGACAAATACGGTCACAGTTCGGCACTACTGGAGTTTTTTAGAGAACCGTATTCCAATTTTTAAAAAGTACTTCTCAATCCACTGGCGATCCATGCCGATCCCGTTGTCCCGAAAGGTGATCTCATCGATGTTGTCATCGAACTCGACCGAAATTTCAGGGGTGTAATCAGGGGCGAACAATTTCTTCAGGTTGCAGGCATCGACCGCGTTCTGTATCAATTCGCGCAGGAAGACCCGCTTGTCCGCGTAGAGCCGGTTGCCCCTAAACAGCTGGAGCGCGGCGGTGGAATCCACGGAAAATTTCATGTCCAACGGGGTGTAACCGTCGGCATCGATTTCATAGACGATTTCAGAAAAGAGAAACCGGGGGCTCACTTGTCCATTGGCCTGGTGGAGCAGGTTTTGCAGTTTGCTTTCATGGTGTTTTAAAGCCCGGTGAACCTCCGGGTGGGTGCACTGAATCTTGACCTGGATCGTACCGGGGGCATAGGCGTGAGGGCCCGCGAATTGTACTGCATAATGTTTGCAGAACTCTGCCAGGGGCATGTCGCCCTCAGCAGACAGCCCGGCCGCGATGGCACGCGCTGTGTCGGGGTGCTGCAGGTCGAGCGCTGCGGCAAGTTGGATTGCCGTGGCAACCAGGGCGACATTGACAGGCGCGCCGGCATAGTCCTGTTTCTCGGCCCCGTCTATGGTGCGATCATTCTCGTAGCCGCCGGCAGCCAGGTAACAGATCCGGGCCAGAATGTCCGTCATGGCCGCATCTTCCCCATCCATGAACGACCAGCGCTCTATAAGCGAATCAGCCGAGTCGGCGGCAGGGGTATAAAGATGGGTGGCGGCATATAGGAAATAGATGTTCCAACCATGCAATCCCAGAACATCTCGCTGCTCATCATCCAGCAGCCAACCTTCAAGACAGTCGAGAACCCGCTGCCCTCTTTCGGCAGCGTGGACGGCGGCGATTTTGGAAATCAGTCTATCAAGGGACGCACGCGCCTGGGGTTTTAATTTATCAAGGAGTCGGTGCACGAGATGCGGACCTTTCCAACAGCTGGAGGCATTCAGTTTAGCTTAAACACCGCCGTTTCCTACGCTGCCGCGGCTAACAATTCATTGATTTTCTGTGTCTGGTTCATCTGTTCCAGCCAGGCCGCCGGCAGGGCATCCGCACCCAGCCAGGCACCCAGCAGCATGCCGACCACCATCCCGCGGGCTGCCGAGTCACCCCCGGCCATCACGTTCTCCACCAGGGCGGTTTCGAGGTCGTTTTCATAGCGGGTTACCAGGTGTACGGTGGCTGGAAGGGCCATGTCGATAGCGCAGGCTTGCCCGAAATCGGCAATCACCGCGAGGGTCTCCTCGCCGGCACTGTCCAGGCCCTGGGCCACCCAATCGGAAATGGTCGGATTTTCCATTTCGTCATTGACGACCTGCGACATGGCCGCCGTGGGCGCCTGGCCCTGCAAGACATGCCAGAGTACCCGGGCCAGGAACTCGGCGGCCGCCACCACATCCTGCTGGTTATGGGTCATGGCGGTCTGGGCCCGGCAGGCCGTCACCAGGGCGTCCCGGTCCACGTGATGAATGAGAACCACCGGTGCGATACGGGCCGCACCGGCAAAATCAGTGGATTCAGATCCCGATTTCTCCGGCCCTTTACCATTCTTGAAGTTGATGATCGTGTCTTTGGTGGCATGGTCGAAATAACCGTCATAGCCGTCAAAAAGGGCTTGCCAGTCTCGCGCAAACGCCGTCAGGTCAAACCGCCCGTCACGGATGACGGACTCCAGCAAGACCAGCGTCTGGTCACCGTAATGGGTAAAATCACCGGCTTTTTTGGTAGGATGGTAGGTTTTGCCCAGCGGGTCCCGCATGCTGTCCAGACGTCCGTATTTCTTGGAAATCACGCCGGCATTATACACCCAGTGTCCGCCCAGGGCCAGGGCGTCGGCCACAAAAGAAGCCCGTACCATCGTCGTCGCGTTCACTCCCATGCTGACTCTCCTGTTGGTTGGGTCGAATCGGTTATTGTTTCACCGGCGCGGCCGCGCACAGCCGGCGCCGTATTTACAAACCATAAGGCAATTGACGGGGGTTGGCAACCGTAGGGGATCCGGTTTTACTTCAAAGACAGAAGTTGAAAAAGAGTCCCCTGAAGACTTTGAAAGTATGATGGCTGAGCGGCTGCTGGAAGTGGGCTCCACACCCTGATTTCTCCACTAGTCGACGGTCACAATCCCCAAATACCCATCCACCGTGAGCATGTCACCGGTCTTGATCATGACTGCGGCATGGGGGACCCCGGTTACGCAGGGCAGGCCATATTCACGCGCAATGATGGCACCGTGAATCAACATACCGCCGCGGCGCTCCACGATCCCGGCCGCCAGGGGAATGACGAAGGTCATATTGGGGTCCACGGCATCGCATACCAGTATTTCGCCCGATTTGAAGTTCAACAACTGACCCGCCGCGCTCACCACCCGGGCCCGGCCCTTGACGAGACCGGGGCCGGCCGGCTGGCCGACCAACTGGCGCTGCCGAAAACTCTTGGGCGGCTGATCCAAAGTTGTCTTAGTGGAATTCGGGCTGTCGCCGGCATTGACCTGATCCAGCATTTCTTTCAATTCTTCCTGGCCGGTATCCTCTGTTGTCGCCAGGCGCTGACGCCCCACATTTACAGCTGCCAGAAACTGTGCCTCTATCCGACCCAGATGGATATTGTCATCATCCCTGAGTTGATAGCTGTTGCGGGCCAGATCCAGCAGGGCCTCGGCCTGCCGGCGCTCATCACCCTCAAAGCGGCCCAAAAAGTCGGCCTTCAGGTTGGCCGGGTCTTTACCGTCGGCACCATCGCCAAGTAGCTGGGAGTGCAGCGCCATCTCGGCAATAAACCCGGTAAGGGCGGAAAGATCGCCGGTTGCGGCTCGCCCGCCGGTAACACCGATGGAAAGGTCTCCATATCGTTCCAGAAACCTTTTCAGCTTGCGTTCAAAGGCGTTTTTGTCCAGCTGTGGGGACAGATTTTCCATCAGACCGGCATCATCCCTGACCATCTCTGCCAACTGGGCAAGCAGATCGTTGCGGGATAGGCTCTCCATCGCGGTCTGGGTGAGCAAATCTATAAATTCATACGGATCTTCGGGGTTCACCCGGTCGTTATAATACTGGCCGAATAGCCGCACGCCGTGGGCATAAGGTATGAAATCGTCCCAGTAAACGGCCGACCAGTGCTGGTTGAGCACCCAGCGCCGCTTGATTTCTACCGCCAGCGCCTTACTGGAGAGCACCGTCAAATCCATAGCACTCAGTTCACGGGCGGTCTCTATCATTTTGGGGATGTGATCGTTTTCGATTTTGTCGCGCAGCTCTACGAGCTGGTCAAAGCTCTTGTGCAGACTCAGGTACCAACCACGCTGATCAGCGCCACTGCCGGGTCGGGTGGTAATCGGCCGGGCCTGTAGGAGAAAAAGTCCGCTTTCCGCAAGGGTCCATTCGATATCCTGGGGCTGGTTGAAGGCGGCCTCAACTTCACTGGCCTGCCGGTAGACGTCCCGAACCTGATCAGGGGACAGCGGCGGGCTGCCCGCCAGGTCGGAAGGCAGTTCCACTTTGCGAACATCTTCCGGCCCGGGAAGCAGGTAATACCGGCGGTTGGCCGGTGTATGGGTCATGATCTGTTCATCGTCGCGGCCTAACATCCAACGGTCGGGTTCGATGGTGCCGTCCACCAGCCCCTGGTTGAGTCCATGCACTGCTTCGATAACAGCCCGGTGTTCGTCCGTTGGATCGACGGTGAAAGCCACCCCGGAACTGCGCCCGACCTCCAGGACCTGTACAAGCACGGCCATGGCACTGTGGCTGATATCCAGCCCGATCTCACCCCGATATAAAAGGGCCGCATCAGACCACAGGGAGGCCCAGACGAGTCGCACGTGGCGGAGAATGGCAGCCACACCCCGAATATTGACATAGGAATCATGCAGCCCGGCAAACGAGGCTTGCCCCGTGTCTTCATCGATAGCGGAAGAACGCACAACAGCTGCCCGCTGGCCGATATGCGTTTCGATGGCCGGTTCCAGGTCGTCACTGAGTCCTTCCGAAGGGGTGTCTGGAGAAACAGGTTGCGGATGCGGGTCGCGCAATCCCAGAGCTCTTCCCAGCGCATGGCTTCAAAGGCCTTGCGGTGGACCTCCAGAGCAATGCGCTCCCTGAGTCCGGTGACATCCAGGTAGGTATCATAAGCCCGGGTGGTGACACAAACCCAGGGAGGCGTCATAAAGCCATTCTGCGCCAATTGGGCGAGCCGAAAGGCTTTGCCTCCCACCAGGCGGCGCTCATCCGGCGCCAGAATTTCAGGTGTCCGTATCCAGTCCATGGTCAAGTGACAGTTCCGAAACGCTTTGAAATTTTTGAACCATGGTGATCCCGGTAATCTCGATGGCAAACATCGCACAAGAGGGCGATGCTGCAAACTGCTGAAGATAAGGGTGCTTTTGCAGGTAGATATCTTGGACCCCCATACGCTCAGTGTCGTCCAGCAGCCTGGCCTGCCCCAAAATGGTGGCTGCCACAGCTTCGTGGAAATCAACCGGCTGGTTGATGCTGTTGTTGACCAGCAGGGCCACCCGGTTATCCTGCCCTATGTTGGCAAACTTGCGGGTGGCCCGGGGGGTAACGAAATAGAGTTCCGTATGGTCCGCATTGGCGGCAATGGCAATCAAGCTGGCATAAGGATGTCCATCCATATCCGTGGTGGCCAGCACCCCGAGACCCTGCCCGGACAGCAGGTTGCTCACTTTTTGCCGCAGCTCAGTACCGATTTTTTCCGGCTGTATCGAAGCCATGTGAAGTTACCTTGGTCGTTGTGGTTTTATCGCTTCAGATTAGTATTAAATCGGCCTGAATAGCAAGTCTGTCGCATTTATCGTTAGCCGAGAGGATCGGGAACACGCTCGCCCTGTTTCAGGCGGGCAATGCCAAAGATAATCTTTTCATGCTTGGCCTGCGAAATGGGGTAGGCCAGGGCAATGGCAAACGCGGCCGCATTGCATAGGCTGGGTACCAGGGCATACAAAACCTTCAAGGTCTGGATGACCTCCGGCGGCTGGGCCTCGCCGGGCTGATACCCCATAGCACCCAGAATGGTGAGACCCGCGCCGACACCGGCAGCGGCGGTGAGTTTTTTAACCACCGACCAGATGCCAATGTACCAGCCTTCCTGCCGGCGCCCGGTCAGGTACTCATCATAATCGATCACATCCGCCTGGATAGCCGAGGGCAGCGCCAGGGTGGCGCCAAATCCCAGGCCGGAGAGAATCACCAAAATAGCGTAGGCCCACTCATCGCCGGCGCCCAGAAAAAAAACACCGCTGAAGGCACAGGTATTCAAGGCCATGGACCCGAGCCAGGCGGTCTTTTTACCGTAACGGCCGGCCAGCTTAATCCAGGCCGGCAGCATGAGAATGCCGGATGCAAAGTAGAGCAGCAAAAACAGGTTGGCGCGACTGGATTCCAGCACGTATTGGACATAAAAGAGAATGAGGGTCGCGGGCAGATTGCTGCCCAGGGCGCTGATGGTGTAGGAAATCAGCAGAATCCGGAAAGGCCGGTTTTGAAAAATGCCTTTGAGGTCTTTGGGGCGCGGCAGTTCGCTTGCCAGTTTTCCGGTTTCCCGCTCCCGAATCCGGTAGGTGCACCAGAGGGTGGTGCCCACCAACAGGGGGGCGTAGGCAAAAGCAATCCACATGAATTTCTGCCGCTCGTCCCCTCCCGTGTCCAGGGCGTTTTGGAGACCTTCCACCACCGCCGGGGCCGCCGCGGCCACCAGCGTCCCAAATATCAAAAGGCCGTCCCGTACCACAAACAGGGAGGTCCGTTCGGTGTAGTCACTGGACAATTCCGGACCCAGAGCCTCGTATGGGACTGTTACCAGCGTCCAGAATAGAAATAATGCAAACAGGGATACCGTGAACCAGATAGGTGCCCGGGCCGCCGACAGGTCCGGCGGAACGAACAGAAAAAGAATGGACACGGCCAGGGCCAGCCCACCCCAGAGAATATAGGGCCGCCGGCGCCCCATACGGGTTTGGGTGCGATCGGAAAGGATACCCAGAATGGGATCGGTGAACGCATCGAACATCCGGATGAACAGGAGGATGCTCCCGATCAGGGCGATATTGACGCCCACCACGTCCGCATAGAACTTGGGAATATGGACATAGACGGGTATCCCGACCACGGCCAGGGCAAAAGCCGGCAGACCGTAGGCCAGTTTCTGTCCACGGGTCAGTTTCTCGGCATGTCCGGAAGTACTCATCGAACCCCCAACAAGAGGTCTCTGAAATCGTCATCGATCGGGTTGGCTCCCAGCCAGACGCCGAAGACGGCGCGCGCGAAATCTTGACCTGGTATTACCCCCAGGGGCTCACCATTCAAGGCCAATTCCGTTCCCTGACCAGGCACAAAAGTGAGGCTGTAGCGATCTCCCGGCTTTACGTCCCGGTAAATTGCCCCCAGCTGATCCATGCGGGGTTGAAGCTGTTCATACTCGAACGGTGTCGTGTTATCGGCGATTTTAGCCCGGGTGGCCTGGTCAAAGTCTTCTTTCGAGATAGCGTGGAAGTATTGCAGCTCCAGGCGCTTGGCCACCGGCTCCAGCGCGTCAGTGGATGCCACGGCGGGTGGGAGGTAAAGAGCGCCCACATAGGCCTTTATAAAGATCATGTAACGGAGTAATCCGTAACCCTGAAGCTCCAGCGATTCACCGCGGTAGGAAAGCTCGCGCTTGAAGATCACCCCTTCGACCTCGACGTTTGCCACGGCGGCGGCAGGCTGCACTGTCATCAAAGCAACCAAACAAATAATCATTATCTGTGCCATCATTTTCATTACTCTTCTCCCGTAAGCTTCGCCCGTTTAAATTTTGCATCCCGATGATCAATAACGTAAGTCTCCACCGCCATTTGACAACCATCTGAAGGGCACTAATATTGTGTGAAAATCAGGGTTTGAATGGTAGGCATTCCCACCCACCAACAACAGCTAGCAAAATCATAGTGATGTGGCACATAGAAAAACAAATCGACATCCCGCAGGCTCCGGAAAGGGTGTTTAACTACCTAGCCCAATTCGACCATATTCGGGAGTGGGATCCCAGCGTCCTGACCGCGCACCCCCTATCTGGGGGCAAACCGGCCGTGGGAAGCCGTTTTCGACTGACCCTGATGTTCGGCTTGACCCGGGTGCCCATGGAATACAAAATTACTTCCCTGGTACCCCAACGCGAACTTGTGCTGGAAGGCCGCGCATCTTCCTTTACGGCCGTGGACCGTATCACATTCGCGGCCATCTCCGGCGGAACCCGCCTGAGATACTTAGCTGACGTAAAGTTCCCGAAACAACCCACCCGCCTTTTAGCCGGCCTGGGGCAGCGCCTCTTTCACTTGAATGCCGAGCGGGCCGTCAAACGGCTCCAGGTTGTGCTGTCCGGCAGCCACCCGGTTCCAAGGCTCAGCTTTCTGACCCGCATGGCCGACCAGGCGATCCTGCCGGGCGCGCTGGGGTTTACCCGCGCCGGCTATTGGCAGGCCCGCAACCGCCGGCCGGTTGCCTCCGCGCTTTACAAAGACCGCACCATGGTGCTGACCGGGGGAACTTCCGGTATCGGCCGGGCAACAGCCAACGCGCTCTACAGGCACGGAGCCCGGCTGGTGGTGGTGGGACGCAATCCGGACAAACTCGAAGATCTACGCACAGAACTTCAGCGGTCTCCCGGTGGGTCTGTTGAAACAGAACGGGCCGACCTCAGCTTGATGGCCGATGTGAGAGACCTGGCGCACCGCCTGAAAACGCAACACCCCTCTATTGACGTACTCATCAACAATGCCGGAGCTCTGTTCAATCAGCGTGAGGAAACCGATGAAGGCCTTGAAATGACTCTGGCCACCGATCTCTTGAGCCCCTATCTGCTCACCCGGCTGCTACTCCCGGCCCTCGGCGCATCCCAAGGGGGCCGGGTTATACAGGTGGCCTCGGGCGGTATGTACACCCAGGGCATCCGGGTAGATGACCTGCAATTTCGCAACACGCCCTATGATGGTCTTACCGCTTACGCGCGGGCCAAACGCGCCCTGGTGATTCTGACCGAAATCTGGGATCAACAGCTGGCGTTGCTGGGCATCGGTTTCCATGCCATGCACCCCGGCTGGGTCGACACCCTCGGGCTAGCCCGGGCCCTGCCGACTTTTCACCATCAGCTGTCCCGCTGGCTGCGCACACCCGTGGAAGGCGCCGACACCATTGTCTGGCTGGCGGCATCGCCCGATGCAGCGCGGGCGTCCGGACATTTCTGGCTGGACCGCAAAATCCGCGCCACCCATATATTTCCCGGAACCCGTGAATCCGCCGCAGACCGCCGGGCACTTGTAAAAGCCCTGAACAAGCTGGCAGGAATGTAGAAGCGCTACTTCAAAACCTATTCCTCGCGCAGAGACGCTGAGGCGCTGAGAAAATCAAAACCAAAATTTAGGCGAACTGTCGTTCGCAAAACCAGTTCAAATCCTTGTTCCCAGGGACCTTACGGTTTTGACCGGCGACCTGTCCGACGTCCTATCCTGCGAAGCTCATGGAGCGAAGTAGGAAGCTTCTGCGAAGACGGAAGCCGAATTAAGTCAGACGTCGGGGCGTTATTGTCGTCATGCCGGTCCCGGATCACGTCCGGGATGACGTATCCGGCATCCAGTGGCGATTCCTCAGCGTGGACTGGATCCCGGCCTTCGCCGGGATGACGGGCATGTAGTGATAAAACTCCCCGATCCCTGGATTAATTGGGGGCCTTCTCCGCGCCTTTGCGGCTCTGTGCAAGGATATGGTTTTGGTTCAGGTGTTTTCGGTCAGGCTCAGGGAAGGATTCCCCTCACGGGTCAGCACCAGCTGCAGATTCCCCAACACGCGCTGACGAAAACCCGCCTCACAGCTGCCCAAGTAGTAAGCCCACTTCCGCTGGAATACACGATCGAAACCCAGTTCAGTCACCCGGTCCCGGTTGGCTTTGAAACGGCGATGCTAGTGCGCCAGGGTCGTGGCATAGTGGTCCCCGTTGTTCTCCACGTGATCAACCATGAGACGCGTGTAGCGCGTCATGGTCTGAGTCAGGATGGTAAGCGAAGGCAGCAGTCCACCGGGGAAGATGTGCTTTTGGATCCAGTCGTGACTCTTGCGATAGGCATCGTAACGTTGATCCGGCATGGTAATGGTCTGGAGAACCGCGATGCCTTGCGGTTTCAGCAATCTGTCAATCTGTTCGAAGAAAGAGCGGTAGTAAGCGTGTCCCACCGCTTCCAGCATTTCGATGGAGACAATCTTGTCAAAGTGGCCCTCCATTTTCCGGTAGTCGCGGAATAAGATCTCTATGCGGTCTTCCAGGCCGGCCTCGCGGACACGTTGAGACGCGAACTGGTACTGTTCCTCAGAAATGGTAATACCGGTTACACGACAGCCAGTTTGCCGCACCGCCTCGATGGCAAATCCACCCCACCCACAGCCAATTTCCAACAGGTGGTCTTGCGCCTGCAGCCGCAGCTTTGCGATAATGCGGTGAAACTTGTTGAGCTGGGCCGTATTTAGATTATCTCCGGGGGTTTCGAAAATCCCGGACGAGTACGCCATGGTATCGTCCAGAAACGTTTGGAAGAAGTCATTTGACAGGTCATAATGTTCACGAATGTTGCGGCGGCTGCCGATAAGTGTGTTGGCCCGGGCCAGAAATCGCATTTTTTCCAGGAACCTTTGCATAAGGGCGCCTTTTAGATTCCCGTCATTCAATGCTGGCCGATTTTGGATAAAAAAGCCCAGCACCCCCGGGATGTCATCGGTATCCCATTCATCGTACATAAACGCTTCACCCAGACCAATATCAGCACCCAGGGCCACCCTTGAGAAAAAGCGGTAGTCATTGACCCGCAGATGGACCTGGGAAGCGATGTCATTGTTGCCGTACTCGACTGGTTTTCCGTCCGGCAGGGTCATCTTGAGACGGCCCTGGTTTGTCTTGTTTAGAAGATCTTGAATCAATCCCTGGAAAAATTTCTGAATGCGGGTCGCCGGCAGCCGCCGGATGGTCATCGGGCTGGAGGGCACCGGTTTGTCATGAAACGTCAACTTGCGTTTGAAGCGCAGCTTGAAAGCCTCCCAGTATATCCGCGGAATGGTCAAAAGCGGGATGAAGGGACTCTTGACCAGCGTTTTCAGGTGGTTCCAGGGTGTCAGGGCTTGGGCGTTTCCCTGCAGCTGGGCTTTGAGTATATGCTCGCCATCACGGTGTAGATCGAGGCAAATATCCAGCTCCCGGCGAATGTCCCCGAAAGTGAAATCATAATGCCCCCCCAGGGTGTTGTAGGGCGAGACATGGAAAGCTTTTTCCGCCTGGAATTGAGCTGGAAAGCTGTTCCGGTTGCCGTTGGTAGCCGGCAATGTGTATACGTGCTTTTCACCGTACGTATTGTTGACCTCGGCCACGGTCGCAAGCAGCCCACCGTACTTGTCAAAGCAGTAGTAAAAAGAGACCGGATTGAAAACATAGCCCAACAGCCGGGGTGAGGTAACCATCACAACCCGTGCAATGTCCTCGGCGTCCACCTCTTCTGCCAGACGGGCAGTCAATTTCTCGCGGATAGTCCCGGGACTGTCGTCGAGATAATCACCATCGTGCAGGGACACCGGCCGTCGTCTGTTATATCCGAAAAGGGGCAGACGCTGGTCCAGCTGCTCCAGTTCATCCAGGTCCAGAGCATAGACGTACAGGTTATAACGTAAGTGATGGCTCTTGGGATGATAACGTTCGTGGTCGACGAATCCCTTGTAAAGCATTGAGTTCATCTTGTACCCCCAATGCGGCAGCTGCTGCTGCGTCTCCAGACTTGCAAATGAAAACGTTGGATGTGTGTACGTGATATGGGCAATGATCTTCTCTTCTGCGATCGGCTTAAACGGATTCAGGGTCACCAGGTACTCATTTTGGGTGTCCAGATCCTGAAGCCTGTTCATGTGATAGGTCAGCGTTACGGGAGCGCCGGCTCCCGCCCCTGCTTCACGGATAAAATTCCAGGAGGCCCAGGCCCGCCGATTGGTAGGCATCCAGCTCGTGTCCGTATGCAGGTAGGTTTCGTTGACGCTGTATCTCCAGGGCCCCAGCAGACGCTTTTCATCTGCAGATGGATCTTCCAGCAAGGCAAGGGCCTGGTCGGCGTGGGTGGCGATGAACACCCGGTCGAAACGGCGACCATGGCCGTTGGAATCCTTGAGCACAACATTGTCCGGGTGGCGTTGAATCGAGGCTATATCCGCACTGCTCTGCACCTCGCCGTTGAACTGCTTCAGGAATGCACGCACGTAAGACTGACTGCCGCCGGCCACATAGTACCACTGGGGCTGATCCGATACGCTCAGCAGACCGTGATTGTGGAAGAAGCGGGCAAACGTCAGCATGGGAAATTCTTCTACACGGGCGTCTGGTGCCGACCAGATCGCCGCCACCATAGGATAAACATAGTGCCGTTGAAAGCGACGGGAGTACCCGTTTAGCGCCAGGAATTGACCGAGGGTCAAACCATACAGCGTGTTGTTTCGGAGTCCATTCTCCACGCTCCGGTTAAAGCGCAGAATTTCTCCCAGCATTTTCCAATGGCGTGGATCCACCAGATTTTTACGCTGGGCGAACAGGCTGCTGAAATTTCGGCTGGCATACTGGAAACCGGTCCGCTCGCTGAAATAGCTAAAGGACATGTCACTTTTGCGGATTTCAACATTCAGATCCTTGAAGAAACTGTTCAAGACCGGATACGTGCGGTCATTGAGAACAATGAATCCCGTATCAACCGGCGTTCCGGCATCCGGCCCTGTCAGGATGGTCAGTGTGTTCGTGTGTCCGCCCACATAATCGTTGGCTTCGAAGAGCGTTACTTGGTGCTTCTCCTGGAGCTTGTTTGCGGCCGAAATCCCTGCGATGCCTCCCCCCACTACGGCTATATCCAATTGTTTGCTCATTTGCAGACCCATCTTTTTTATGGTTTTTTTTTGAGTTCACGGGAATCATAATTCGCCTGATTCCAGACATGGGGTAAGTATTGGATTGGAATGGGTATTTTTCAATACGAGCCGATTAACAGCTTGGTGAGGGGGAAAAACTACCATTTATGAAATTTAAAAAATAGAACCAGCCTACCCTATAGCCAATTTTATCCCGAAACTGCAGAAAGCTTTAACCGCGCCACCTTATCTACATAGGCCTGGATGTCGCACTTGCGCTCCAGCCCCGAAGCCGCCATGTAGCGGACCTTGCCGAAAATTTCCCGTTCGAACCAGGCACGGTCATGCAGCCCGAAGATCCAACCCACACCGGCATATGAGTTCGGGGCGCGGCCGTCGAGGAAATAGCGGTTGTTCAAAGTAAGGATCGTTTCATAAGCCTCTTCGGGCGTAGCCGACCACTCCAGTATTTTCTTGCCCCAGTACATGCGCATGTAGTTGTGCATGAAACCGGACAACCGCATCTCTTCCATGGCCGCGTTCCAATAGAGATCGTGGGTCGCAGCGGCTGCCAGGGTATCCCGGTCGTACAGGTAACTCCGTTTGTCCGCAGCATGTTCCGCCAGGGTCTGACGGGCCCATCCGGGCAGACAGTCAAAGGCGTCATAGTTTTTCGTATACCAAACGAAATTGATCGCCAATTCGCGCCTGACTATCAGCTCTTCCAGAAAAGCATCCTTGTTTTCAAGGGCAATGTCGCGAGCATTTACGATTTCCAGGGCCACAAACACCGGGGCTATCTGCCCGAAATGCAGGTAGGGACTCAACTGCGAAATATCATCGGTCTGGGGTTGATTGGAGTTGTTATCGTAACGCTGGAGGCGTTTTTCGATAAAGCGCCGGAGCCGCTTTTTGGCGATACCCGGACCACCCCGAAAATAACCCGTAACCGTCGGAACGCTGCGGTCAAGACTCATGTCGTTGAGAAGGGCACCGAGATCGTCGAGATCCAAACCCTGTACTCTCAATGACAGCGATGATCTTTTTGGCCGATAACGGGGACACGGCCTCAGAAACTGATCTTGATGCTTGCTGAGCTTTGGGCGGATCGTGCGGGCGGCATATTCGGCCTTCGGTGAAACCAAGCTGACCGGCACAACCGTATCGCCTTCCACTGCTATCGTCCGGCAGGCGGCTTTCCGGGCTATCGCCCGGCGCCATTCGCGCTGGTGCCGCAGGTAACCCACATCGCACACCAACAATGCCGCCCGTTGGGCCATCGCCGGCACCACCTTGACCGGGTCGCCCCCTTTTACAACCATGGCTATCCGGCGCCGGGCAAGTTTTTGTTGGGTTTCGGCGAGCCCCTCGAGCATGAAGCGGTAGTGGCGCTGATTGGCCTCCGGATAGTTGTCCATGAGAACGAATAAGACTAAAACAGGCAAATTCAGCTGATTAGCCCTTAAAATGGCGTACTCCAGGGCCGGGTTGTCGTGCGGGCGCTGAGACTGTTGCATCCAGTAGAGGACCCACTCACCGGTCTGGATCGGCTTCCGATTTAAAGCGGTGATCCGCTCCGATTCAATTGGCATTTTCGAATGTCCTTTTCGGTGGGCGTCGGCAAACTATCTCAATTCCGTCTTTCTGTGTCAATGGCTCTGTTATAACAGTAATTTGCATACAGCGGTTGCATTTGATACACTTTGCCATTAACTTCAATAAGAATTTGGTAAAACCAGTAACAAATTGAGGCCAGGGAGCACTCTATGAGCAAGAAAGACAGTACCTCCGAAAACGGTCAGGCGCCCTTGTGTTATTCCAGTGAGGATGCGCGTACCGTGTTGGATTCACTTTCCGCCCACATAGCCATCATCGATGAAAAAGGGGTTGTTCTCGACACCAACCGCGCCTGGCGCAATTTTGCCGAAAAAAGCGGCATGCCGGCCGGCTATGACTCCATTGGTGAAAATTACCTGGAGATTTGCGACGCCTCCAACGGCGAAGATGGCGACAGCGCCCGGGCCATTGCCGCCGGTATCCGCGATGTCATCGCCGGACGTACGGATGAGTTTCTCCTGGACTATCCATGCCACAGTACGGATGGACCCCACTGGTACTACGCCCGTGTGTTGCGGATGTCCGGCGAAGGGCCGATGCAGCTGGTGGTCAGCCACGAGGAAATTACGGCCCTGAAACTTACCGAGGAAGCCCTGCGTGATAGCGAAGCCCGTCTTACTGAGCAGAAGATCGAGCTGGAAGAGGCGAACATCGCATTGAAAGTGCTGCTTAAACAACGCGAAGGCGACAAAGGCGACCTGGAACAGAAAGTCATCACCAACGTCAAAGAGATGGTCCTGCCTTATGTGGAAAAGCTTAAGCGGGTCAACTTGAAAGCCAAAGACAAGCGTGTGGTGGAAATCATCGAGTCGCATCTGCAGGACATCATTTCGCCCATGATGCAGAAACTGGCCAATGCCAACATCATTTTAACCCCGCAGGAAATCCAGGTGGCTTCCCTGGTGAAAGACGGCAAATCCAGCAAGGAAATTGCCGACATCCTGAACGTTGCCGAAACCACGGTCCATTTTCACCGCAAGAACCTGCGCAAGAAATTCGGCCTCAGCAACAGCCAGACCAACCTGCGCTCCTATCTCATATCTATTGCTTAAAAGACGCAATATGACGAATTGGTGTGGTTGATAGTTTTATCCCCCCACTCACCCACCTACCATTTCACATTGTCCGCTTTACCCCCGGTGGTTAAGTTTCCGGCAGAACAAAATTTCCACAAACCTTAGGAAACGGAGGTGTGGCCATGACCACCATAAACACAGATAGCGTTGTAGATATTGCATTTCAGCTAAGATGGGAGAGTGAGTACGCAGCCCATACGGAAGGTTATGCTGCCCGAGGGGTAAATCTCTGGCGTGACTGGCTTCCCGACAATGTCCGCAAGGAACTGTTGGGTAAAAGCTCTTGGGAAAATGCAGCAGTAAACTTCACTCCGGGCGAACTTTTCGGAAAAAACGGCCGTCCCTTAAAGATTAACCGGCGTCAATTTTCGCTTGAACCCAAAACCGGTCGCTTTTACCCCAAAGGGAGGTTAAGCGGTCTGGCCGGCGTCTTTCCCCAGAACATCCAACCGTTTAGAATTGTGGGTTTGAACAATGGCCACATGTCCATCGATATGAATCATCCTCTGGCCGAAAAGCGCCTGGGGCTCTCCATGACAATTGGCGAAATCTCGTCCAAGGAAAGTGAGCGCGGCGGCACCAGCGTTGACTGGGTGGGACTGCTTACCGAGGGGCCGGGAATGCAGGCCCGCTGGCATGACACCCCCACGGATTTTTTCAGCGACACCCCCTTCCTTCGCCAGGATGAGCGGCAGGATGGAATTTTTTAAGAAAAGCCGCGCTTGGTGCACCACCTGGATGTAACTGCCCGCGACATGGTGGCGGATGTATACCGTCGGTTTGTCAAAGACGGCATGCAGGTACTGGACTTGATGAGCAGTTGGGCATCCCATTTGCCGGAAGGTGTCAGCCCGGAAATCGTCAGCGGGCTGGGAATGAATCAGGCCGAACTGGAACAAAACCCCCGCCTGAATGACATCCAGGTGCATGATCTAAACAGCGCTCCCCGCCTGCCCTATGCCGACGAGTCATATGATGTCGTCATCTGCACTGTGTCGGTTGAATACCTGACGAATCCACTGGCGGTTTTCCGGGATGTCGCCCGGGTATTGAAACCCGGTGGTGTCTTCGTGGTGACGTTCTCAAACCGGTGGTTCGCGCCTAAGGTGGTGCGCATCTGGCAGGAACTGCACGAATTCGAACGGGTTGGCCTGGTAATGGAATACTTCCTCCAAAGTGGCGCCTTCGAAAATTTGGGAACCTATTCCATGCGCGGCTTGCCGCGACCGGACGGTGACAAGTATGCCCGGGAGCTGGCATTATCGGATCCGGTGTATGCGGTGTGGGGGAATAGAAAAAGTTAAAGGTTTCCAGAGACAAAAGTGAACGTAAGTTCCGGAGTCGCTACGCTCCAGTGATACTTTATTGAAAGGGAATTCAATGGATCTGAAAGAGTATTTTGAAAAGACCCGCGGAATGGGTGTTTTGTCAACTGCTGATGGCGAGGGGGCCGTGAATTCTGCGGTGTATGCCCGTCCACACGTTTTGGAAGATGGGAGCCTTGCTTTTATCATGCGCGATCGCTTGACCCATCACAACCTGCAGTCCAACACAAGGGCCGCTTATCTGTTCCGGGAAGAGGGCGGCGCTTACAAGGGCCTGCGCCTACACCTGACCAAAACCTTCGAGGAAAGTGGCACCGACCGGGTGAAAGATCTCTGCCGACGATGCAAGATCGATGACAAACCAGACGCGGTCCGCTTTCTCGTAACGTTCAAAATCGACCGGGAACTGCCCTTGGTGGGTGCCGGCGATCCACCGGATTATCCGGCCGTAAAGGACTGATCCGAAATTGGTCGGACAAAATTTCGGGCCATGGTAGTTTTTGACTGCCACTATACACCAAAACGGTTCGCATTGACCCCGAGCCTGTTAGGACTTAACATATACCTAAAGAAAGCTACAAAGCTTTCGCAACCCAAAAAAAAGCCAAAACGGAGGCAGATATGAATACGCAAGATTACTTTGAAACGGATGAAGAAAGAGAAGAAGGACACGTGGATACCCGCTCTGCAAATTTCGAATGCGAAGCCCCTGATGAACATCTCGGATGTAATATGGGAATCGATGTGGCCGGCTGATCAGGCTGCATGATCTGAAAAGGCAGAGTCTTGGATATAACGGGCAAATAAATTTATACGGTTCTCTAAAAAGCTCCAGTTGGCATAAAGTACTCGGATATAGGGTCCATATCCCAAGTAATGTTATTCCAAGTAATCTTGGATGATCTCACGGCCTGCTGGACGAT
>Ga0126333_1000148_pt1 | contig 16604 bp, 16 predicted proteins | sample InaspJWI54metaG_FD_94488 | JGI IMG/M metagenome (GOLD analysis project Ga0126333, IMG submission 94488) | Marine gutless worms symbiont microbial communities from Oahu, Hawaii - Inanidrilus sp. 2 OAHU.JWI-54 metaG | ecosystem: Host-associated > Annelida > Digestive system > Unclassified | place...
CGCCCTAGGCACCACAGGCTTTACAGTGATATTGCGAGCTACCGGACGCATTTGTGCCATTTTTAACGAGACCTTCGCTCTGACATTTGCGACAGCTGTATCCTTTGGTCTCGATGATCATAATTGAACGCACTCGTTCAGACCAAGCGTATTCTTCCAGAAGAGAGCGCTAAAATCTAGAATCAGGTAACGAAAAAAACGCTGGCAATCGGAATCATTACCGATGAATCTATCTACTCTATCACTTCAAAAATTACCACTACCTCTTATTCTCCCTGGAGAAGTTATCGGAGCAACGTTTTCGCTCGCCCAGTCCAATGGTGGATGCCTTGAAAAATTCAAGGCGCCCTTCAACCGCCGGCGAGCAGCATGCTCATCATCAGCTTGTTGAGCCGGCCCACGAAGGTGGCCGGATCATCAAGCTGCCCGCCCTCCGCCAGCTGGGCCTGGTCGAACAGGATCATGCCAAGATCATTGAAACGGGATTCGTCCTCTTCGGTCTCCAGCCTTTTTACCAGCGGGTGATTCAGGTTGAGCTCCAGGGTCGGCCGGGTGCGAGGGGCCTCCTGACCCACGGACTTGAGCACCCGGGCCAGGTTGGCGCTCATGTCATGCTCGCCTACGACCAGACACGCAGGCGAGTCCACCAACCGGGTACTCACCCGCACCGCCTCGACCCGCTCCCCCAGGCTCTGCTTGAGCCTTTCGAGCAGCTTGCCGTGCGCATCGGCCGCCTTTTCCTTCTGTTCTTTTTCTTCCTTATCCGCTAGGTCCCCCAGATCCAGATCGCCCCTGGTGACCGATTGCAGGTGCTTGCCCTTGTACTCGGTCAGACCATTGACCAGCCACTCGTCCACCCGGTCGGACAACAGCAGCACCTCCAGCCCTTTCTTACGGAAGACCTCCAGATGCGGGCTGTGGCGCGCCGCCGCCGGACTGTCGGCGGTGATGTAATAGATCTTGTCCTGGCCTTCCTTCATGCGCTCGACGTAAGCGTCCAGGGTCGCGGTCTGGGCGTCGCCTTCGGTCGCCGTGGTGGCGAACCGCAACAGGCCGGCAATGCGCTCGCGATTGCCATAATCCTCCATCGGCCCCTCCTTGAACACGGTTCCGAACTCCTTCCAAAAAGCCTGATAATCGTCCTCCTTATCCTTGGCCATGGACTCTAACAGGCCCAGAATGCGCTTGGTGTTGGCCTGGCGGATGGTGTCGATCTTGCGGTTGTGCTGCAGGATCTCGCGCGAGACATTGAGCGGCAGGTCGTCGGAGTCCACCACTCCCTTGACGAAACGCAGATAGCGGGGCATGAGCTTTTCCGCCTCGTCCATGATAAAGACCCGGCGCACGTAGAGCTTGACACCGTGCTTCTGCTCCCGGTCCCAGAGGTCCCAGGGGGCCCGCTTTGGCAGATACAACAAGGCGCTGTACTCGTTGGTGCCCTCCACCCGGTTGTGGACCCAGGCCAGGGGCTCGTCGAAGTCGTGGGAGATGTGTTTGTAGAAATCCTTGTACTCGCCGTCCTCGATCTCGGATTTGGCGCGCATCCACAGGGCCGTGCCCTGATTGACCCGCTCGTACTCCGGCGTCTTTTCCGCCTCTTTATCCTTATCTTTGTCCTTGTCCTCCGGGTCGGGCAGGGTCTCCTTGCGCATCTCCACCGGCAAGGCGATGTGGTCCGAGAACTTGCCGATAATGCCCCGCAGGCGCCAGGAATCGAGAAACTCCTTCTCGTCCTCCTTCAGGTGCAGTACCACATCGGTGCCCCGCCCCGGCTTATCGACCGTCTCCAGAGTATAGCTCCCCCGCCCATCCGACTCCCAGCGCACCCCGTGCTCGGGGCCCAGACCGGCGCGGCGTGAGATCAGGGTCACCTTGTCCGCGACGATGAAGGCGGAATAAAAGCCCACTCCGAACTGGCCGATGAGCTGACCATCCATACTCTGGTCGCCGGTCAGCTGCTCGACGAAACGGCGGGTCCCGGAGCCGGCGATGCTGCCGATGGTCTCCATCATCTCCTGGCGACCGATACCGATCCCGTTGTCCGAGACCGTCAGGGTCCCGGCCTCCTTGTCCACCTCCACGCGGATGCGCAGATCCGGGTCCTCTTCGAACAGCCCCTCGTCGGTCAGGGCCTCGAAGCGCAGTTTCTCGGCCGCATCCGAGGCGTTGGAGACCAGCTCCCGCAGGAAGATCTCCTTGTTGGAGTAAAGGGAACGGATGACCAGGTCCAAGACCTGATTCACTTCGGCCTTGAATTCCAGGGTCTCCTTGTGTGCTGCTACGGTCATTTTTGGCTATCCCCTTAAATCATCGAACAAAAGGTCATGGGCGGCGTAAGCGTGAAAGGATACAATACCCTGTTATGCAATCATGCACGCATCACGTGTGGATGAATGTAGTCATAACACACACAAATCAAGGGCTTTGTGATATGGATGCGAAAATCGTCGTCACCCGGCCGTTCAACGGCCAGCGCCCCGGCACCTCCGGTCTCCGCAAAAAGGTCAAGGTCTTCCGGCAACCCGGATACCTGGAAAACTTCGTCCAGGCCATCTTCGATACCAGGACGGACCTCGAGGGCGGCGTGCTCGTCCTAGGCGGCGACGGCCGCTATTACAACCGCCAGGCTATCCAGGTCATCCTGCGCATGGCCGCCGCCAACGGCGTAAGCGAAGTATTGGTCGGCCGCGGCGGCATCCTCTCCACCCCTGCCACCTCCTGCATCATCCGCAAATACCGGACCCAGGGCGGCATCATCCTGTCGGCCAGCCACAATCCCGGCGGCCCGGACGAAGACTTCGGCATCAAATTCAACGCCCCCAACGGCGGCCCGGCTACCGAGACGATCACCGAGGCCATCTACGCCCGCACCGGCGAGATCGACAGCTACCGGACCCTGGAGGCCGAGGACTTGGATCTGGATCGCCTTGGTAAAGTCGAGCTCGGCGACACAAAGGTCCGGATCATCGATCCGGTGGCCGATTACGCCGACCTGATGGAATCCCTGTTGGACTTCGCCGCCATGCGCCGGCTCTTCGACTCCGGGACCTTCAAGATGCGTTTCGACGCCATGCACGCCGTCACCGGGCCCTACGCCCTCGAGATCCTCGAAAACCGGATCGGCGCCGCACCGGGCACCGTGATGAACGGCGAACTGCTGGAAGACTTCGGTCAGGGCCATCCCGATCCCAACCTGACCCACGCCAAGGAACTGGTGGCCATGACCAAGGGCGCGGATGGACTCGACTTCGCCGCGGCCTCAGACGGCGACGGCGACCGCAACATGATCCTGGGCCGGGACTTCTTCGTCACCCCCAGCGACAGTCTGGCCCTGCTGGCGGCCAACGCCCATCTAGTCCCCGGCTATCAGGGCGGCATCGCCGGTATCGCCCGCTCCATGCCCACCAGCCAGGCCGCGGACCGGGTGGCCGAGGCACTCGGCATCCCCTGCTTTGAGACCCCCACCGGCTGGAAATTCTTCGGTAACCTGCTCGACGCCGGACGTATCACCCTGTGCGGCGAAGAGAGCTTCGGCACCGGATCGGACCATGTACGGGAAAAGGACGGCCTGTGGGCGGTACTGTTCTGGCTCAACTTGCTGGCGGCCCGCAAGCAGTCCGTTGCCGAGATCGTCAAAGAGCACTGGCAAGGCTTCGGGCGCAACTACTACACCCGGCACGACTATGAGGCGGTGGACACCCAGGCCGCCGGCGACCTCATGGGCCATCTGCGCCGCCTGCTGCCCGATCTGCCCGGCACCAGGCTCGGCGACTACCAGGTCGAATACGCCGACGACTTTGCCTACACGGACCCCATCGACGGCAGCCGTTCCGAAGGCCAGGGCGTGCGCGTCGGGTTCCAGGGGGGCTCGCGCATCGTCTACCGACTCTCCGGAACCGGCACCGAAGGCGCCACCCTGCGCGTCTACCTGGAATTCTTCGAGGCGGATGCCGCCAAGCACGACCAGGAGACCCAGGGAACCATGCGGCCGCTCATCCTCATCGCGCGGGAGCTGGCCAGGATCGAGACCCGGATCGGGCGGATCGAACCGGACGTCATTACCTAACCACCGCGTATGTGGAGTGTGCTGTGCTTACCGATGATTTTGCGACAGGTTGAAGCGTTTAAGACGCAGAGGACGCAGAAAATTGATGTTTCGTTTTTGTGTCTTCTGTGCCCTTTGCGATTTGGCTATTACCGGTTCGTAGATTGAATGAAGCTGGGAGCACTCAAGGCTGGACTACTTCGACACCACCATGGCAAAGCCTTGAGGGAACAATCGCAAATGCAGCACCGGAGACGAAATAGAATCATTTTTCTGATTGTCACCAGGCCTCCTGGCAGCTCTTGCCGCATTCTGGTGGTTCATCGCTCTCATTGCCGATGAATCACGCGACATCTACCGTTACTCGCCTGCATACTGATTCGTCGTGCCAGATAGCATCCGCTGCTTGTCGCTGGATCATTGCAGTGATCTTGCCCGCTACCACTATAGTGCCGTCGATGGACCTAAGCCCCTTATGATTGCGCGCCGTTGCCATACGTCAGACCCGACCGCTGCGATCGCCTATTACTGGAGACCGCTCCCGAAATGGGGCTACCGCTTCTCGGGCCAAGAACCTACCTATTTCAGTCAGGACGACCATGTGCTCGAGCTTTCGACGGCGGCGCCGGACCAATTCGATATCATCTATCTGCGGTAGGAGTAACCAATGTCGGATCGCGATGACATTGAAATCGGACGCCTCATCTACACCTGTAACTGCGGCTGGATAGATCATGAACCACATGAACGATCCCTCCACCCGCAAATTCGTCGGCTCCAAGAACCTCTGGAAACAAATCTGTGACGGCGATTTCACACCGGAGGACAGGCCACCAAGTTATGTCCAAGCCTTGGGTTCCGAGTTTTACCTCCCGGTCCTGTTGTACGTTTACGCAATCTATATGGGATCGCCCGCTTTCCCGACGGCAAGCCTGGATTCAAGGTCACCTATAAACAGGACATGGGTAACCAGTACATCAGGCAAGGAGTGAATCGAAGTTATCTGGTCCGTTACGGCCTCTTCTGGGAAGAAAAACGAAGGGTAGCATTGGCGATTCTTATAGAAGTCTCAGTACTATTCGAGGGATTGCAGGATAATTTTCCCTGGAACGTCGTTACCGATGCGGATTCAGCCAAAAAGATCTGGTTTCCAATTTACTCGGCTTCTATACCGCAATCGGCGATTACACCCAGAAGCAAGTGCTAGCCCAATGCCATCAAGTTAACACATAACCTTCTGTATTTGCTATACTATTTTCCGTTTTTGGTACTGCTTAATATGTAGTGGTCGTGTGATGATCCCATCGAAGAAGAAAAAGGAACCATTTTGGGGGCACTTTGAAAAATACGGTTTTCATCCACAGTACACCTCAATAATCAATGGCTTAGAGTCGCTTGATTGGTGAAAATACCTATTTTCAAGGTGCCCTTGGGACATTTGCAGCCAATATCACTTTTAACCAGACAGCTTCTTAACGGACAAACAGGGCGTCGAGGAACTCCTCGGCGTCGAAGTGACGCAAATCCTCGATCTTCTCGCCGATCCCGGTGAACCGGATGGGTATCCGCAGCCGGTCGGCGATGGCAAACAGAATGCCCCCCTTAGCCGTGCCATCGAGCTTGGTAAGGGTAATACCCGTCAGCCCTACGGCCTGGTCGAACTGAATTGCCTGACTGAGGGCATTCTGACCCGTGGTCGCATCCACCACCAGCATCACCTCCTGGGGGGCCTCCGGGTCGATCTTTTTCATGACGCGGGCGATCTTCACCAACTCGTCCATGAGGTTATCCTTGGTATGGAGTCTCCCCGCTGTGTCCGCGATGAGCACATCCATCCGGCGGGCGGTGGCCGCCTGCAGGGCGTCATAGATCACCGACGCCGAGTCCGCCCCCTGGTGCTGCGCGATGACCGGCACCCCGTTGCGTTCCCCCCAGGTTTGGAGTTGCTCCGCGGCGGCGGCCCGGAAGGTGTCACCGGCCGCCAGCATGACCTCGTTGCCTTCCTCCTGGAGCCGCTTGGTCAGCTTACCGATGGTTGTGGTCTTGCCGACCCCGTTCACCCCTACCACTAGGATAACCTGAGGTCGGCCGGGGGAAGGTTGGCGTACCGGGGCCTCGCACCGGTGCAGGATGACCTCGAGCTCACTCCGCAAGGCACCCATCAAGACCTCCGGGTCCGCGAGCTCACGCCGTTTCACCCGCTCCGCGATCTGGTCGATGATGCGGCTAGTCGTATCGATCCCCACATCCGCGGTCAGGAGTTGGGTCTCCAATTCCTCGAGTAGGTCCTCATCGATGCGCTTGCGGCCACGGATCAGATCGCCGATATTCGTAGTGAGCAGCGTGCGCGTCGTCGCCAGACCGTCCTTCAGACGCGACACGAGGCGCTGCCGGCGCTCCTTGCGTTGCCCTTCGTCCTCTTGCTTCTTCTTGCCGAACCCGAACATCTGTCCTGGCTCCCGATCCTGGACCTCCGACATGAACCGAATATATGCATAGTGGATAGTGGTTGGTCAAACCACCGGCCTCGACCCCACCCCAACGAAACCATCCTAGCAGTTTGAACCGAAAAGGCGCAAAGAGCGCAAAGATTTTTGTAGGGTATTCCTATCTGTGAAAATCTGCGTAATCTGCGGATTAAAAACGGATACAATCCAAAGAATAATCACACCGGAGTCGCTATGAGATCGATCCTGATTCTTCTCGGAGTGTTGGTCACTCATCTGGCCGCGGCCGGTTCGCAGGTGCACGAAAAAGTGCTCGACAACGGCCTCAAGGTGTTGATGAAGCCTGATCATCGGGCCCCGATCATCACCTCCCAGGTCTGGTACAAGGTCGGGTCTAGCTATGAGCACGGCGGTGTGACCGGTATCTCCCACGTGCTGGAGCACATGATGTTCGGCATGACCTTCAAGGGTTCTAAGAGGCTCGCCCCTGGCGAATTCTCGCACATCATCGCGGAGAATGGCGGTGACGAGAACGCCTTTACCGGTCGCGATTACACGGCCTATTATCAGATCCTGGCCAAGGATCGGCTCGAGGTCGCCTTCGAGCTGGAGGCCGAGCGTATGCACAACCTCACGCTACCGGAGGAGAAGTTTGCTAAAGAGTTGGAGGTGGTCAAGGAGGAGCGCCGTTGGCGCACTGAGGATGCCCCCGAGTCCCTGACCTTCGAGCAGTTCAATGCCACTGCCTACGAGGCGTCTCCCTATCGGATCCCCATCATCGGCTGGGCCGACGACCTGGAGCACCTGCAGGTCGGTGATCTCCGTGAGTGGTACCGCAGGTGGTATGCCCCGAATAACGCCACCCTGGTGGTAGTGGGTGACCTGGAGCCGGAAAGGGTCTTCAGGCTTGCCGAGAAGCACTTCGGTCCCGTGAAGCCGAGACAAGTACTGCCGCCGAAACCACGTGGTGAGCCCGCGCAACGCGGTGAAAAACGGATCCGAGTCAAGGTACCGGCCAAGGAGCTCTATCTCATTCTGGGCTATAAAGCCACAGCCCTGGGACACGGGGGAGAGCCGTGGGAACCCTATGCCCTAGAAATGTTGGCCTCGGTGCTCGATGGCGGCAGCAGCGCCCGCTTCAGCCGCGAGCTGGTGCGCGGCACACGGGTGGCCGCATCGGCGGGTGCTGATTATAGCCTCTTTACGCGTCTGCCCGGGATGTTCCTGATCGACGGCACTCCCGCTAAGGGGCGAACCCTGAAGGCACTTGAGCGCGCTTTCCGGGCCCAGGTCGAGCGCGTACAACGCGAGCTGGTGACGGTGTCCGAGCTCAAGCGCATCCGTACCCAGGTCGTCGCCCACAAGATCTACAAGCAAGACTCGGTCTTTTATAAAGCCATGCGGTTGGGACTCCTGGAGAGCGTGGCCCTGGGGTGGCCCTTGTTGGAGCAATACGTCGAGCATCTGCGTCGGGTAACCCCGGAACAGATCCGGGCCGTGGCGCGCAAATACCTGGTCAAGGACCGGCTCACGGTGGCCCTGCTGGAGCCCCAACCCATGGATGGCAAACAGCCGCGATCGAATACGGCGGGAGGACACGGCTATGCGCACTGACAGAATCCGCATCTTCTCCACAGCCTGCGCCTTGTTCGGTCTCGCCGTTGCGAGTGCCGCCGGGGCGGGACCCGCGATCAAGACCTGGGAGACGACCAAGGGCGCGCGGGTCTTCTTCGTCGCCGCACCGGACCTGCCTATCCTCGACGTCCGGCTGGTGTTCGATGCCGGCAGCGCCCGCGACGGCAAGCGTTCCGGTCTGGCCTCCCTGACTGCGAATATGTTGACGCAGGGGGCCGGGGCGTGGGACGCGGACACCGTTGCCGAACGGATCGAATCCGTCGGGGCGCAGTTCTCCGCCGACGCCGACCGCGACATGGCGACCCTGTCCCTGCGTACCTTGACCCAGCAGCCCGCACTGGATGAGGCCCTGGAGACCGTAGCCGAGAGCCTGTCCGAGCCCAGATTCGACGCGGCCGATTTCGAGCGCATGCGCGAGAACCGCCTGGTCGCCCTGCGTCAGGACGAGCAGGATCCGGGCATCGTCGGATTGAGGGCAATCTACCGCCGGATCTTTGGCGATCATCCCTACGCTGCCAATCCCGTCGGAACCCTGGAGACGGTAAGCACCATACGGCGCGAGGACCTGGTGGAATTTTACCGCCGCTACTATGTGGCCGGCAATGCGGTAGTCGCCATCGTCGGGGCCCTCTCGCAGGAGCAGGCGAAGGATCTTGCGAAGCGCCTTACGGTCGGTCTGGACACTGGCGAGCCGCCACCCGCATTGCTGCCGGTACCAGATCTCTCCGATCCCATCCTGGAGCGGCTGGACTTCCCATCGACTCAGACCCACATCTTCGCGGGACAGCTCGGGATGCAGCGGCTCGACCCGGACTATTTTCCACTCTATGTGGGTAATCACATCCTCGGGGGCAGCGGGCTGGTTTCTCTGCTCATGGACGAGGTGAGGAAAAAGCGGGGGCTGTCCTACAGCGTCTACAGCTACTTTCTACCCCTGTCCGAGCGTGGCCCCTTCCTGATGAGCCTGCAGACCAAAAACGATCAGGCCGCCACGGCGCGCAAGGTGCTGATGGACACGGTGCGGCGCTTCCGGGAGAAAGGGCCGACGGAAAATGAGCTGGCGGCTGCGATCAAACACATCACCGGCAGCTTCCCTCTGCGTATCGCCAGCAACAGAAAGGTCGTCAGTTATCTCGCGGTAATCGGCTTCTATGGCCTGCCCCTGGACTACTTGGACCGCTTCAGCGAACGGGTCTCCCAGGTGCGGGCCGAGCAGATCCGCAGTGCCTTCAACCGCCGGGTCCATCCGGACCGGTTCGCCACCGTGATCGTCGGACCGCGGAAGGAGCATGTGACCGGTGCCAGGGAGTAATACCCCCAGACGTACAAAATCCGGTAGTGCTTAATACGTAGTGGTCGTGTGATGATCCCATCGAAGAAGAAAAAGGTTCACCAGAAAATTCATCACTACACGTTAAGCACTACCACTTATTTTTGTGGCCGTTACTTTAGAGAAAACTACGAATCCTCGCGAAAATTCGCGTGATTCGTAGTTTCTTCTCTTACTTTGCCGACCGGTAACGCTTAACTTAATGGCATTGAGCAACGAACCGCACCGATCAGCTACCAGTTGCCAGCTTCCGGCTATTGTCGACAGATCAGGAAGAAGGGACAAGACTTAGAGAAAGTGATGCCGTAAAGACCGGATAAACGTCATGACCCAACCCATTCTCAACGAAACCGCCGTGCGCGAGTTGATCCGTCAGGAACTGCCCGCTCTGGTACGGGAAGACCGGAAAATCCGCGACTGGGCCATTGAGCTCGGGCAGGAACGCTTCGCCGATCGCGACCGCACCGAGGGGCGTATCGAACGGATGTTGGACGAGCTTCGCTGCAATCGGGAACAGAGCGACCGCAAGTGGGAAGAGAAACAGGCGGAGGACAAGCGGAAATGGGAAAAGAATACCCGTAAGTGGGAAGAGCAGATGCGGGAAAACAGGCAGGAATTCAAGCAGGTGCATGAATAGATCATGGCTGTTAACAGCAGAACCGACCGCACCATCGGCACCCTCGGCGCGCGTTGGGGGCTGATAAATGCCGAACGCTCCTTTCGTGATGCCCTGGCAGAGATCCTGGAGAAAAGCTTCAGGTAAAGGTCGTCAACGTAGACGAACTCGACGACGAGGGGACGGTATTCGGGCGTCCCGATCGGGTGGAGCTGGATGTCGTCATCCATAACGGCACCCTGATTCTCATCAAGATCAAGTCATCCATCGACAAGGCTGGTATGGTATGTACATCTTCGAGCGCAAGGTGCGCTTCTATGAACACCGTCACGGACGCACGGCGCAACGGCTCATCGTGATCTCGCCCATGGTCGAACTCCAGGCCCGAGAGGTGAGCAAGCAGCTGGGGATCGAGCTGTACGCCGATTCCGTGGAGGTACCGGTGCAGCCAGTCCGAAGTCCGTAAAGAGCCGGGTTTTTTTTAAATCATTCCAGGCATCCTTACAAGGATGGTCGACAATGGCATGGCAAGCAGTTTTCGGCATCGAAATCCTGCTCGGCCTGGCCTGGGCCTTCAGCGAGGACCGCTGGTCCGTATCCTGGCGGCTGGTCGTATTGGGTATCCTGCTCCAATTTGCCTGTGCCCTTTTACTGCTGCGATCGGAGCCGGTAGAGAACGCCTTCGAGGCACTGAACCAGGCCGTGCTGGTGGTGCAGACGGCGGCCCGGGAAGGCATGGCATTCGTGTTCGGGTACCTGAGCGGCGGCAGTGCACCCTTTGAGACCGCACACTCGCAGCACGCCTTCATCCTTGCCTTTCAAGGTCTGCCTTTGATCCTGCTGGTCAGCGTATTCAGCGCACTGCTGTTCCATTGGCGCGTGCTGCCCCTGATTGTACGCGGCTTTGCCTGGGTGCTGGGGAAGGGGCTCAACATCGGTGGTACGGTCGGCGTATCGGCGGCCGCCAACGTATTCGTCGGGATGATCGAGGCGCCCTTGTTGGTCCGGCCCTACCTGCGGGATATGAGTCGCGCCGGGCTGTTCATGGTAATGACCGCAGGTATGGCGACCATCGCCGGCAACATGTTCGTGCTGTACGCGGCCATTCTGGCCCCCGTGGTGCCGGACGCCGCCGGTAACCTCATGACAGCATCGCTGATCAGCGCCCCCGCCGCGATTGCGGTTTCCGCTCTCCTGGTACCGGGTGTGGATAAAGGCAAGTCAGACGAGACGGCCGCCCTGACCGGAAACTTCAACAGCAGCATAGATGCTGTTTTCGGCGGTACCTTCGACGGCGTGAAGCTGGTAGTCAGCGTCGCGGCGACCTTAGTGGTTGCAGTCGCGCTCGTGAGTCTGGTCAATCAGCTGTTCGGTCTTCTACCCGCTGTAGGCGGGGAGGCACTGAGCCTGCAACGCATGCTCGGATGGGCCATGGCCCCCGTTGCCTGGCTGCTCGGCATTCCCTGGAGTGAAGCACACCTGGCCGGCGAGCTGATGGGTACCAAGATCGTGCTCAACGAGCTGATCGCCTACCTGAATCTGGCGGCCCTGCCGGCGGATGGCTTGTCTTCCCACAGTCGCCTGATTCTGACCTATGCGCTTTGTGGCTTCGCCAATCTCGGTAGTATGGGAATCCTCCTCGGGGGCTTCGGGACCATGGTCCCGGAGCAGCGTCGGGACATCTTCGCGCTGGGTCCCAAGTCGCTGCTTGCAGGCAATCTCGCCTGTTTTCTGACCGGAGCCGTCGTTGCGCTTGTCGGGTAAAAGGCAATGCCATTAAGTTAAGCGTTACCGGCGGAAAAAGAAGGAAAAACTACGAATCACGCGAATCGCTTTGCGCCGATTCGTAGTTTTCGCTTCCTCATCCCGACCTACCACCACAAGCGGCCGACAGCTAACTTAACGGCATTGGGGTAAAGGGCACTTTGAAAAATATGATTTCTGTCAACGGCACGCATGAATAATCAATGGCTTAGAGTCGCTTAATTGCTGAAAACTCCTATTTTTCAAGGTGCCCTAAAATCCCGCATCCTATACCGGGAATAAGCAATTAAACATCCTCACTCATCACTATCTCAACACCGACTGCCTGCATCTCTGCAATTGCTCGCTCACCGTCGCCCTTATTGACATTTACCGCCCGGGAAGCATCGACCACTACTTTGGTTTTGAATCCCAGTGCAGCGGCGTCCAGGGCAGTGAATTTCACGCAAAAGTCCAGGGCCAGACCGGCAATGTATACCTCATTTACTCCCTGTTCCTTCAGGTAATCTCCCAGCCCGGTGTCGTGTCGGTGATTGTTATCGAAAAAACCGCTGTAACTGTCCACTTCGCGCTCCAAGCCTTTTTGAAAGACCTTTGCCATTTTTTTCCTATTCAATCCAGCGATGAACTCGGAACCGGTCGATCCCTGCACACAGTGAACCGGCCACAGGATCTGCTCGATGCCATTGAGCATGATGATCTCGCCGGGATTCCTGTCATGGTGAACGGCAAAACTCTTGTGATCCGGCGGATGCCAATCCTGGGTGGCCACCACCAACTCGAACCGGTCCAGAATGTTATTGGCCACCGACACGACCTGATCGCCGTCCGGGACGGGAAAGGCACCGGTCGGGGAAAAGTCATTCTGAATATCCACTAAAATCAATGCTCTCATTTTTTCCCGTTTCTTGACTCCCGCCCGCAAGGTCAGCTTCGCTTTCAATTCATTCAGTGACTTTTCGTTACCTACCAGATAAGTATCCGGATTTGTCAAGCGCATCACGCTGGGATGGAAAGATCCGATTTCTGTCTGCACTTTTTGTCTGATCTCTTCGATGGTGGGGAGCTCATATACCAGCTTACCCTGTCGGTAGATGGGGACTAACAGATCCTGGTAGCGGACATCCGGCCCGATTGTTTTCTCTCCGGTAGTATCGGAAGGATCAATCAGGGTACACCCGGCGCTCAGATCGGTTTTCAGATCGTAGATGACATCGCCGTCATACAGGTCGTCCCGGTAGTATCGCCTTACCTGCTGGATTCCGGGTATCGTCGCCTTTGCAGACTGATCCGAGACCTTGATTTTGTACTCCCAGTCTCTGCCGGGGGTTCTGATAGCGGAGAGCTTATAGACGCCATCCAGGGCGGGTTGGTCGAAGGCCGTTATCAGTTTGGTACCGACCCCCCAGATGTCGATGCTGGCTTGTCGGGCCTTTAAACTCCGGATAATGGTTTCGTCCAAGTCGCTGCTGGCTACGATGCGCACATCCGGAAACCCGCTGTTATCCAACAAATCACGGGCCTTTCCGCTCAAGTCCGCCAAATCGCCCGAATCCAAGCGGATGCCTGATAATCGGTATCCTTTTTCATCCAGCTCTTTTCCGACTTGGATGGCCTTTTCGACCCCGTCGATGGTGGAGTAGGTGTCGACCAAGAGCACACAGTTATTGGGCATTACCTTAGAATAGGCGCGAAAGGCCTCGGTTTCATCGGCAAAGGCCATTACCCAGCTATGGGCGATCGTGCCCTTGACCGGAATGCCGAAGCGTTTTCCCGCCAATACATTGGAGGTCGCATCACATCCCCCGATGTAGGCCGAACGACTTGCCGTCACGGCACCATCGACCCCCTGGGCCCTGCGGAGACCGAATTCCAGAACGGAATCTCCCCGTGCTGCCTGACGGATTCTGGCTGCTTTGGTCGCTATCAGCGATGGAAAATTCATCAGATTCAGCAAGGGAGTTTCCAACAGCTGGCACTGTACGATCGGACCCTGAATTCGAATCATTGGCTCCAGGGGAAAGACGATGGTGCCTTCTGGAACGGAATCGATACTGCACCTGAATTCCAGCTCGCTCAGATAGGTCAAAAAACCTTCCTCGAAGATGGGCTTACCGTCATTCCCCGTAACCGATCCCAGGTACTCCAGATCTTCCGGTTCAAACCGCAATGCACCGATATGACTGATGATGTTCTCTAACCCACAAGAGACGACATGATTTCCACCAAAAGGCGCCCGACGAAAAAAGAGATGAAATACACTCTCCTTATCCGACAGACCGGATTTCCAGAACCCGTAGGCCATGGTCAGTTGGTAGAAATCGGTCAGCAGTGAATCGGATGCGTTATGAATGGAATCCATCATCGTATTTTCATCGTGGCGACGATTGTCGGGTCAGGAAACAAGTGGTCTTACCTTCAGCTCGGTCAGATCCGGACAATAATGGGCCAGTCGATGGATAGAGAAGCGGCGTGCGTCACTCTCTTCATCCTGCGGGACACTCCAGATGAGCTCAGCCGAGATCCATTCCAGCCCAAACTCAAGCTCCACTCTCTCGGCAACAAGCTAGGCGGTGTGCAGGCAGTCAACCTCACGTACAGCTATCGGAACGCGCACAAGCGTAGCATGATCTGGCTAGTCGTGGAGGGACGTAGAAATTGTGGACTATCATTGAGGGGAAATGATGACGAAGCGTGACTTTCCGCTGATTTATCCTGGTGAAATTCTGCTTGAGGATTTTTTAAAGCCGATGCAGATAAGCCAGTATCATTTGGCCCAAACGGTTGGGGTACCGCCGCGTCGCATTAATGAGATTGTCCATGGGAAACGGGGTATTATTACAGATACTTCCTTACGACTGGGACGTTTTTTTGGAATGGAGGCCAAATTCTGGATGAATCTCCAAACCCAGCTACGATCTTGGGTGGTGCTTAACGTGTAGTGATGAACTCTCTGGTGAACCTTTTTCTTCTTCGATGGGATCATCACACGACCACTACATATTAAGAACTGCCGTACGGGAAAATAGGTTTTTAACCGACGCTTCCTCCATCAGCCGAGCGAGCTTCGTGCCATTCAGAATCACGGATGAACACAAATTAGTGTTTATTCGTGTCCATTCCTGGTTTTTTTCTTGGCATTGTGGATTTGATCTCCCGCCGCCGACCCTCTCTATATTCGGTTTCCCTGCGTGAGTGCTACCTTGTCGTAGATCTCGGCCAGTGCCAAAGTGCAATCCAAGCTCTCCAGGGGAACTAGGTCTTCCAACCCCGTGTAGTCCGTCAAGGTCCAGTAGCCATCCTCACCACGCCGGTAAAGCTCCACCCGGACCTGGTCCTGGGAGACCAGTAGATATTCCCGCAGGCTCGAGATTCGGCGATACAGGGCGGACTTGTCCCCCCGGTCGTAGTCCTCCGTGGAATCGGAGAGGATCTCGACGATCAGCCCGGGGTTGAGCAGTATATCCCGGCGACCATCCAGGAGCTCCGGTTCTCCGCAATGGGCGACCAGGTCCGGATACTTGCCCGCGTTGGCGGAGCGGATGAGGACCTTCATGTCGTTGGCATAGACTCGGCAGGGGCGTCCCTTGAGCTGGATGCGCAGCTCACTGCTGATGTTCATGACGATGGTGTTGTGCATAGGCCATGGCGAAGACCTCGCCATCGAGATATTCGCTGCGTCCTTCGAGGACGGCGCGCTCGCTTTCCAACCAGTCCTCGAGGCTCAGGAAGGGCTTGGGTTGCAGAGACATGGAAGCGCCTCCGGTAATCGCATTCAGGATTTCGAAAAGATCGGTCGTTCGTGGGCGTCCAACTCATCAAAAATAGGCTGGAGAATTTCTCACTCTTCATCGATGAGGTCGCTCGGGTACCTGATAGGAGATTGAGTCTTTTCAGGAGTCATATTGGAATACGAAGTAGAAGCACCCACGATTATTATACTACCAGAAAATCTGGTTTTTTATCATTAAAAATCAATAAGTTAGTTTTTAGGCAGCCTCTAAAGCGTCGCGGATATCAACTAACTCGCCCTCCTTGGCCTCTGGATTCCTGCGTTCCAGCCGGAATGACAGTCTGGTTGATCAGGAGATGTGGTGCGCACGGCGCACCCTACATTATTGTTTACTAGCATTCCATCGTTCCGGCCGAGCCAGCAAGCCGAGACAGGGTGCCGAAGCCGATGTCGTAAACGGCCCCGTCGCCGCCGATGCTGATGACGGCGGGTAACAGGTCAAGCTCTTCCGGCGAGAACTGCTCCCAGTTGAAGGTCCGAAAGAAGTTGTCATGGAGCTCCGGGTTATAGTGGTCTTCGAGATTGAGCCTGGCGGTACGCAAGGTGCAAAAGTCGTCGTCGGCAGCGGTTCTCAAACCCTCGAATATCCCCTTCGCCACCGGAACCGTATCCTGAAACAGGCTGTTCACCCAGGGGTCCGAATAGGAGTTGTTGGGGAAGGTCGAGGCGTAGACGCTGCTGCATAAGGTCACTTTAAGTCTCGGCGACCGCCAAGTCAGTTTGCGAGAAGTCTTGGCCTTATGAACAGCAGCGGCTCGCCGAGGGATTTTGCGAGCGCGTAGGGAAAACAATCGCCGTAGTTCAGCCCTGCCGAATGCCTCCTCTTACCAAATCGGAGAAAGGCTTGACGGGCGATGTACGCCTAGTCGGAATCCACCGGTATGAGATCGATGTTCGCCCTGCTGGTAGTGGTAATTTTTAAAGTGATATCTAGCCAACAATCGGCAATAATTCGGTATTATATCGGTGTATGA
>Ga0126333_1000149_pt1 | contig 16460 bp, 21 predicted proteins | sample InaspJWI54metaG_FD_94488 | JGI IMG/M metagenome (GOLD analysis project Ga0126333, IMG submission 94488) | Marine gutless worms symbiont microbial communities from Oahu, Hawaii - Inanidrilus sp. 2 OAHU.JWI-54 metaG | ecosystem: Host-associated > Annelida > Digestive system > Unclassified | place...
AAACTAAGTCAATATGGCAAACTCATTATTGTAACAACGACGTGGGACGACTGCTATGCAAAGAAGAAGGAAATGAGTGTTGAGTGTATGAAGTGGGCCAGTGCTTGGCCAGTGACTACTGTTGTTTGACACCGACGACAGCAGTATATAATTGATGTTTATTTCTCGCTGCTCGTCGGCGGCGAAAGTGGATTTTCCTTCGCGCGTCGTTCGTCTTCGTCAGCGCGAAATGTCCGTAAGCCGGTCATAAGTCCTGCGCCGTCGTTGCATGGTCCTCCGGTGACGGAAGTGGCTTGATACTCTCAACGAGCTACACTCTCAGCATTTTCGAGAAACATCGAGCTGGAAACATGTCGTGCAATACGTGCAGTCTGGACCAGTTTTCCCGAGACATTCGCATTCATAGTTGCATACGACAACACTTTATAGCCCAAGCTATGCTTTTCCAGTGGCCGAGACACGTTTAAAACAATTTAATCTTGTTATTTTTCTCGTCCAAGCAAAACACTTAAGCTTACATACTTTCTCTTGAAAATATAGGTTCATTTTTCACCTCACGGTGTTATAGTATACCCGGTGTATCACTTTTCCTAAAGAGTTACTTTACTGAAAGATATGATAGCCTACGTATGTTACAGACCTGTAATTTTCACTGTTGTATTTTTCGCTCTACTTTCATTTTTGCTTGAGTCTGTTTTTGCGTTTTATTGTTTTACTGACGCTGTCGCTTGTTGATGAATAAAGATTTATACACATTTTACCATTTCGTTACTCCGTTGCTGTGTTGTAGCCACTGCAACCGCAAGGATCTCTAAGAAGTCAGGACTCGGTAAGTTGAACTACTCGGCGTTGGTTGATATTTGCTAAGATTTATTAGCCTAACTGTCGAAAGCGACTATTCTATAAATATCATTCACATGTGCATAGTCTGCCAAATATAGTTAACAACTACATTGCATGGTCGGAAGGATATTCACCTGTCATAAAATTATGCCCACTGCAAGTTATATGTTGGTTTCACGTTTTTATGGATCAAGATGTAACTGTATGCCAAGTAGTTCACCTTCAGGGACATATTTGCTAAAACTATTTTAGTTTTAAAATTATGTACAAATATGTATTTTGTGATGGACCGACAAGCACTGGGTGGAGTGGTCTGTTTGTGTGTTGGGCTCGCCGGCAAAATGGTTTAGCCTATCGAGATGTCGTTTGGTGAGCATACTGGCGTGGGCCCAAGGAACTATATGTTAGATGGGGGGGTCTAGATCCCCCAAAGAAGGGGCACTTTATGGGGACGCGTTTCCAACATACTTGGGCAATCGACGCGTCCATTCTTCGCGGAACCGCCAGACACAACCGATAGCACGCAGCAGGGGTGTCACGCCGCGGCGATGCGGGCTGTCGCTATCATTACTGTAGCAGCCTGTGATTATCGTTGTTATTGTGATTACAGTGGTAGAGAATTAGAGAAACTTGGAGTGCGCGTTATCGATTACTTAGGCCTCATCCGTAGATGGAGTTGTTGTCATGAATCTAATAAACTTGTGACGTTGTTGTTGCTGCTGCTGCTGACGGCGACAGATGAGCGTTGATGTGGATTGGGAATACGAAGACATCACTCTGGAACGGGTATGTTTTCCTGAATTTAGAACAAGTGCTCCCCGGACACATGCCCCGCCCCGAGAACTGCTATCACGAACATCCGCCCCGGGCTTAACCCTAACCCTAACCTCAGTAATTCTAAACCCTAGACATCATCTAACCCTAACAACCATAACCGTACAAGGCCTGGCCTGGAAAGGGTTTTTTTGTATCCGAGTGGACGAGTGCGAGAGAAACAGTGGACGAACGCGAGTGCAAAATTGGACAGATAAAGACAAGTCGACTGCCAGCTCAGCAAATTGTTATATAGAACAGTGGAGAATTTTAACATTATGCCGAAATTGGATTTTTTGCCCAAAAAGGACATCTAATTAAGCTTCATTAGTTAAGTCCAGTAAAATCCGTCTCCATCCTCCCCACTTCACCACCCCTTCGACGCCTTAGTTTCAACGCCTTTTGGCGCCACGGTTTCACGTCTTCGTCATGCGCGAGTGCAGGTCATGACTTTGTCCAGGCCCTGTAAGCGTAACCCTAAGGTTCCGTACTCTCGGCCCGTGTTTATGGGTAATGCGTATGAATCAGAACAGTTACAGTTAGGCCTGCCCTAGTCGTAACCGGCAGCATGTCTAGTGGTCGACATGCCAAGTCGCCGACAGGTCATGTCGCCGACGCGGAGTCAACTCGCTGACGAGTGAACTCGCCGATAACGAAGTCACATCGCCGAATTCTTAACTGTGGAAGTCTCTGCCATTTATTCGACTTATTCAATTTATCGTTGTCGGCGACTTGGCATGTCGGCGAGATGTCCATGCAGCACCGTAACTGGGGGGAGGCAGATGTCCGCGGCGGTAGTTTTCGAGGGGCATGTGTCCGGCGGGTCAGATGTATGGGTGCAAATGCGCCCAGACGCCGTTTCCTTGGCTCTGCAGTGCAGCTCAGTTTGTCCGCTCTTTCTCCGTGTATCCGCGCCGCCGGTTCCGTTCATTTGCATGTCATTATCGTGGATCGTCCGTCCACCAGGCCAGGCTGGGCGACATACAGTATATCAGCGGCGATTGATCGCGCCTGCGGCACGGCGGCTAATTCGTCGCCCACACAGCCGTGATTGTGAATCCGCAGATCGCTACTACGATCGGCCCCGCAGACCGGTCCGGCGCTCAGGTTTATCTATATACTGGGACTGCATGGTCGTGGTCGCAGTGTAGTTCGGCCGCCGCTCGTGCGAACGCAGAACATTTGTCCCCGGACACCTGACCCCCCAACACTATCGTCGCGCACATCTGACCGCGGACCTGACCATAAACGTTTGTTCACAGCACACGAACTGAACTGACCTGACCTGACCTGCAACAAGTCGACCCAGTCGACCCACGGGTAACGACGCGTTCATAGGTCACGCGCGTCCGCCTCTCGATTTGATTGGCCGCAGCGAAACTGGGACGGTCAGTGCTCAGCGAGTTCTGATAAATGCATTCCAATGCGCCTGTTCACACGAACTGAATTCACGAACTGGAGTTCAGTTCAGTTCGGTTCATGTGCTGTGAACCAACCTCAACTCTAACCTAATCCTAAGCCCACTGTAGGTGGCGGTGACGGTGACTTCCACAAAATGCCGTCGATTGATACCAAGACCAATGGCAACAGCGAATATTATGTACATTTATCGAAACACCATAAATGCAATGTACGAACGAATGTCCAGTATGACACACTTTCAAATTGTCATTAACAAGTTGTTGACTACTTGCTTGGTTACTTGGTTCAGTCTACGCAATAGATACTAACTCTGACCCCCAAACTGTATCCTATAACTTTCAACGATAGCCGTAACCGAGGGCAGATGTCCGGGGGGGGGGCAAATATCCAGTCATACACATGTGCTGATCTATACCCACGGATGCGTCATTTGTATGCGTCTCTGCTACAGTCATCTGTAGTCCTGTATGGCCAGTTTGTCCAGCGAATCGACATCGCAGGCTGTTAACTGCCAAATTACAGATGCTGTCGGGCAGCTGATAACGCGAGATGCGCTTTGGAGAAAAATTACTAGCATTCGAGAATAAATTAAATAAAATTGTTAGCTGTAGGTCCACAAAGTATGCAGCAGTACTCTTGTAGACGTTGAATTTTGATAACAATGATCAGGATACAAAAATATGTGCTACTGATATACTATAAAAACTGGCCAGTTTACGAACAGATGGGCCCAAGGAACCATAGACTAGATGGCAGTGGGGACTGGGGGTCCAGATCTGAGTTGATGGAAGGGGCACGGCGATGCGGTCGTTTTCCAAATTACTTTGGACATTCGTATGTATTATAGCCGAGACCGAGTGGACTTGCAGCATATACGCAACAGCAACAGCGGCGATACAGCAAAACAAAAGCCCATGTCACGCGGCTGGCAGTATTACTACGGCAAGTATAGGTACGCTGTGCATGCTGTCGCGACGCGTTGCCGATGTCCATTACGCCGCGTGTCCGTCAGTCAGTCCATCGCTCTCCGTCCGTCCGTCCGTCCGTCCGCCCGTCCGTCGCACGACGGCCAATTAGATGCCGCTAATCTGTTTATGGACGACGGGCCGATATGTCTGTTGGCGCGCCCGACCACTGGATTGTTATCAAACGCTGCTCGCCGGGTGGCCCACGGAGGGAAGGAAGGGCGCGATCGCCTGCCCGCCCGGGCGAGCTGAGTTGATCGATGCACCGGCTAATCCGATCTAAACGCGACGGCGGCGGTAGCGGAACGTTCCGTATAGTTCCATGGGTTGAGACGATTCGTAGCATGGGCGGATCTAGGGGGGGTGACTAGGTGACTAGTCACCCCTGGCGCGGCAGCCTATTTCATGTTATTATTATGCGTGTGTTATTCATGCATTAAAGCAATTTATACATTTGTAATCATGTCCACGCCGTAACTCACAAACGCTCAAATTTCATTCTTCCGTAAACCCAGACCCCCCAATGCTCGCTCGCTTCGCTCGCTCGGGTTCCCAAAGTCTATCCGCCAATACGTAGGCCTATACCTCGTGGTGCGCAGAGGTGCGAGCGCCGAGCGGAGCTAACTATCTAAGGACGTGTACCACTTTGTTATGTCGATGAACTTGGAAGTTAGGCAGCAACAGCGTCGCAGACAATTCATGCTTCGTACTAGTATAGTAATTAAAGACATAAATTCGGCATTTTCGCTAGATACGTCCACGTAAGACTTCTGTGCTCAACTGCTGCACGGTCACAGTAAGTAAGTCCCGGCTACGCCGCCACCGTTCCTCGTCCGGTATACGAATCGTCCTTTCGGGCATCAATGGAGGAATACGAAATGTCTGACAATCGGTCAGTCGATGTCGCCGACCGTCGTCGGTTAGCGGATCGCATTCAGCCGAGCAGTTCGACGAACGCGTTTCCTCCTGCCAGCTCTGCGTCGCTGCCTCTGCATGCTGAATCCGATCATGTACATCATCTCATTATGTTTCGCGCTACGTCGCCTCGGACTCGGCGAATGTCGGACATTTTGCACACCGGGACATCTGCCTCCAGACCTAATCCGAACCCTACGTGCGCTGCCTAAACGATAACACCTGATAACCTTCATAACCTTACCCTAACCCAAAACCGGCCCATAAACTCTAATAAACACTTATAACCCAAACCAGAAGCAGATGTACGTGATGGTAGTTTTCGGAGGCGGGTGTCCGGACCCCGGACATACAGATGTTCGGGGGGGGGGCAAATGTTCGGTCACGCACCCAGTCGGCAACTGCGGGCTTGATGACACACGTTATGCCAGTCTCGATTGCCGCCTGCAAGACTCGCTACACGGACGTGTATGTCGCCGTTCAATTAGGTCGACACAAGCTAGATGGGGTCACAGACTCGGTCTGCAGCGGCCACACAGGCAGTTAATCGTTTTCAGCAATAACAGAATCTCCCGAAAGAAAATGAAACTGACGCATGAGACGTGGCCTAGTGCATCGTTTGCCTGACTGTGCGGTGGGAAAACGGCTGAACCGATCGTTAACCGGTTTGGGCAGCAGACTCGTGTTGGCCCAAAAACACGTATTAGATGTGGTCCCAGATCCCCCACGAGAAAAAGTACTGTTAAAGAGATCCCGGCACCCTTTACTGCCACATGGGACCACACAGTGTCACTTGCCGTCGTCAGGCAGAGGTGACTTTCCCGCCTTTACCTCATGCAGCAGAGCTGGTACTCGGTTTAACAACCCTATAGGGTTGCAGGGCTGAGTTGACCTAGTTGGCTGGCTACATACCGAGATAGTATAGCCACCCAAAGACGGTCACCCATCCCAGTACTAACCGGGCTCGACTTAGAGTTACTTTCTTGATACCCCAACGACGCTAGCGCTACGCCACGCCGCCAAACACGCAGCATGGCGTTACGCAGCAGCGATGCGACCTGTTGTCAGATTACTGAGGCCACTTGTTGCGTCGTGGGCGGTGCAGGGTGCGACTGGTCTGGGTCTGAGTATCGCCGGCGGCACGGACAACCCGCACGTCGTCGACGACTACAGCATCTTCATCACCAAAATACTCGACGGTGGCGCCGCCGCCATCGACGGACGACTCAGGTAGTTACTGCAACTGCAGGTGATGTGTACTAACTATACAGATCGTAGTGCGTGTGTTAAACGGTATATTAACTGTGCTGCCTTCGTTCGCCTTTTGACGGCAATTTCCCGCCATTTAACGACATTTACAGTGTCTTAACGACCACTTTAGTTATTCAGTAGAGCAATCAGTCTGGGGTGTATGTGTGTTCTGTGTGTATCTGAACAATACTTTCGAACGAAATATTCTTTGACCTAGACATTTGGCATGCCGATTCATCTCCACCCTTTCTAGCTGTTTTGATTATCACGACAGCTACTGCGAGAGTTGGGCATGGGCTGCGCACCATTAAGCCACAGGCCTATCGTTACTGTAGTGCCTCTGTCGATTCAGCCTACAATCCTCAGTGGGACAGTAAAACGAGTATCCTTTTCTGTGGCTGAGTAATAATAATAAACGGCGATGATGGATGACAGCACCATATACGTTATCGTGGCTATTATTAATGGGCCGCATTGATGCGGCGGATGCGGCCCTTTCCTACACATGTCGCACGTAGCGTGGTCAAAACGGGTGAACCAGTCGAGATGTTGTTTGTGGGCCAAAGGAACCCTTATTAAATGAGGATTTACCCCTTACGAAAAGGGGCACATTTGAGGTAGAAATGTGCCGGCCGTTTGTAAAGTACGGGGACTATGCGGCGGCGATGTGGTCTTTACCAATTTACTCTGGCCACTTGTTATTCGTGTTGGCGGAGGCGCATGCCAGTGCTGTTGTTGTACAGAGTGAACGACATAATCGTGTCGGTGAATGGAATATCAACAGTGAACGTCACTCACGGTCAGGCCGTCGACGCGCTCAAGAGAGCCGGCAACGTCGTCAGCCTGGTAGCCTATACGTCCGTCTCGGCCTGTATCCATAGAAATAAACACAAGCCCAGACTTCGGACCCCAAAGTAATAGTCGCATATTATACAAGACAGTGGGTGCTAGGCATACGCCGGATTTTCTGTTTACACTTCTAAATGTTTGACAGTTAACAGCGCCCTCGTGTGACATTTTCAACCTCGGGTTCGTCATATTTCCATGTCCCACGAACGACTGTGTGTCATATGTTTTGTCGTATGGCCAACTACAAGAATCTTGAATTATAAATGGCTTACAGTGGCGAAACGTGAATGAGTATCGTCTGCCATCTAAAATGCAGACGGTGATGACGTTTGACGTCACCCGGGGTGATATTATAATGTCACCCCGGGTGACCGTGAAGCGGTGAATATATGATAATGCTCAACGTCACGTGACGGCGTTTCGACCAATCAGCGAAGCAGCTCATATAGTTGGTCATACGACAAATTCAAGTACTGTATAGAATGACGTAATGGCAGTTTTTATACTTAGCTGTCATAGAATTTTCGTTTATGTTGCTGGATGGGTCGCTTTAACCCCAAAATGCGCCTACATAAAATTTGCATAGGGGCCTAGTTTGTTTGAAAGAGCTGTTAATATTATATTTGTTTTGATCGTATGTCTTTGGATGAGTGATCGTATCGGCGATTGCTCTGACATTTGGTTAATATTTTAAATAATATTTATCGATAGGCAGCACGTACATTACCATTTACTGTAGCTGATGCTATCGTGCGAAAACGTATGCACAGGTGGTGAAACGACTGTTGCCGTTGGCTGAAAACGTGATTGAAATCGAGCTGATGAAAGGAAACAAAGGTTGGTAGACTTTTGTAATAACTACGTAGGCCTAGATGTATTGCTATGAATTCAATAAGTTGTGCTTACTATTAGCATACTAGTGAACTTGTAAGTTGTGTCTGTTCGTGCAGTTCAATTAAGGTTCAGTCGAATCAGTTTTATCTAGGCCTAGTTTTATTTTTTTATCCGCGCGACACTATGTTAGCGCTGGTACTAGCTGTGGCCCTGTGTCTGTCTGTCTGTGTCTGTCCGTCACAAGTCGGTGTTTTATCAAAACAGATCGACGGCTCGAGCTGGTTTTTGGCATGAAGACTTTCCTACAGTGTGTTATGACGAATTCGGATATCTACAAAAATAAGGGTACTTCTGTCTGGAACGTTTTCCTAAACTCTGCTATTCGAAAATTTCCCCACGATGATTCGGTCGTCGAAACTTGTTATCAGCTTAGCTCGACAAAGGTAAACGCTCATATAAACTGGACCGTCGTTGGTCGACTAACTAAGGTGACAATACCTGCGACGGGCGACTGCTAGTTTATCACAGTGATCGTCAATCTCCGTCTACAGCACGATTCCATCGCGCGCGTATATTATAAGCGACAGGTGATACTTGTATTAGTTCGCATCACAATGATCACATGCATTGTATAGATGCGGCCTGTTGCACGTTTCCTGGTCTGTGTGTCTGTGTGTGTTGGGTACACCGATAGGCTCTGCAAACACGGCTGTACGATCGATACGCCGTTTGGGGGAGGGTGGCAGACTCGCGTGTGTCCAAGGAACCACGCATTGGAATGCGGTGCACATTGGCGCCACTTGGCGAATACGATGGAATGATCTATGTGGTGGCAGCGCTCGTGCGGGCTGTCGCTACCATTACTGAAGCAACTTGTTTTACCATTCTGTATAGTAGTCTAGCGCTAAATGGTGAAGCGAAGCAAGGTGTGCCATATCCCACGAAAAGTGCTCATCTGCGTTCCTTAGGCCGTGAGCCCGTAAATGGATAAACCATTGAAGTCTGGTGATGCATGGCCAGTGCAACGCCAGACCTATGGTTACCTTCCCAGCTGCAGGGCATCACCGCCCCTTGACCGGTACCAAATTATACTGCTTGGTGACAGAGGCACATGTGTGTGAACAACTTGCCCAAGGTTCTTACCTGAAAGCGGATCGGCCGGGACTTGAACCTGCTACCCTTTTAGTCCAACGCCCTAACAGTTACACTGCCAGGCCACACACTAACGAAACTACTTGGCAATTGGTTGTTGCAGGTCTAGGTTTCAGCATAGCGGGCGGCGTGGACAATCAGCATATACCTGGCGACTCAGGTATCTTCGTGACCAAGATCACGGAAGGCGGAGCTGCTGAGGTTGACAGTCGTCTGGGAGTTGATGACCGCATCCTCGCAGTCAGTTCTTGCTACTGCATCTTGCGTCTTCGCACCTACAACAGCTAGAGATTTATGCAATAGTCGTTTTAGGCGAGTCAAAAAAGAAATAAAGTTTTCATTTTCCATTTTCCGTAAAATTTTCAAACCATATGAAATTGACGACCAACACCAGTGATTACTTCCGCCTTTCATACCACACTACCAATTAATATTATTTAAAACCAATTTTTCCATAAACGGCCTGAAATAGTATCAAAATTTCACGTTGCAATCGCTTGTAGTTCCAATCGCCATCTTTATATCCTTCATACTGCAACAGAACTCCCGTGACGTTGACATAAGTATACAATTCTACATTTTATGATCAATGGTATAAATAATTTTAGTAGTTTAAATTTTTGATGATCAATTATCTTCTACATCTAGGCCTATACTAGGCCCACTTTTCTATTATCATGAACATAAAGCCTTGTTCACACGACCGATTGCAGTACCTTGCCCGCTAACGCTGTCGTTAAGTTCGAGGTCAGAAAAAAACGGCACTGTCTCGTTCACAGCACAAGAACTGAACTGAACTGAACTGCAGCAGTTCGCGAACTCCAGTGTGAACAGCCGCATTGGATTACGTGTTCAAAATTCGAGTTCAGTTCAGTTCAGTTAAGTCTACAATTCAGTTCATGTGCTGTGAAGTGAACGAAACAGCGCACTACACAGCAGCCACACATGGCGTGTGTCTGTGCTTGCTGGTATACAGGTGAACGGGTTCAGCATCGAGAACGTGACACACGACGAAGCAGCGAACGCTCTCAAGAACACTCAGGACTTCGTGCGGCTGGTCATCGCCAAGGCAGTAGTCGCGCCACCGCCGCCCGCCTGCACTGGACCCATGTCCATCATGTCACCGCGGCGCCGCGCTCCGCCGTTCACAGGTCGACTCCGTCGAATTCACCAGACTCGATTCTTCTGCAGTCCCAAACTCTTTCTGATTTTACATGCATGCTTACTGCTCTGCTTCTCTTACTTTCTCAGATCTGAATGTACAGAGGTTACGTTGTCTGCATTGAAATTGAAACGGCTAGTTACTGACAGGAATCAACTGACTTTTAACCTTGATTTTTGCATGTACAATATATGGGTCATGACCATAGCTTACTGGGCATTGAGAATCAAGGTCATAGGTCAAGGTCAAGGTAACGTTAGGGTTAGGTGAGCGAGGTGCAGCAGTCGGTGGTGTTCATGGTAACTGGTCGGTCTGACCTTGATCCACGATCGATGGCAGCAGTCTGTGTAATTTGTTTAAGCCTTTTCTTAATTTAGTCGTCGTCAGATCTACAAATGTATGGGTTCTGTTTGACACAAAATGTGAGACCAGGGCTCTAGCTGTACCCGTTTCTTTCACTTCTCGCTGTTTAGCGATACCATTATTCTACGCCTGTCTTGTTGCAGAAATTGTGAGATCTGGGCCCCCAGATTTGTGGGAGTCCTGTTCGATCAAACAGTGAATTGGATGAGCCCCCCTTAATTCCGGCCCAGAATTTAGTAGTATGCAGTGTAGTAGTATGCAGGTACTGGTGATAATAGCGAACAAATTGATTAATGAAGTGGATGTTTTTTTGGCCGCAACGCCTGCGTGTACACGTAGCGTGGTCTGCATGTCTGTATGTTAGGCACACGAGTGAATTGTTCAAAACGGCTGAACCGATCTAGATGCCATTTAGGGGCAGACTGATGTGGGCCCTGGGAACCATGTGTTAGATGGGGGGGGGGTTCAGATCCCCCACGGGAAGGGGCACTTTTGAGGGGAAACGCGTGCCGGTTCATTGTAGAGTGTAGGGACTGTGTGGAGGCGATGCTTCTCTTTGCCAAATTACTTTGGCCACTGGTTGTTTCAGATATCCGAGACACGTCTTTCGACATCGCTCTTCAGGACAACGACTACATTCAGCGAAGCGCGTTTGCTCCTCCGCAACAGCAGCACCAGCAGCAGCAGCAGCAGTTGTCATACAGACAGCATCAGGCGCCCTACACCAGCTACGCCGACCTTCAAGTGCTCGCCAGCCCGCTCTCAGTTCCCGTCGACGAACACTGCTCCAGGTTCACCGATACGCTCTCTTTCGCCTACTCGCCGTCATATTGCGTTTTGCCTATCATTTTTCTAAAGACTAGAGTGAAGGGCCCGTGTTCATATCGCAGTCGCGACGCTGTCGGGTAACAGTCTTAGGCAAACTGGTCACACCCCTTGTGCGTCTGTACACCAAGCAGCAAAATTGGTACCAGCCCTCTTAAGGGTTGCGGGGGTAACTGCAGGCCTGGCGGAAAGTAATGGCAGCCTACCGCCGGGTTCATGACTCACATCACCTGCAGGCTGACTGCCAAGAACCGGGATCAGCTCCGGAAAACGCTCGGTAATCGAGTATGGGCTACCTCTTACCTTTAGAGCGAAGAATTGAAGATTTACGTCGTATGCCTGCATCAGAAAGAGGCCGTAGACCGTGTACTCTTTTTCCATCATCCAGCTGTGTCGTTTACACTGTCGTCTACTTTGTCACGGTAAGTAAAATCAAGTGAGTGAGCAAGTAACTAATATTTTGCAATAACAATCGAATGTAGCAAAAATATCAACTAGTTATCGCCCCGATGGCGGCGAAACGATATGTCCCCGACCGTTTCGGCCACTGACCAGTGGGTTCGACTTCCAACTTAATAGTGTTTCCTATTAATGTTCTGTCATAACCGTACTCCTGTAATACACCGTTTTAAGCTGGGGGCAGTGGACCGTAGGACGGACCACACCATCGCACAATGCTCCTTATTTGCAGTAGGTCGTGAACACAGGCCTAGCATTGTTGGTGTATTGGCGTTTCGTGTTGTTACTCGGCTGGCATTGACTGTGAGCAGGGAGCCGCGGAAGGTGATAATCCGCAAGAGCGGGTCGGGACTGGGGTTCAACATCGTGGGAGGCGAGGGCGGCGAGGGCATCTACGTGTCGTACATACTGCCGGGCGGAGCGGCCGACATCGGCGGCCAGCTGCGCCGCGGAGACCAGCTGCTCTCCGTCAGTAACCAACCAACCAACCAGTCAATCAGTCAATTTATTATAAGCAAAAGGACCAAACGGCCACTTTTACATCGCAGTAAAATACATGACATTCAGTGATGCTAGATCTATAATAAACAGATATAAAAACATACTGTTAAAAGTAACGTAAAAAGCTGCTGAACGTTAACTTGGCTAGATTTCGTTTAAAAACAGCCACACTGGGGCTAAGAACGACTGCTGCAGGTAGAGAGTTCCATATATCAACAATACGATTAGAGAAGAATTGATGTCTCGCGTCGATAGTGCACTGTTCCTTATACAGTTTAATTCCGTTACCTCTAGTTGTAGATCACTGGTGAATGCGTATATAATTACAGTTATTAATTTCGACAAGACCTTGCAGATATTTGTAACATAAAATCAAATCTAAAATGACACGGCGCCGGTTAAGTGTTTCTAGGCCAAGTATGTTCAAACGTTCACTGTAGGACAATTTTTCGACACCACGTATTCTTCTTGTAAAATCTCTGGACCGATTCTATCTTGTCAATGAGGTACGTAGTTTTTGGCACCGTCTCCACTCTTCCTCCTCGTTATTGTTAGGCCACTGCGAAAGATGCAGCCTATTGTTGCAGACAAAGTAGCGTGGTCTGTCTGTCTGCATGTGTGTCTGCTAGTCACGAGCGTGGGTTGTGCGAAAACTGCTGAACAGATCGAGATGCGATGCGACGCTGTGACCAATGAAGGGCTGTGACAGTGCGTGCAAATCCCGTACAGTCGCATGCTTCTGTTGATCAATGCTATCGAACTACAACTTCTTGTCGTATTTGGCAAAATTTTGCACAGCGTTTATCTACTTAAGAATACAGATGATGGATGCTGGTAAAATCCAAGCTGCGCGGTGACTATAGGTACAGTATTATTGTGTAGGTGAACAACATCGACCTGCGGTATGCTACTCACGATCAGGCGGCGGCCGTGTTGAAGGGCAGCAGTGAAGTGGTCGAGATCATTGCTCAGTACAAGCCCGAAGGTCGGCCAGTAACGCTTGTCCTTTATATGAGCTTACCGTCAACGACGATTACAATAATCCTTGACTATCCACTGTGTGCACATTGCGTTCTAAACGCTTGTTCACAGCACATGAACTAAACTCCAGTGTGAGCAGCCGCGTTGGAGTACGTGTTGAGAACTAACCGAGCACTAACCGTCCTATTTTCGCTGCAGCCAATCAGTACGAAGCATAGTCGTGACGCTGCCGCTCGTGACCAATGAACGCTTCATGTAACTGGGTCGACTTGAGGTCAGTTCAGGTCAGTTGGCGGACTTCCAGTATGAACGAATGCACATTTTCACAACTGGAGTTCAGTTTAGTTCAGTACATTTCATGTGCTGTGAACAAACCTTAAGGCAGACTGTGAACAAATAAACTGTCAGATATTTCTCGCTGGATAGGGTCTGCTGTGCCCCTCCTCGCGTCATATTTTCGTAAAAATGCAATTGGAAGTATTGCAGAAATGCACTGAAACATTGTGCTAAATATTACTTTGTCATCTGATTAGTCTTTTTGTTTTGGTCACGCTTCCATGAATATTTTTGCATAAGACAATATACATGTAATTGTTGCTACACTACGAATTTCTCAGTTGAGGCTGATACGTCATTAAGTTGCTGCGAATGGCTGCAGATTACAATCGTTTTGAAGCAAAAATTCACGAACTCCGCGAACAGCTGATTATCAACACGAACGTATCTGGAAGTCTGAAGACGATCGAGAAAAGGACTCTTTACGTGAGGTGGGACAGTATTACATATTACGCGATTTTACATGTACACTGTGAGTCAAAAAAACCCAGTTACTGTTGCACAGTAATTGTTAAGCGATATAAACGATTTTTTAAAAATTGGCTGTTTGCAAGTATATATTGTTACCCCGTCTCCGGTGATCGAGTGGAGTATTTTAATAAGCGTTTTTGTTTGTCTGTCCGCGAGCATATCTCCGGAACGACAGTGTAAAGTGTCACCAAATCACCAAATTTTTTTCTGCCTGTTACCTATGGCCGTGCCTCGAGCCTCGGTCCTCGTCCGGCGAAGTTGCTTTATGTTATGTACTTCCTGTGTTATGGATGATGTCATATTTGCACATAATTATTTCGCGATTGCTGCAGTCGCTGTAGATTCCAGCCATATTACTGCGACATCATCCGCTTCGTGGAGTAGATTCAGTCCGCCTTCAAATTTTGTTAATGGGCACGTGCCGACAATGGTTCATGGCCTGTCGCTGGCCACAATCACAGGAAGGTAATTGGGCGAGACCCCATTTGTTTAAGTTAGCATGACATGGGTCATGCACGTAATGGGCCATATGGTGACACGTCGATACCGCTGCAGCGAGTGACGTCATTGCGTCTTCGTGCGCAGGCTAACGCCCCTGCTGCGTCATACCGTTTGCGTCGTGTTCTAGACGACGGCAGGCGCCGATACTGGACGAGTCCATCGTGCAGGGGGTAGCGGGGACGGAGCCTGCAATGCACCGTTGCCTCGTTACAGACAGTTATTATTATTATTATTATTAATATTATTATTATAAACGAATATTATTGCAATAGTGCCGTGGAGTCAAAAAAACTTCGAGAGCACTTAACAACAGAAAAAATAAAACCAACGATAGTGTCACGCAGGATAAGAACAGGAGTCAGACTGTCAGTTAAGTGTATCCGTCGATCAGGTATAGTTGTGTGTGTGTGTGGCGGTGCAGAGCGTTATTCGACTACGACCCGATCAAGGACAGCGGCCTGCCCGGACGTGGCCTTATGTTCCGCTACGGCGACGTGCTGCATGTGACGAATGCCAGCGACGACGAGTGGTGGCAGGCGCGACTGCTGCTGCCCGACGGTGGCCCCGACGGCATCGGCATCATTCCCAGCAAGAAACGGTAACAGCAGCAACAGTCTCTGTTGAGCCTCGTCCCTCGGCTCTAACATGACGCTGCCCACGTTTGCTGCTGAGCGCGTGCGCCGCGTATACCAGCTGTCGATCAATATCTGCTGCAGGCGCTCGTGCTCACCAGCAAACCAGCCGCACGCGGCTGCTGCTGTCGATCGACGGGACAGCCAGACAAGCGGACGGCCGGACACCCGACATAGACCCTGCTAGACCATTAATATGCGGACAGCGTCAATAATCGCTTGTTTTAAGGCGCGTCGCCTCTAGTACGGCTCATGGGATACTTCGTGGCGTCGTTCTTCTTCTTCTTCTTCTTATTCTTGCAGGAGATTTCGGTCTGCTGACTTTGACGGCTTGTAACTCGACAACGGCTCAGCCTAGACCTAAGGTCACTATAGAACACTAATAGGAAGTCACCCGCATTCGCGTCTTGTTTAGCTGTCCGATCGTCACAAACAACCACAACACCAGGAAAGCCCTCACTCGAGGTCGCACCGACCATTATGGCAACATTTTAGCCGACCTGTTAGAATACTTGTCTGGATGCTACTTGTTTACGCTTTCAATCCAGGTCTCGTTTTCAGCCACACAATTATGCTTCGGGTTGTTGAAATTAGTAAATTAGGGCCTACTTGTTCTGATTTGTTTGCTTTGGTTGATTTGTAGAGTCGAAAGAAAGGAGCGGTCTAGATTAAAGAACGTTAAGTTTACAAGAGGCAAAAACACCGACGGTAAAGGGGTATGTAATATTAATATGGTTATATCTGGTGCGTTTCACTTGCATTTTCTTATTAATCTAAGACTCTTTATTAGACGTTGTTGAGGAATATCGTTTTAATGAAGCAGCAGCAAAACATTGAGCCACCTACGTTTAACGTACGATACGATACGATACGATACGAGATGCTATTTTAACGTGTGCTCGAAAGCCGACATGAGTCAGCTTAATCTACCGCACGGAAACAACAACTAAAAAGTGTAAAACAGAAAAAGTAAAAAGTAAAAACGGGTATGCTCAGAAGTAACAGTAAAAGTCTGGTGAATCATGTAGTCAGTCCTGAGGAAGAAAAAGAAAGGCTGCAATGGGAAGGATTTGCAGAAAAGGAAAGTTTTAAGTCTGTAATGAAAGAGAGAGTGGGAGATGGAAAAAATAATAATAAGTATAACTGTCAGCGGGATAAATGACTATATAAGATTCTACAGTTAAA
>Ga0126333_1000155_pt1 | contig 15673 bp, 11 predicted proteins | sample InaspJWI54metaG_FD_94488 | JGI IMG/M metagenome (GOLD analysis project Ga0126333, IMG submission 94488) | Marine gutless worms symbiont microbial communities from Oahu, Hawaii - Inanidrilus sp. 2 OAHU.JWI-54 metaG | ecosystem: Host-associated > Annelida > Digestive system > Unclassified | place...
ATTTTATAGATTTAATATTCTTTGTATACTGCCTTCAGTGCTTTTACGCTGTTGGTTGGGCGGCAGGAAGGGCATCCAGCCTGTAAAAAACTGAGTGGTGGGGTACTGGCCTGGTTATCTGTCTGGAGCAAGGTGCAGACTTGCCATGCCACTGCCACGCACTCTCTCTTGCTTCAGTAAAATCTAGATTGGTTTTCCTTTTCTGGTACTAGCTCACCTGGGTAGTCACGGACAAAGGGTCATTTATTAAGGGTTGTTAAACGGATGTGTGTTGTGTGTATGACATAATAGGTGATGTAAAACTGAGATATAATGATTATAATCTCCATGTTTCAGTGTAACAAACTTTGTTTACACCTTTATCTATTCGCAACATTTCGTGCGAGATTGAGATTTCACAGTCTATGAACTCACTTATTGTGATGCTTGAAACATTAGCATTTAAGTGACAGATGTTATCCTTAATGTGCCATAGGAGTGGACTATAATTTTGTCAGAATTCATTGTTCTTATATGTGAATTTGTTGTGCAGCGTCCGTGAGAAAGGAAATGGAACATTTGCGTTAAGCATAAGTCACCATGGTGTTACAAAACACTACCGCATAGATAAACGACGATCATCTTCCGGAGAGAAGTTAGCAATTGAGAGTGGACCACAATTCGATAATCTCATGGATGTATGTCACTATGTCTGAACTCCATTATTAATTATTGTAAAACAAATATTCATCTTTTATTGTTACTGGCCACTTTGGTGGTCATGGTTGAGTTTCTGGTCAACTTTGTGCATCTGTGTGTGTGTCTCCATTGTCTAGATAACAAATTTTGAACTAAATGACCGTTGATCTGATTTCTGGCTTGCTGGTTCAGAATTTGAAGGTCAGAGTCATTGGTCAAAATTCACAGTCATAAGTGACATCGTTCTATTTTGGCTATAAATGGCTCTAGATGCACATTGTGAGGTGAGATGAGTTGACCGTGGCTGAGAAGCAAACAGAATTTTAAGGCAAGTTAACAAGTAAGAACAAGACATAGGTTGTTTGCCAAGATTTTATGCCAGTGTGGTTGATGTGACCTCAGGTGAGGGTTTCCTAATGTGCCGAATGATTAGTGTATGTCGACTTGAGGTTTTTTATTTGTCATAGTGTAAGCTTTCGGCAGTGTGAATGTGATTTTACATCTTATCTTTATTTGACATTGTTCCAGACTTTTTTGTATCATATGACTGGGTAGGCATTCTGCCTATATAATTTGCACTTCATTATTGGTGTGTGTATTGGTTTGATCAGTGATGAAGGTTGAATTTTTAGCTAAGGTGGGAGTTAGTGTTCGACCGATATCGGATATAATTAGTCAGAAATGTTTAACATTATGTTGTCATTGATGTTGATAACTGAACTGATTATGTACAATGTACTGTTTGTGATTTAGCTGATAGCACATTATCACAACAAGACTGATGGCTTGTTATGTAAACTCACTACGCCTTGTGAACGAAGTGGCTTCCGACGCAGAGTTCGAGGTGGATTTCTCGCTAGTTATTGTTTAGTTTATGAGTTGGCATTTCAGTATCGTGATAGAATACAGTTTGCTTAAGCTAATTTACACAGTATTCGGGTCTTTAAGTAGCAAGTTAACTGGACAGTAGTTAATGCAGCAGCTGGCTCAGGGAAGATTTTATTCGGTTTCAGATTTTCCCAGAGTAGAACCTACATGATCCACATTTCAGCCATGAACAGAGTGGAATCTGCTGAATATATCCAAAGCAGTATGGATGGTTTTTATAGGGTCAACGGCATTGTGTTAAAGCATGAACATTGCATTGATCTTCAAAGACGGATGAGTCGGGGGGATTGGAACTTCAGATTCTTTTACAAATTGTGTCAGAGTGGTGGTTCTGAATGCCGAGAAAATAAGGATTCTTTCCTGTAACCTGGCGAAAACGTGGAACTTTGTTGCAATTTTCATACTTTCACCTATCCAATAGATGGAGCTGTAGGCATCATTTATTTGGGTTGTTCATCTGTCTGTCTGTCTGTATGTATGAGTGTGGATGCATACTGGCTGCATGCATCCATGCTTGCCATCAATATGTAGTTTTTATATCTTGTATGACTTACATTGTGCCTTCACTGCTTTGACACTGTTGGTTAGACGTCAGGAAGAGCGTGTGGCCTGTAAAAATTGAGTGATGATTGATGATGTGGGCGTGTGGCCTGTAAAAATTGAGTGATGATTGATGATGTGGTTATCTGTCTGGTGTGAGGTGCAGATTGTTTGCATATGGTCCAGCTGATGCCGCTACCATCCCAAAACCTCACTCTCTCTTGCCTCATTTAAATTCAGACCGGTTTTACCTTTCTGGTACCGGCTTACCCAGGTTGTCCTGGAAAAGAGGCTGTTAAACAGGTGTAGTAGTAGTAGTAGACTTGTTATTAGTGTAACTAACTCCAAGCTTCAGACTTTTTTATATCATGACAGTCACTCATTGTAGTGTAAGGGATGCTGCAGTTGTTCTGCATGTTGTGTTTATCTGCTCAAACATCTTTGGCTTTGTGTGGTGTAGATAGATCACCAGAGAATGTAACATAACTACCGATACACCACCATAATGACAATTTGTAGGTTTTTACACATGCACCCGTTTAATGGCCCTTTGTCTGGGACTACCCGGGTGAGCCGGTACCAGAAAGGTAAAACCAATCTGGATTTTACTGGAGCAACAGACAGTGAGTGGCAGTGGCATCAGCTGAGCCATATGCAAGTCTGCATCTCGCTCCAGACACATAACCAGGCCAGCACCCCACCACTCACTTTTTTTACACGCCTGGATGCCCTTCCTGCTGCCCAGCCAACAGCATCAAAGCACTGAAGACAGTAGGTTTTTACATAGTTATACAGAATTGATGTTGTGTTTGTGGTCTGCATTCTGCTGTGCTGTTGAGTTGAATTATACTGTCTGTCCATTGTTAGAGCTAGTGTGTTTTTGTTTTTTAGCATCGTCGATCGCAGAATGTAATAGTGCTGTCACCGTGTCATCATCTTCGTCATCATGTGTATGTTTTCTTATTTTTGGTGGCGTAATTTAGTATTTTACGAGGTGGGAGCTTTGAATAGCAGTACAGTATTTGTCTTAGTCAGTAGAGTTGTTAGCTTTGAACTGTTTGATACATTATTATTTTGGGGCTGGAGGACTATCTGAGTTGACAACACATAGTGACAGTCAGTGTGCTCTGGCAAAATTTTTAAGTTCAAAGTTTGGGACAAAGTTCCAGAGGAAGTACTATTATTTTTTTGAGATACCCAAAGTTCCTCATAACACAGCATAACATCAGTGGAACTCCCCACCCCAATGCTCGTTGCTGCAGTTCCACCGCGACCTCAAGACAGCACTGTTTCAGTTATTGTACTCTTCACCATAGTGTTCAGCTGTGTGACAGACTGTAACTGTAACCTTTAATACTGTAAGGTGCCCCTGTAACTGACTTGTTCGTGAAGTGTCACCTTAAACTCCACGTTGACATTACATTGCATTACATTAAAAGCCCGCTGGATACAATATCAACTGACACAGACAGACACTGGGCAACAGCTAATACCATGCTAGAATGTTATGACACGGCTAAAAACCAGTATGTGTATGTGTGTGCATGTGTGCAGCAGTCTGCATTGCCTGCAGATAATGCTCGGCCGGTCCGAGCTAGTTGTTCATGTGCGACGCCGTTGCCAGAAACTGGTCGGCCAGCACTGCCAACTCGTTCACAGAGACCTAGCAGCCTTGGTGCCATCTCGCGCGATGTTCTCGATGTGCTATTCGATGAACCAGATGTCCCAGAAGGTAGGTGTGGGATGTCACCATGTGACATTATAGTGCATCCCTAGTTTGTATAATAATATCAGTCAATCAATTTGTTACAACAAAGGGCATGAAGGCCACTTACATATCAGTATACATATGGAATCAACCAGTCACAAGCAGTCTGTATGTGTGATATTTCAGCAGTTCTGCCGCCGCCACTGATTGCACTGTCAGTGCCCGTATCACGTGAGATGGAAAAGATTTACGACCTTGTGCCTCGGACTGATGATGTGTTCAACCTCAGCCGCAGCGAGCTCGAGCTGCACGACGAACTCGGCACTGGGAACTTTGGTTCTGTGCTTCGTGGCACATATAAACACAAGGGCATGGCGATACCGGTGGCTGTCAAAACGCTGAAAAAGTACGACTTACCAACTGCCGAGGTTTGAATAATAGAACATTCAGGATCACATATTGTGATATAATAACAGCCCATAATTGTGTGTTCTGTATTATCTGCATTTTAACAGACACCAGTTATACAGTCCAGTATATTTCGAGACCCAGGAATTGCATCTCTCGACACAGGAATGTGATTTCCCGGGAATTAACATCCCTAGTTTGTATAATAATAAACACGTGAATGGGACCGGGATGTGTCGTCCGATTTGGTGTTTAGTATATGCAGACATCAATAAATAGCTATTGAATGATTTCAGTGTTTACTTTTGCGAAGAATGTGATGATGATTATAATAAGTAATACGATACGAGATGCTATTTTAACGTGCGATCAAACCAGCATGAGTCAGCTTAATGTACCGCATGGAACTAACAACTAAAAAGTGAAAAATAGAAAAATAAAAAATGGATATGCTCAGAAGTATCAGTAACCATTCCGGGAATCCATGTAGTCCGTTTTGAAGAAGAAAAGGAAGGCTGCGGTGGGAAGGATTTGCAGAAAAGGAAGGTTATAATGAGCAAGACTAACTCGAAAACTAGATTTCTTTTCCATGTAATGGTAACTTAGCTTAATAAAACAAGCTGTGATCGCATGGCAAATCTGCATCTGAATCCGACGGATTTGAAACAAAATCTGAATTCGATGGAAGCTGATTTTACTTGGCTCCATCACATCCCCAATAGAAAAGAAATAGTCTTATTTGATTAATGTTACAAAAAGTCAAGACTAATTTCATGGAAAGAAAAAGGAACAGTTTATATTAAATAGCACAACTGACTGTCAGCCTTTGTGTGTTGCCTACTGCAGACTTTCTCACTTTCACTACTCATCTTAGTTGAATTACAAGACACGTAATGTATATTGCAGTCAGAACTGATGAAGGAAGCTCGGGTGATGGCATCATTGGACCACAGTCACATAGTGCGAATGATTGGCGTCTGTAAGTCGGACTGCATAATGCTCGTGCTTGAACTGGCTCCGCTGGGTCCACTTAACAAGTACTTGAAGAGAAATATGTATGTATTGATTAATGTTATTTACTGATAACATTTTAGGCTGCAGAAAAATCTGCTTATGGTTATGTGTGATGGTGCATAATGGTGATAATTAGAAGTGTACATAAAAACTCTTAAGAAATTTTTGTGATTATCTCTTATACTAAGAAAATAGTGACAGGTGATTTTATGCTATTTTTGTTGTTATTTTGTTTTATCAGTAACCAGACTATTACTGTCAAAAGTTTTTGTTGGATGCTCAAAATATGTCTAATATATGACCTCGTACCACAGGTAGTATTGCTTGCCCGTTGGTTAACTGCCACAAGCTAGCTGCGTTGATATGTGTCTTTTTAGCATTCTCAGAATTTTCACTTCACAGTTCTTATAGTTAAGGACACAACAATTTGAACACGTGTATAACATCTGTTTCAGTTACCATTTTTCTAAGTTTATCTGGTTAACCACAAGTTTGTCAGTACTTTAGGAGAAATTACAACAACAGCAATTCATTTAACAGATCTTTATCTACGCCGACATGGCTGAGGTGACACCAGAAAAAAAACCTCACTTGCACCCTGCCATTGTGGTTATTATACAACATCTTTAATTGACTTTCTCTATTTCCTACAGTCCATAGCATCTGTCTTGCATAGTTGTCGAGCTCACAAGCTCACAGGCTAGATGCCCTTGCTGTTGCCAATGCCATAGACATACAAACAATGCTGCTGCGTGTGCTCAGCTGTGAATGTTACTTACTGATTAGTTAGTGCTCCCCACCTTTAGGTGGGGGGCATTTAGCAATGCTGCGACCCATCTGTCTGTCTGTCCCGTGCCTCTAGCTCAAAATGGTGCATTTTAGGATTATGGTTGCTACAGAACACCAGTAGGAAACCCCATGCTGGAAGTTGAACCCACTGGTCAGCATGCCATACGGCCATTGGAAGTAACCGAAACAGGCACAACCATCGGGATTCAGGTGGTACTTTGTTTAACAACAGGAAGCTTGTTTGAGGTGCTTATACGGATGGCTTTGTTTTTGCTGAGTAGGATTGCAATGCAGAAGGTGTTGCTGCTAATGCATCAAGTAGCTGTTGGTATGGCATATCTCGAGAGTAAGAACTTTGTACACCGCGATCTTGCTGCTCGCAACGTCCTCCTTGTTGACGAGAGTTATGCTAAAATCAGTGACTTTGGAATGAGTAAAGCTCTCGGCATTGGAAATGAATATTATAAGGTTTGAATTTGCATTATGAGGTGCAATGTATTATATTTGTTTTAGTTTTGTACCTAGTTGCACTTATCAGGCGTTTTTTTACTTCATTTCTCAGTCGTATTGTAATTTGTTGCCTGATAGTTATTTGTAATTTTAAATGTGGCACAAATGCAAAGCCCAAGTTCTTAAATCTAAATGTGTTTTAGCTGAGAGACAGCTAGGCATGTCAGTTTTATGCAAATATGCAATATTTCACTTGTTGCTGTATTTTCCGCATATTTCAGCAAAGTGCACATATCGCATATTTTTCCTGATAAATTGGCTTTTTCGACAGCAATTTTAATATTATTTGTGTTTCTATTACCTATTTCTAGTAGGTTTCGTTACATCAACCATCTGGTTGCCAACAGAATGGCACTGTCCATGTGTCCGTACCCCTGTGGAACGAGATGGGGTAGTTGGGTTTAAGCAATTCTGTACCATATTTCTGCCTCATATTTGGTGTTTCTGTCGTCCGCATATTTGTGTTAAATGCCACATAAAAATGACAGCCATATTTTAATGTAGCTAATCAGCAGATATTTTTGTCTTTTGGTGTTGAAAGTAATTTTACCAGTAAGTCATTGCCAAGATGAAAATTCTGTTGCATAAGTAAACAACGCATTTGGTAGTATTTAATAAATTGGTGACTGTAAGGTTCTGGAGTCATTTTCATATTTTGGTCAATATGATTAGAACTCGAAGGCAAGTTCTTGAATGCATATATTTTTGTAGTAGATACAGGGCAGTGAGCAAACTTATATTTTTAACATTTTTGCTGTTAGATGGACGATCGACGTCTTCAGATTTGTTACAGGCCACTTTTTTAATTTTCAGACAATGTGCGACAAGTTATTGTGTGATAACATGTTGTGCCCATTGCCACTAAATCTGAAGTTTGCTGCCAAAATTAAGCATACATGTGTTGAGTATGCATCTGTAATTGTCAGAGAATACTGTTGGTTTTTTATTATTCTTTAGGCAGAAACAGCTGGAAAATGGCCTTTGAAATGGTACGCACCTGAGTGCATCTATTTTTTCAAGTTTGACTCCAAGTCTGATGTCTGGAGTTATGGTGTTACATTGTGGGAGGCGACGTCCTACGGAGCTAAACCATATCGGGTATTGTTGTACTGTCGTATTTGTTGCAGATCTGTGAGACAAGCTGTGATTTTGCAGAATGTACTTAGATTATGCACAGCACTGTCGTCCATTATCATAAAAACAATTCTGCTATCTGTGATTGCCGTCTTTTAGCTGATGTGGTGTTGTCTTTTGATATTATGATTTCATACGCAGTCTGATTTTTCTTACACGTCACTACACTAGTACCAGTAACTGGCACATCCAGTTCTTCCCAGCTAATCTATTGGCTCGGTACTGAAAGATATTCTGTTCAGTACCCAGTCACAGTTAATTTTGGCAGTTGTTAGTTGATAATAATGTTGTATGTGTTTGGATACATTCACGTTTAGGGCATGAAAGGATGTCAAATAATTGAATTAATTGACCACGGTAATCGCCTCGAACGACCTGCTAAATGTCCACCCAGAGTATATGAAATAATGAAACAATGCTGGGAGAGAGCGTAAGTATACATATTTATACTTGTAATTTGTACTTTTCTTCATTTATTCAGGTATTTGTAATGTATTTTAGCCACTGCATTTTTAAAAGCAGTCTGTGTTGTTTAGCCCACCCGGCTAATAGTAGCAATGATGAGCAGGCTAAGGTCAAACATTAGAATCCATTTGTCATTTTCATTTTTTGTTACAAATCTGACTTACAATGTGGCATGTTTGTAACAAATTTCTGAAGTTCGTAGAAGTGTGCTTCAGTATAATTATGTGCAATGTTGGATTTCAAATCCACAGTACACATTATGCACCGTCTTGCCTGGTGTCCCAGTTCCTGTTTTACAAATCATTCTAACGTAGACTTTCTTCCTTCCTCAGGACTGATTCCATGGACTGTTGACCACTATTAATGCTTCTGGGCAATTCGATTTTTGTTTATAATACTTTTTCGTCACTGTTCTGTTTTTGGTTCTGTGTGGTTATCTAGTCAGCTTTTGAGCACATATAAAATATTGATTCATATTTATGTCATGATAGTTGTACTACTGGCTGTGCTGATTCATCATGATGGGTTACTGCTGATTACAGGAGTGAAAACCGACCGACATTCCAGGAAATAGTCGACCGCCTGAAGCAGTGTTGATCAGCCTCGTTGCAGTGTTTGAGACTTGAATCATGATATGGCACATGGCATGTGCAGTCCTTCGTTTTCAGTTGGTTGCTGCAGCCTACTACTGCCAGCACGGAGCCATTGGTCTGTCATATGTGCACTGTTGATTAATTTAGGTTTCATTGGGGGGTTACCAGTCAAAATGGCCCCTGCCAAAATAGCTTGATAGCAAAACAGCCCCTGAAAAGTTACATGTAAATGGCCCCTAATCTGTTTACCCATGATTTTTCCTCCTTTAATATCATCACATGTTACTCTATGGTACCATGATGTTACCATATGGTTACTATGTATGTATATGAAGTTCATATGTGGTGTCCTGAAAAGGTGCAATTAAAACTTGCAGTGTGTGAGGGCTGTTTTGTCTTGCAGCATTGGAGGCCATTTTGGCAGGGGGTCGTTTTGACTGGACGCCGACTGAGACAGTTTCCAAGTGCTTCAGTAGCACAAAGTGCCACGGCTCTGAGCTACATGTTGCACTGGACAATTGCCACCGAATCTCTTCAGGCATATTTTGGCATATTTGTTGCATTGGCTGTCGTGCCTTTGTTTCTGCACAGACATTGTGCTTTTGTGTACAACTATGATAACGTCATCATGTCTCATCACAGTTGCTGTTGTGAATGCCACAATGTCAGGTTTTTGCATATTGATGTACCAGTCAAGAAAAAGCATTCCGACGTGGTATGCCTCTCAAGATTTTTAGGATATATTGCGTACTTTTTCCGTGTTTACTTGTTATGTTATACAGCACTTGTAACATATATTAACACTCATTACAGCTGCAGTGCTGTGAGTGTGCTGAGTGTACACTTTACCAGTTCAAGATGAAGGGACAGGTGATACTGAATGGTAATGGGTTACGGCATCAGATTTACAATCAAGAGGTTGCACCTACAGGGCGTCTTTATGAAACAGTGACTATAGACAAGGTGTAGTAATAGTAAAATTATGCCTGCATTGCATGCATGCTATGAAATGCAGCTTAATTAGCATTGACTATTACTACAGATGTGATGTAGAGTGGTCTGTCTGTTTTCATGACATGAACCCTGCGAAATGGCTCAGCTGATTGAGATGCCTTTTGGGGGGAGGATGAGGCAGACTTGTATGGGCCCAAGGAAACATGTGTTAGATGGAGGGTATATTGGCATCATCTGACATATACGATGGAGTGATATATGATGGAGTGATCTGTATGGTGACGATGATGTGGGTCGATGCTATCATTTCATTTCTGTAGCAGCTGGTTATGTTGGCACCGTAAGGTCACTACTTCAGACATTTTTGTTAGTTCTACTGAGCCATTGTTGCCACCAGTAAATGCATAGCATGGGAAGGCCATGTTGGTGTGGTATATTCTCATGTATTCTCAATTCTCAAGACTTAGTTATCACCAGGGCATTGGGAATGAATTGAGCACTCTCAACTATGCTTAAGGATTATGGATCGTCTAGTTTACACAACAGGTAACCGTCACCTCCATTTTTCAACTTAACCTGATTTAGCCAGATCACTGTGGTTTTTTCTTTGTGTGGTTTCAGAATAGACAAGTGACCAAGGTTTTTGCGGACAAGATTCCTTCCTTTCAGTCACGCAACCGTCAGTGTCAAAGCATTGAAGCAAACTGACATTTTTTGATGACATATGCTTTTTGGTATCGAAGCCACAAATTTTATTGTATTTCTTTAGTTATTGATGGCTTTGTTTACTATGATTTCTCATTTGTGGGCCAGTAGCATATTGCCTGAAAAATATCACTAATTTTCTTCAGCCCTGCTCTGGTAATTATTATGCACACATCTAGTGGTAAGCATAATGAATCAGTCTGGTGATGTCTGTTCATCGGGGATATACTGAAAGTGACTCATCAGGGGGCAGTCAGTGCAGCCAGTGTATGCATCAGCACTTCTGCTATGCATGTTTGTTTAATGACCGTTGCCACTGTAGCACTACTGAGTTTAATATCTTTTTCTTACTGGGTTACTGCTCTGTGTGTTTGGAATGTGCATAACTATGCTGTATGTTGGATATTCTGTGCATTAAATATAAACTATTTAAATTACTGCATAAATGCAGAATGACTATCATTTTTAATATTTATTTATTTATTGTATGCTGTAATCACAGACTATGTTGGTTGCATTTTTTATTTTAAAAAGTCATTGTTAAGTATTATCATGTAATTCTAGTCTTATATATGCCACCGAAATTTTGAGTTATGGTTGGCAGTCATGTCTTCTGGTTTTTATTTGACCAGTTTTCAAACTTCACCTTGTGTATTACAGAACTTAGCCATAGGGCTGATGCTAGAATAGTTGTTTACATATATGAAATCTAAAATAAAATGATCCTCATGTGTTTTAATTGGTCATGAAGATATTCTCGATTGTCCGAGTTTGTACTTGTTTCATAGTACTTATACTAAGTAGCAGAATGCTCATCATCTTACATATAGTGCTGTCATTATATATCTAGCTTATTTATTTATTTATTGTTTTGCTTTGTGCAATGTGCAAACATTATAGTCGAAGTTTGCCGAGTCTTGTTTTGTTAGCCTGTATGTTACAGTCGAGTTTTAACTTTTTCTCGTAAGAATTAAAAGTGAGGAGCTTTATCAATATTTTTATGCATGTGCATGCCTTTTGCGTGATTTTTCGTATTACTACTGGTAGTGGTAGGTATCATATAATTGCTATTTTTTCTGCAGTAGCCGAGTAGTTTGCCTCTTACCTGCTTGGAGTTCCTGAATCCATAAAGTGCATTTTGTGGTCATTTTACCACATGTACTGTTGTTTATTTATATGATGTTTGCAGTAAGCATTTGATTGCTAATCTATGAGTTATTAATTACTAATGAAAAACTACAGCATCTATTAGTGATTTAGCAATATTGTTTTCATTATTATGTCATTTGGTTCAAACATATCGGCAAAGTTATGCCATGACATCTGTTTGTTTGCATTTGTTAAACAGGCACCACTGCTGTTATGTTACTTACATGATGCTGATAGTATACTAAGTTTGCTGCACGGTAGAAATAGCTGGTGCGGCGTTCTGTTTATCTGATCATGATCTTTGTACATTACTGTTCGTTTACAATGTATGATCATGCCAAGATTGTGATGTATATTGTTAATGTAGTCACTAATCTGGGAACAGCGATTTTGTCGTCTAGCTAGTGTAATTCATCAGTTATTGTGACAGTTTAACTGTCCCAAGCACAACTGTTTGAACGCAGTTTTGTCAGTGGTTCTGCCAGTTTCATTGTCAACATTGAACATGTACAATATTTCACTATTCCACTGTGTTCGACAGTTATGCCTGTACAGTGCTTCATATATGTTTGACTCATTGACACTTAGTGTTGATGTATTTGCATTTATTCGTTGCTGCTAGGCCGAATGCATTAGTGCCCTGTGGTTTTATGTTGTGTGCCTGCCAACAGGGTATAGCATTGTGTTCGTCCTATACTTATGTATGTGCAGCACCCTACAGTGCCGATCTCCTGTCACTAGGCACCATATGAGCAGTAGATAAGAGGGAAGAATATCTTCACTGTTCTGTGCTTAACTGTGTGCCACGATTATGCACAGTGATGTGCACACAAACATGAGCGTGTCTTGCAGATTGTTCTTGGGTTAGATTTGAGTTGCTTCTTTTTTTAAAAAATACGGCCAGTTTACGTGTGTTACAGTTAAAATTGTTTTATATACATCTTCCTTGGTTGTTGTGAGTTTGCTTGTCATTTCCAATGCAGAGACAACTACAACAATTTAACGGCCTCTTTTCCAGGACAACCTGGGTAAGCCGGTACCAGAAAGGTAAAACCAATCTGAATTTTACTGGAGCAAGAGACAGTGAGTGGCAGTGGCATCAGTTGGGCCATATGCAAGTCTGCACCTTGCTCCAGACAGATAACTACGCCAGTACCCCACCACTCAGTTCCAATGCAGAGAGTTGTCTGAAAAAATGACATACTGTATCAGTCGCCTATTCACTACAAAAATCAATACAGAAGGCCAGATAAAACAGGATACATTGTTGTCTAATGTCTCTGTTCCTCACACTTAATGTAGTAGGAAGTTTGATATCCATCTGCCATGAGTTCCTGATATCGTTGTGTTTCAGCAATATATTTTTATTTTCGTCAGTTGCTTGCCTGATGTGAATGTATCATGCATGCATTCAAACTGGCACTTACTAGTAATTAATGGCATGGCTGTTACTGCATAGTGTTGCATATTATATTGTTATGATGGACTGATTACACTGCATTACAATTATTCGTAACCATGTGCAGCATAATACACAATTAGCATAGAAAGTACAAGTATCAGCTATCGTTAATGAACCCACTTAACAGAATTGTGCTGTAGACATTACTTAATGATCACTGTGCTAGATTAGCGGTACTGTTTCAGGTATTGTCATGACCAACAGCGGTCCAGTTTATCTGAGCATCGACCTTTATCGAGCTAAGTTGATAACGCATTTCGACATTGACTTGTGGCGAAATTGTCTAATACACAAATTTAGGACAGAGTTCAATAGGGAAGTACCATTAGCATGTATTTTTTAAGATTCTGAATATCGTTATAACACTATGATAAGTCTAAGTAAGCGTCCATGCCAAAAAACCGCTCAATCCGTCCACTGTTTTTATAGAACACCGACTTGTGACCAGTGGTGTATTGCTAAAAATGGAGGTGGGTATACGCAAAGGACGTGGCGAAGGGCCTGAAGGTACCCTGCTTATTTATGATCACTGAGGTGAGTATACGCTGTCAAAAAAACCCGGAGGTTGGTATACGGCGTATACCCGCGTATATCCCCCAATACACCACTGCTTGTGACAGTGATTTGTACCAGGCTAGTAGCATAGCATCATGAGTAAAAATGCTGCAACAACTAAGAACATTAAATATGGCAACAAGAAATTTCCGACTACAAATTAATGTACAACGTAATCACAGTTTCACAGACTGTGACCATATGTATTTAACTGTTGTTTATATAATGCAAAAAGGTTCAAGTAAAGCTACATGAGAACTCACACTAAAGCAACTTTCAGTCCACAAAATTTCAACACCATAACCGAATGAAACCATCAATTTTGTCCAGTTAAAAGTACACCAAGCTGGTTTCGGATCCATATAACCAAACCAGCCTTGGATTGTTATGTAAACTTAATCTGCACTCAGTTGATTTAAAACATTTTAACTGTCCCAAGGGGTAGCTCGGTAGCCAAGTGGTTAGCATGCTGGACTCAGGAGCTTAAGGGCCCGGATTCAAATCACAGTCGCGACGCTGTTGGGTAACAGTCTTATGCAAACTGTTCACACCCATTTTGCCTCTGTTCACCAAGCAGCAAAATTGGTAGCAGCCCTCTTAAGGGTTGCAGGGGTAACTGTAGGCCTGGCGGAAAGTAATGGCAGCCTACCGCCGGGTTTATGACTCGTCACCTGCAGGGCGCTGACTGCCAAGAACCAGGATCAGCCCCGGAACCCTACGCTCGGTAATCGAGTATGGGCTACCTTTACCTTTATTTTTTTTAACTGTCCCAAAAGTGACTAATTAACTGAAACATATTACATATGGCAAAATTTACAGTCGCTTTATTACAATACACCTGTACACAGGTTTACATATTTCTGAAACTATTCTGCAATGCAATGTGGATGTGTGATAACAAACACATTTACTTCTATTATCTTACAAAGGCACGTGACACTGTTTATGCGACATTCAATGTTGTGTCAAAAGAAAAATGTTTCATATAGCTTTGAAGCATACAGTTCGACAGCCATAAGAAGATAATCAATATAAACTAAATAAACGTTATATCATGACCTAAAACAACAGACTGCTACTTCTTTTTTGATTTTAGTCTCTTCATCTGCTTCAGTGCTTTTGACCGTCGATGCTGTGGCTGTGCCGCTTGTATTTCAGCATATTTCCTCTTGTTGTATCTGCAATAATTAACACATGTACATTATTGCTGCTATTACTACAAATGATACAATATGTTGGCTGTTTTCCGGGTGAATCCAAATTAGCTAGTTTTATCTCGTTTTCTTTTTAGAGATAACCAGTGCAAGTTTTTATGGTTTGGGTGTCCTTTGTATCACTAGATAATAGAATGAGACACTGACAGAAGCACAAAAGTACTGACTCTAACACCCACTGGCTTCACCATTTCTAGATTCACTGCCAGACTCCGGAAGAATGGGCTGCTTTTTGCACCGGTTCTCCAATGCTACTGTTACTTTCAACATTCCAGAGAATTTTGGTTAAGCTGGGTTCCAAACTGTCTCCCATGAGGGGCTTTTGGTAACTACTGAAGGAGGATCTTTTAACAGTTTCTTCCAGATGCCAAACCACAGCACTCAAAAGTAAATAAGAAAAATGCTGTAATATAACAGTTTACAGGTGTTGTTTGTGCGGAAAAAAATTACAAGTCATAATGATATAAGCACTGTGAAGAGAAAAAACTGCATTTTTAGAAATGTAAATATCTTGTACAGCATTAAAAATTGTGGAAAGTCATGACTGCAGTATAACACTGGAGACGGTGAACAATCACTGCATGTGAACCTCAGACGTTAACACATGGCAATGCAGCCTTCCAGCTTCACTCAACTAGTCAGTGAGTATCAGCTATAGCGGGCATAAATGACTGTTACAGGTAAGTTAGTTAAATCTGACACATGACTGGTAACTTGAAAGGTAGTGATGTCGAGTGTGGTGAGACTGAGCAATACTTCACAAAATATATCACACACTCGCACGGTAGTGCGAGAGTGTTGTAAGGGCGACGATGAAAGTCAATGGGAGAGGGGGAAATTTGACCCCCCGCCACCCAAAAACCGCTTAACCGATGGTCACCAAAATTTGTGTAGGTAACTATGTCGG
>Ga0126333_1000156_pt1 | contig 15572 bp, 10 predicted proteins | sample InaspJWI54metaG_FD_94488 | JGI IMG/M metagenome (GOLD analysis project Ga0126333, IMG submission 94488) | Marine gutless worms symbiont microbial communities from Oahu, Hawaii - Inanidrilus sp. 2 OAHU.JWI-54 metaG | ecosystem: Host-associated > Annelida > Digestive system > Unclassified | place...
AGTGACTGTAAACGTTGTCATAGTGGCCTCCTTTTTTAAGGTTATGAGGCCTTTATAACCGTGCCTTGTGACAAATACGGTCACAGTTCGGCACTACTGGAGTTTTTTAGAGAACCGTATATTCTTAATAGAGATATCGGTATTGGCCTCAGTCAGTACTCTCGTGGATTTTCTCAGTTCCGCTAGGACAGCGGATAGTTGAGCTTTTTTAGCTTCAAGAGCCGACACCTCGTCAGACAATGAGCGGCGCCTGTTTTCTGCAACTTCAATCCTCTTTTGGTCTTTAAGAAGGCTGTTGTTCAGACGCTTTAATTCGGCAGATAGAAGGTCCAACCGACTTTTTTCTTTGTTGTAGTCTGCACGTGCTGAATTCAAGTCTGCTTGTTTAGCTCTAATAGTATCGGTGACCTGATCGCGCTCGTCATTCATGGAAGCCAGCCTCTTTTTCAGATTTTCGTAGTCCCTTTCTACTGTTTTGATCTGGCGACTGTAATCGAGCAATGAGCGTTGCGCACCCGTAACAGCAGTTTGCTTGTCGGCCAACTCCCTTTCAATTTTTACCAACCGCTTTTGCTTGCTGTCTGCACTGGTTGAAACTTTTTTTAGTGCTCTTTCCTGTGTCTCAATTACGGCACGGACATCGGCGAGTTTCTTCTCAGCACTCCTCACCTGCCCCTCAAGCTCCGCCTTTGATTCCCTCAGCGAGGCCACTTTAGAAACGAGTTCGGAGTACTCACTCTTGAGAGGGGGGAGGGCTTTCCCGAGGATCCTGTTCTCAGCGGAAGACTCGGCGCTTTTTGCAGCTTCTGACCGCAGCCTGATGAGTTCGCTAGTGAGGGACTCTTTTTGCGCGGTCATAGTGCCGATTTCGGTCGAAAGCGTCATCAGGTGATTCTCACTGTCAGCCAGCCGGCTTTCGATGACCTGTAATTGTGAATGTCGGCGGCTGAGCCCCTTGGATTCTCGGTAGGCGAGTGAAAGAAACACGCCGCAAAAAACAGCCAATAAAATGGCCCCGGCACGCCAGTAGTGGGGCGTTAGCAGCCGGCGTGGTTGTGAAGCAAGTCGGTCACCCTCACCATTCGCTATCGACTCACCTTCTGCGTAGCGGGCCTTCATGGCGTTGAGCTGGCCCAATGCTGAATCTTTTTCAGACATGCGTCCATATCCTCCCTAAGTTCGTAAACCCAAAATCGCATTACATCCCAGGAACCCCCGTCCTGCGCTCTGACGTAAATGCTACGGTCGATATCCCTGCGAAGTCGGCGACCTGCCGCATCTTTGTGATAAGCCTCGCCATCTATCTCGATATCCAGTTTTCGCTCACGGCCCTTTCTCAAGAGCGCAAAATCCAATTTATACGGCCCAAGAGGGTATTGCGCATACACCGGTAGGTTCGCCGGTTTGAGCGCTTTGTGGTAAAATCGTTCTTCCCATAACTGTTCTGGGGTAAAAACAGGCTCCCCGGGTTCCGTAGTTTGCTTCTTTCCGAGAGACCGGACATAGGCCACAAAGTCGGTAAGGTAGGCAATCGGGGCGTTACCATACCGCACATTCTCAACAGCAGCCATGTCTCCAACAACAATGAAAACGGCTCTGGCGCGGCTCAATGCAACGTTGAAGAGGTTGCTGTTTTCGGCAACAAACCACTTCGGACCCCTCGGCATGTCAGGATGCACGCCCATGGCATAGACGATGACGTCCCGCTCGTCACCCTGAAAGCCGTGAGCGGTTTGAGCTTCAAAATTAGCAGCTTGCAGCAAGCGTGCATCTACGGATTTTTCGATTTGGTCTCTTATCCGGCTGACCATTTTACGGTGTGGACAGACAACCCCAACCGTGCCTTCGTATTTATGTTCTTCGAGGAGATCTTTTACTATATCAACCGTCTTTTTTACTTCTTCAGGGAGCAAGAAGCCTTTACCCGCAGTTGGTGCTATGCGGCTACTCAACTGCTCCCATTCGACACCACGTTTCCAGAAAGATGGGCGATTTAAATGCTTTACATCCGTGAACACTTCGAGCCTGTCTTCATACCAGTGGGCAGAATTGGCGAACTGGATGATCTCAGGATGGCAGCGATAGTGGCTGCTGAGAAATGTGCACCCTGCCTGTGGTGTGACGCGGCGTGCCGCATCGTACATAGACTTTTCTGAGTAACGCAGATGGTTGTTTTCCATGCCGTCAACCTGATTGCGTCGCAGGAAGTGGCTTTCATCCGATTGAGATATTTGCGTAATTTGGGGCAACTGCAGTGGATCCCCGATTATCACCGCCTGTTTGGCACGATAAAGAAGTGGTATGCAACTCGGGATGTCACATTGACTCGCTTCATCTATGACGAGCAAGTCGAAAATACCAGGAACCAGGGGAATGCGGCCGGAAATCGATAGATTGGTTACCGCCCAACAGGGTAATCGCTTAAGCACTTTAGGGAACACCGTCTTAAGTGTTTCAGTGATTGCCTGGCCTCTGCCGCCACTGCTCTGGAATTTCTTGAACTGTGGCACGATGTCCCGGTATTGCAGGAGGGCGTCATGAGTTTCATCCGCCTGGATACCACCGGATGCGTTCTCTTGGATTTTGACTTGTAGAAGTGTACCGCTTCTTTTCCCGATTTCTTTCTTCGTATCGGTCATCTTTTCAAACAACTCGTCGATTTCACCGATACTTTTTAGTGTTTCGGCTGAAGTTTTCATCCTTTCAGCTGCGGAGATGAAATCAACCAGCTGAAACAACCGGGTAAAGGCATCGGAAACTGACTCTTTTGAATGAGGCCATGTAAGAGGGAAATCAACGCCAGTATCTCGTGTGGCCTCCATGAAAGCAGAGATTTCAGCTTTACCTTTGGCCTTATTGGCCCAAAGGAGAAGCGGGAAAAGGAACTTCGGGAATGTGGCGGCCTGCTTTTTAAGTTTTTCAAAACGCTTGGCAACCCCCAGCAAGCACTCGGTATCAAAAGACTGGATGGCCTCGTATGCGTCAGCACGACGAGGCATAAACTGTCGCTTGAGACCATCAAACAGATCCTCTGCAAGTCCGGCCTCCGTCACTGTGCCGGCAAATTTTTTAAGCGTGTCGTTGTGTTGTTCGAGTTCCCATAAATATGGCTCAAGGCTTTTCATTTGCCTTGAAAAAGGCGCCGTGCTCTCGTTGACCGGCAGGTTGGACAGACGGTCCATATAATCCAAAGTAGATTTGTCATGGATCCCTCCGACTCTGACCAGTGCCGGTGCATTGGGGCAAATCTTTCCAAATCGTTCCTGAACGACATCTATAGCCTTGTTGTTCCTACTCGCAAAGAGTACACTTTTGCCTTCCATGATGGCTGTTGTGATAGTAGCAGTCACCACCTGGCTTTTCCCTGTTCCTGGAGGACCCGTAACAACAGAGATTCTTCGCGCGAACGCATTTTTGCCTGCAACTTCCTGTGGACCGTTCAAAAGGAGGCCGTCATCGTTCGGGCTGAAGACATGGATCTGATCTTGATTGGCCTCGATTGAGTTGATATTTTCGGTCGGAGACTGGATGAGAGTGCCCAATGCAGTTCGTCCAAGGTCGTCAGCGCTAATTTCCTCTAACTTTTCCAAATCGTAAATCAGACCTGCGGTATAAGTGTTTTGCCCTCCGATAAATATGCCGCACTTGTTGTAAAAGCCGCTTTTGCCAAGAGAGGTACCAGAAAGGTCTGATCTGCGAACGATTGCTGCAGGGTCGAGCTCTTCGTGCGAGTCCCATTTTTGCAAAACCGCTTCCAGCAGTTCAACACGTGCTTCTATGCCCGAATATTGGTCACTTTCAGCATCCAGTTTTTCGATTACAAAACTGCGGTCCTTCCAACTGATACCATTAATGATGAATGGATTGAGGCGGATGGTGTTTGATGCAAGGTGAAAAAGGCACTTCTCCGCCTCCGATTGCAATTCAAGTCGGCAAATATAGACGGGGACAATCCGGTAATCCCCTTCGCCGTCACTACCGAATGCGCCCCACTGCAAAAGCAGGGGATAGCCGTAGTAAAGGACCTTGTTACCGGCGTGGACGTTTTTAATAAAATCCGGGGCACTGCTCGTGAGAATGGATGCAAACCTCTTGCCGGTTGAATACAGCTCACTATCAAGAGTTACAAAGCTTGCGTCTTGCTGTGATCTGTAAGCACAAATGTTTTTTCCCGTCTCCTTGAGACAGTCAATATAGTAGCGGATGACACGATGCATCCTAGTGTCGGCACTGATGTCACTGTTCGACTCTTGTGTTTCCGGGATAATGGGAGTTGGCCTGATATGAGTAGTGTCGATGCCTGGTCTGATTTCGATACCGCCGTCCTTGGCCACTATGAACAGATCAGTTTGGTCAAGAACCCAGTCCTCAAGTTGGTGGTAATCAACTTCAAACCCCCGATTCCGAATGCCCCTTTGCAATTCAGATAGTTGTACATTTCCGAAACTGCCTTTAATGATTGAGATTACTAATTCTCGGCTTACTTCCATAGCTATTCAATATTTCCCATTAGTACTACTCAAACAGCACGTATGTTTAAAACCCCATCCAGGTGGCTGATTAAAAAACGACCTTCGCAGCCTGAATCTCGGAGTGCTGTAGCGGCAGCCCGTATTCTTGCCGGAAATCTTGTCCGGTCCTTCAATGATACTTCCGCATCGAATTCTTTCTCGGTGGGGGATCCGATGGTAACCTCGATATTTCCGCTGTAACCGCCGCCTCTCGGAAATTTGATTGCAAGGTTGCCGAGGCATCCTTCGTTTTCCAAGACTTCTTTGATGCGCGGCAGGAATTGTCCATCTCTAACAAGATGCGAAATCTTCAAATGGCGACCTCCTCCCCCTTCAATTTGTCATCATCATGGCAAATCGCAATTTTGGATCCGGGCGATGCGAACTATCGAATTGTCTTGTATTTAGAAACCCTTGAATTTAGCAGGGCGTAATTTTACATTAGGCAGGTAGTACTTGTATAGTACCATATTTGTACCATGAGGGTACTATATTCTAAATCTCTGTAAATACTCAGCTAACCTCAAATCGCGGGTCTTGAGGCCGCATTTTTTACGAATGGCGGTACTATGGTTGCGGACAGTGTTTTCGCTGATGCCCAGGCGGTTGGCGATTTCCTTCCGCGAAAACCCTTCACGGACCAGGCGGGCCACATTCATCTCGGCATTGGTCAATGATACCGGCAGGATAGGCCGACCTTCAAGGATCTCATCCCGGGCGTGTTTCATGGGTGGACATTCGCCATCGCCTTCACCGTCGGCGTGCTTACACAGGGATCGGCAGTGTACTGCCAAATTATCCAGTGCTTCGAGCTGAGCATCACGCACCATTCGGTTTTTAGAATCGGCCAAGACTTTAATGGTAGCATCGATATCACGCGTGCGTTCATCGGCATCCGCGATCCGTGAAAAATCTATACAGATGGAGATATACCCATCGTCTATTTTGAATATCCGGCGGCGAACATAGGCACCGCTGGTGGCCGTGACCACGGCATTATCACTCAGCCCCTTCTCACGCGCCTGGACAAATTGGTGCTCAGTAATCTCCAGGTCATCCTTATACCAGGATAGGTAATGGGTGCCGACCACCTGCTCTATGGGCTTTCCGGAAAGGGAAAGGGCGAGGTCATTCACCCACCGAATTTTCAAATCTTCACCGATAATAGTAAAGGTAATATCCTCGGCCTTGGTGATCATGCTACGGGCGACACTGATAAAGCTATCTGATTCTAAAAATTTCGTGAAATAGTCCATTGGCACCTCATGTTTTCAGGTGAGTTCTTTTTAAATAAATACAATTAGATGAGGTGCAACTTTATGGCGGAATTAGTCAAGAGAATGGCGCAACAAGTAGTTGAATTTCAGGTGGCCCTGTTCGATCTTCGACGCAATAAATTTCATCCCCTAACAAGAACTTAATAAACCCTAAGCGATAATTAAGTCAACATATCAATGGAACCAATAGAAACCTCTAACTTTCGCGAAGGACGCAGAGATTGAGACCATGAAGTCGGAGATCAGTTGTCAGACATCGGAGAACAACTGACATTCGATTTTTATGACGTCCGGCCCTTCACCCTCCCCCAGCCCCTCCCGTCAAGGGAGGGGAGTTTTCCTGAGGTCCGGCGTCCGACGTCCGAACTACTGGCTTTCAGTTTTTCACTTGAACCCCTGGCCCCTTGAATCCTCGGACCCTTTATTTCATTCAATCGTCTCCACCCGGGCCGCATGCCTGGCTTCATACTCCGCGATGTGCTCCTCCTGGCTCTGCAGGTAGCCCAGTGGATCGATGCCTTGCAGGATGCACTTCTTGCTGAAACTATCGATGGGAAATGAAACCGATTGGCCGTCGGGCAGTGTGAGGGTCTGGGCTTCCAGGTCCACTGAGACGGTCTGCTCCGGGTTGTCGGCAATCACTTCCTGGAGCTGCCGATGGGTCGGGGCATCGACGGTGATGGGCAGCAGACCGTTTTTCAGGGCGTTGTTTTGAAAGATGTCGGCAAAACCGGTGCTGATGACTACCTGAAAGCCGCTGCCCATCAGGGCCCAGACAGCGTGCTCGCGGCTGGAGCCGCACCCGAAATTGTCCCCGGCTACCAGGATTCGGGCCTTTTCGGCCGCGGGCTGGTTCAGGATAAAGTCCGGGTTGCTGCGCCAGTGGTGGAACAGGTGTTCGCCCAGACCGGCGCGGTCGATCCCTTTGAGAAACTGGGCCGGGATGATCTGGTCGGTGTCGATATTCTCGATGGGGATGGACACCATCGTACTGGTCAAGGTGGTGAATTGTTCCATGGCTTGCGTCCCTTTCAGGTTTACAGTGTGCGTATGTCGGTGACCACGCCCTTGATTGCGCTGGCCGCGGCAGTCAGGGGGCTGGCCAACAATGTCCGCCCGCCGCGCCCCTGGCGGCCTTCGAAGTTGCGGTTGCTGGTCGAAACGGCGTATTGACCCGGTTCCAACTCGTCACCGTTCATGGCGATGCACATGCTGCAGCCGGCCTCGCGCCACTCTGCCCCGGCATCGCGAAAGATGGTATCCAGCCCTTCGGCTTCCGCCGCAGCCTTGACCGACTGGGAGCCCGGGACGACCAGCATGCGCACGTGCTCGCTGACCTTGCTGCCTTTGAGCACATCGGCCGCCAGACGCAGGTCGCTGATGCGCGAGTTGGTGCAGCTCCCGATAAACACCACGTCGATTTTGTGACCCAGCAGGGGCTGACCGGGCTGCAGGTCCATATAAGTGAGCGCCTTTTGGAGCGTTTGGCGGGCGCCCGCATCGGTCAGGTCCTGGGGGTCGGGGATGCGCTCGGTGATCGGCATGCCCATACCGGGGTTGGTGCCGTAGGTGATCATGGGTGTAAGGTCATCCGCGTTCAGGGTCAGGGTGCGATCATAGACCGCGCCGTCGTCCGTGGCGAGCGCACGCCAGTTTGCAGCCGCTGTATCCCAATCGGTGCCCTGCGGCGCAAACTCACGGCCTGCAATGTAGTCAATCGTCGTGTCGTCCGGCCCTACCATCCCGGCGCGCGCGCCCCCCTCGATGGACATGTTGCAAACGCTCATGCGCTGTTCCATGCTCAGGCTGCGGATGGCGCTGCCGGTGTATTCGACCACGTGCCCGGTGGCGCCGCCGATCCCCATTTTGGCGATAACCGCCAGGATAATGTCTTTGGACGCGACCCCTTCCGGCAGACTGCCATCGACCCGAATTTCCATGGTGCCCGGTTTGCTCTGCAGCAGGCACTGGGTCGCCAGGACGTGTTCGACCTCGCTGGTGCCGATACCGAACGCCAGGGTAGCGAAAGCGCCGTGGGTGCTGGTGTGGCTGTCGCCGCAGACAATGGTCATGCCCGGCTGGGTAAGCCCCAGCTCCGGTCCGATCACGTGGACAATCCCCCGCCGGGGGCTGCCCACCCCGTAGAGCGGAATCCCGAAATCTCGGCAGTTTTCTTCCAGAGCCGCCATCTGGCGGATGATCTGCTCGTCGGTTATCGGGACATCGGGCGGCGTGGTCGGGATGCCGTGGTCGATCGTGGCAATGGCCTGTCCCGGACGCCGCACGGTCAGCCCCTTTTCCCGCAACCCCTGGAAAGCCTGCGGGGAGGTGATCTCATGGATCAGGTGCAGGTCCACGTAAAGCACGGCCGGGCTGCCCGCTTCGTGGGTAACGACATGGTTGTTCCAGATTTTTTCAAAGAGAGTCATTGGGGTTGAGTTGTTGGTAGACATTTATGTTTGCTCCTTTACCGCTTTTGAGGACCAAAAAATCCGAAATTCGAATATCGAAATCCGAAACAATAAGGCAAATCATAATGACCGAAAAAACCAAACAAAACCTTTTTTACAATCGGCTATCGCCTGTTTATGTCATTTGGTCATTCGAATTTTAAATTTGTTTCGTATTTCGTTCTTCGAATTTCGAATTTATTTTTTTTATTACTATCCATCTGTAATGCATCCTTCAGATGCCGACCGCACGGTTTTTATATATTTGTAGAGCGCGCCGCTGGTCGCTTTATACGGCGGCGGCTGCCAGGCGGACTTGCGCCTGGCCATCTCGCCGGGATCGACGTTCACGTCGATGGTGTTGGCCGCTGCATCGATGGTAATGGTATCCCCGGTTTCGACCAGGGCCAGGGGACCGCCCTCCTGGGCCTCCGGGGAGATGTGCCCCACGATGAACCCGTGGGAACCGCCTGAAAAGCGGCCGTCGGTGATTAGGGCCACGTCCTGGCCCAGGCCCGCGCCCACAATCGCCGAAGTGGGGGTCAGCATTTCCGGCATGCCGGGACCGCCCTTGGGGCCCTCGTAGCGAATCACCACGACATCGCCTTTGCGAATCTCTCCCTGTTCGAGGGCCGCCAGCATCGCTTCCTCGGCGTCGAAGACATTGGCCCTTCCTTTGAAGGTGACGCCCTCCTTGCCGGTGATCTTGGCCACGGCCCCGTCCGGGGCCAGATTGCCACGCAGGATCTGGATGTGGCCGTTGGGGTGCAGGGGTTCTTCCAGCGGGCGGATGATCTGCTGACCGGGGGCCAGCCCATCCACCGCGGCCAGGTTTTCGGCCACGGTCCGGCCGGTGACGGTCAGGCAGCTGCCGTCGAGCAGGCCGTTTTCGAGCAGGTATTTCATCAGGGCCGGCAAGCCGCCGATCCGGTCAAGGTCCTCCTGGACATAGGTGCCGCTCGGTTTCATGTCGGCCAGCAGGGGCACGCGGTCGCTCACCTTCTGAAAATCATCAAGGCCCAGGGAAACCCCCACGGCGTGGGCCATGGCGATCAGGTGCAGCACGGCATTGGTCGATCCGCCCAGGGCGGTGATGACGACAAGGGCATTTTCAAAGGCTTCCCGGGTCATGATATCCCGCGGTTTGATCTGGGCTTCTAAAAGGTGCCGGATCGCCGCGCCCGCACGCACGCACTCGTCGTGCTTGTGGTGCGACTCGGCCGGCCGGCTGGCGCTGAACGGCAGGGCCATGCCCATGGCTTCAATGGCCGAGGCCATGGTGTTGGCGGTGTACATCCCGCCGCAGGCCCCCGGACCCGGACAGCTCTTTTTGACAATGGCCTGCCGCTGCTCTTCATCGATGGTGCCGACCATGAATTCCCCGTAGCTTTGAAAGGCGGACACAATGTCCAGCTTGGCACCGTCCAGTTCGCCGGCCCGGATGGTGCCGCCGTAGACCATCAATGCCGGGCGATTCACCCGGGCCATGGCGATCAGGCAGCCGGGCATATTCTTGTCGCAGCCCGGCAGGGAGATGTTCGCGTCATACCACTGGGCGCGCATCACGGTTTCGATGGAATCGGCAATCAGGTCCCGGGACGGCAGGGAGTAGCTCATTCCCTCCGTGCCCATGGAGATCCCATCGCTGACCCCGATGGTGTTGAAGCGCAGGCCGACCAGGCCGGCATCATCAACCCCCTGCTTGACCCGGGCGGCCAGGTCGTTCAGGTGCATGTTGCAGGTGTTGCCCTCGTACCAGACGCTGCTGATGCCCACCTGGGCTTTTTGCATGTCGGCGTGGCTCATCCCAATGCCGTACAGCATGGCCTGGGAGGCCCCCTGGGATTTGGGCTGGGTAATGCGGGCGCTGTATTTGTTTAGTTTTTCAGCCATGGCTCAACCTTTTTATGACAGGATCAACATGATTTTTTCGCTGCGCGAGCTTAAAAACCTAAAACCACGATTATCCGCAGATTGCGCAGATTACATTGATTATTCCCGCTCTGCGGGAGAAAATCTTAACACCTAACACATAAAACCTAACACTGTTTTTCGACACGGATTTACACGGATTACACTGTTTTGCGCTTCGCGAAGGACAAAATCATAAACCCTTGATTATCCGCAGATTACGCAGATTGACACAGATTAAAGCGAGTGTATTTTCCCGCTTCGCGGGTTTGAACCTTCAGCCTTCGGCCTTCAACCAAAAAACCTATCTTGGACAGGATCAACAGGATTGACATGATTTAAATTCTATTTTCAATCCCCGGATGGGATTGAAAATGGTTTCATCCGCTACGCGGAGGAACACCACCGAGCCAGCAGGCCATTGCTCGATATTCTTCACCGCAACATTTGCAATACAAATGCCGTTACTTGCCGCAGGCAATGGACCCGTGAGCGCGACCATCCGGGACGCGTTCACAGATTTTCAATCCAGTTGATCCTGTATATCCTGTCAAAAAATGCCTTTAAAAGTTCTTTATCGCGAAGCGATCTAAGTAATTTTTGATTTTTGATTGCTGATTTTAGATTGAAGGTGTCCCGCCAATCTATAAAAAAGCTTGAGCGCAGCGATTCCTTAAATCTAAAATCCGAATTCTAAAATCTAAAATTAAGTCCTGACTTTGTCTGCGTGTGTCGAACGAGCAAAGCGAGTGGGCGGCTAATTAAAAGACCTGACACCTGATTCCTGACCCCTGGCGTTTACTTCTACCCGGCATTTCACCCTCCCCCAGCCCCTCCCGTCAAGGGAGGGGAGTTTTACTGACTCCCGACGCCAGACCCCTGACCCCAGGGTTACTTTTCCATGGCCGTGAACCCCGACCGGGCCACTTCGACAATTCGGGCGGTGCCGAGATCGTCCAGGAAAGAATCGATCAAATGGGAGGTCCCGGTAATCTGTACGATGAAGCATTCATCGTGCTGGCGGTCGAGGATCTCAAACCGGTACGTCTCGCCGAGCGCCGCCAGCTGCTCTGCGTCGGCTTCGAATTTGACGATGGCCACCTCGCGCCAGAAACTTTCATCCACATGCAGCTCCCGGGCGGAGATGACTTCCGTCCTTTTCTCGATCTGCTTGATGACCTGCAGCGTCCTGTCGTCGCTGTCCTCGCGCAGCGTGATTGTCATGCGGCTGATGCCGGGCTGGTGCGTCTTGCACACGGTCAGCGTTTCGACGTTGTACATCTTGTGCCGGATCAACATGGCGATCTTGTTGAGCACGCCCGGCCGGTCCAGCATGAAGATCAAAATGGCCCGCCGTTTCATGGGCGTTTCCGCTGTCATCAATTTCTCCAAGTTAAAGAATCCAAGTCCAAAGAACGAGGCTTCCCTGAAATGTGCTTTAGTTCAAAAACACAAAAGCAAAACCAATGAAACCCTTCGATCCGCAGATTACGCAGATTTACCCTGTTAAATAAGATTTGGGTACTTCTCAAATCTTAGCTTTAGCTATTTAACAGGGTGAACGCAGATTAGGTCCATGAATTTTTTCCCGCTCTGCGGGAGTAAACCAAAGGCAAAACCAGTTCATCGCGCGGAGACGCAGAGGCGCAGAGACGTCCTCCGTAAACTTAGAATCAATGCACAGTCCAGCGAAGTCGGAAAACCACAATTTGGGTCCCGCTGCGCGGGATCAAAAACCAAAAACTATAAAATCTATTTCTATTTGCCCTAATGGCGCTTTGCTCCAAACAAACTGCTTTTCGTCCTTCTCTGCGCCTCTGCGCTTGTCGGGCGAAGCTATTGCGAAGACTGATCTCTGCGCGAGAACAGTGTTTTTACGGCCTGCATAAAAAGCGGCTGCCCTTATTTGCGGGCAATATCGGAAACGGAGACAATCATGTCCTTTATACCGCCGCCGGCCGGCACCATGGGTAGAATGATCTCGCTCGGATCGCACAGAAACTCCACCATGAAGGCCCCGTTGTGGTCGGCCGCCTGTTGCAGGGCGTCCTCGATCTCATCCAGCCTGGAAACCCGGCGGTAGGGGATGCCGTAGGCACCGGCGATGGCGCCGTAGTCCGGATTTTTCATGGGCGTGCCGGCATACCGGCCGTCGTAGAACAGGGTCTGCCACTGGCGGACCATGCCCAGGTACCCATTGTTCATCAAAAGGATTTTGACATGGATGTCATGTTCCATGATCGTGCCCAGCTCCTGGATGTTCATCTGGAAACCGCCGTCGCCGCTCACCGACCACACCCGTTCATCCGGCCGGGCCAGCTTCACGCCGATGGCCATGGGTAGGGCGCACCCCATGGTACCGGCCCCGCCCGACGTAAACCAGCTGTTGACGGTCTGGAAATTGTAAAACCGGGCCAGCACCATTTGATGCTGTCCGACGTCTCCGACGATCAGGTCCCGACCTCCGGTTAGATCGGATAACAGCCTCACGATCGTCTTGACCAGCAGCTGGTTTTCCGTGCCGATCCCGGTGTCGATCTCAGCCTGGAGTTGGTCGGCCATTTCCCGGCGGAATTCATCGATCTGCTTAAACCACCGCTCGCGGGGCCGTGCGACCAGGGCAGGATCCATCCCCAACAGGTTGAGCACCTGCTCCACATCGGCGTTTAGGGCCACCGTGGTCTTCACGTTCTTGTCGATTTCGGAGGGGTCGATCTCCACATGGATCACATCGGCATCGACAGCGAATTCACCCAGGTTGCCTGTCACCCGATCATCAAAGCGCATGCCCAGTGAAATAATCAGGTCGGCATGCAGCAAGGCCCGATTGGCCTCCACGGTACCGTGCATGCCCACCATGCCCATGCTCACCGGGTGGTCCACCGGCATGGCCGAAAGCCCGTGCAGCGTGAATGCCACGGGGATATGCGCTTTCTCGGCAAAGGCCTGCAATTTGGATCCGGCGTTGCTGGCGATGACGCCGTGGCCGCAGAGAATGATGGGGCGCTCGCTCTTGTTGATCAGGCTTACGGCCTGCTTCAACCGGTCCCGGTCCACCGACGGTGCATAGTGAAAACCGGGCAGCTGCGGCTGGCAGGTCCGGGGATCAAAGCTGCAGGTGTTGTCGGTCTCCTGCAGCTGGATATCCTTGGGAATGTCGACGACGACCGGCCCGCCGCGCCTGGTTTCGGCCACGTACATGGCCTCGTGAATGGTGGCTTCGATGTCGTCCACGGCCAGCGGCAGATAGCTCTGCTTGGTCAACGGCATCATCACCCCCACCACGTCACTCTCCTGGAAGGCATCCGTGGAAATAACCCCGGTGGGTACCTGTCCGGTAATGGCCAGGACCGGGACAGAATCCATATAGGCGTCGGCAATGCCGGTCACCAGGTTCATGGCGCCGGGGCCCGAGGTGGCCATGCAGACACCCGTGCGGGGATCGGCGGTGGACAGGGAGGCGCAGGAGATACCCTGGGCCATGAAGGCCGCGCCCTGCTCATGCCGCGCCATGATGAAGTTGAGGGTGTTTTGCTTTTCCATTTCGTCGAAAATGGGCATGATGGCACCGCCGGTGTAGCCAAAGACATATTTCACGCCATTGTCGACCAGCGCTTTGAGGACCAGTTCCGTTCCTTTCATATCGGGTTGTTTCCCTTGTATGTGCTGTTTGTTCCCAGAGGCTTCTTCGGGAAAATGTGACTCCGGCACGCGACACGGTTCAAGAGAGGGTGTTGGTTTCCGCCGCTGAACCTGCAGCGCAAGCCAGATAACAAAGCAGGTGGGCACCGCGCATCCGCCGTACTTAGAATAAGTAACACTTTTTAATCAAAAGGCAAGTTGGTGAAAAATAAAGCAAGGTGAGACAGTTAACGACGCCGGCAGGACCTGTGGCGGCCTTATAAACATGAAAATTCATACTTATAGTTTGACATTTCATGTTTTGTGTGAAACGGTTCCACTATGAAATTCATAAATCGCAAGATGGATATTGAAGCTGTAACCGGGTTAGTGGACACTTTTCCCGTCACCGCCATCTTGGGGGCCAGGCAGTGCGGCAAAACGACGCTGGCCCGGGGGTTGGATCACGACCACTATTTTGATCTGGAAAATCCCCGGGATCTGGCAAGACTGGATAATCCCCAACTGGCCCTGGAAGACCTTGAAGGGCTGGTGGTCATAGACGAAATACAGCGGCAGGCAGACCTCTTCCCTTTGCTGCGCTACCTGGTCGACCGAAAAAGACCGCAGAAGTTCCTGATCCTGGGCAGCGCTTCACGAGAGCTGATTCGCCAAAGCTCCGAATCCCTGGCCGGCCGGATTGCCTATTATCACCTGGGCGGCCTACGGCTACGTGACGTGGGCCCGGATGCCTTGAAGCGCCTGTGGTCTCGCGGCAGCCTGCCGGACGCTTTCCTGGCTGCAACCCCCGCAGAGAGTCGCATGTGGCGCGACAACTACATAACGACATTTCTGGAGAGAGATATTCCCCAATTGGGGATCAATATTCCGGCCCGCACCCTGAGGCGATTTTGGACAATGCTGGCTCACTATCATGGTCAGCTTTTAAACTATTCCGAGCTGGCCCGCTCTTTCGGCATCTCGGACATGACGGCCCGCAAGTACATCGATATTCTCGAAGGGACTTTCATGGTGCGGACACTCTCCCCCTGGTATGCGAATCTGGGGAAACGTCTAGTCAAAAGACCGAAGTTATACCTCCGGGATTCGGGTCTGTTCCATTCCTTAATGAGTATTGAGGACCTTGATCAATTGAATTCCCACCCTAAACTGGGTGCGTCCTGGGAAGGTTTCTCCCTGGAATGTGTCTGCCGGAGTATCGGGAAAAAGGATAACGAGTATTACTTTTGGAAGGTTCATTCCGGTTCAGAACTGGATCTTTTCTGGCAGCACGCGGGAAAAAATTGGGGTGTTGAATTCAAATATACCGATGCACCGACGAAAACCCGCTCTATGAGCCAGGTTATTAAAGACCTTGAGCTCGAACATTTGTGGGTCGTCTATCCGGGACGCAAAGTATATCAGATCAACCGGCGAATAATCGCCCAGCCGCTGATTCGGGTTCCGGAAAAATGGGCCTACACAGACCTTTCATAGTTAAAGGCAAATCCCCGTTGGCCTGCATTTATAAATCGCTCAATCCATTAATCAGCCGCAGACGAACGCAGGCTATCCAAACAACTGCTGTCTTTGAAACCTTGATCTTTATCGCGAAGCGATCGAAGGAAGTTTTTCATTTTGGATTGCGAATTGGTGATTTTAGATTGAAGGCATTTTACCAATTACGGTTCTCTAAAAAGCTCCAGTTGGCATAAAGTACTCGGATATAGGGTCCATATCCCAAGTAATGTTATTCCAAGTAATCTTGGATGATCTCACGGCCTGCTGGACGATACGCATAA
>Ga0126333_1000158_pt1 | contig 15399 bp, 14 predicted proteins | sample InaspJWI54metaG_FD_94488 | JGI IMG/M metagenome (GOLD analysis project Ga0126333, IMG submission 94488) | Marine gutless worms symbiont microbial communities from Oahu, Hawaii - Inanidrilus sp. 2 OAHU.JWI-54 metaG | ecosystem: Host-associated > Annelida > Digestive system > Unclassified | place...
ACTTTTTGTTACCGAAGTTCTTGACTTGTAGAGCCCGTGGTACGCGGCCCTGCGGGCTGCCCTGCGCTTCTCGGAAAGGGCGCGCTCAGCACAACTCGCTGCGCTCAGACAAGCACTTCGCTCCTTCGCCCTTTCCTGCGATGCTCGGCGCGTCCCAAAGGGGAAATTCAAAACTATCTAGACGCCTATATGAACTAAATAGACGTTTCGTCAAAATTGTTTCGCTTGGCCGCCGGTTCGGCCCTGGAGGTAACTTTGAAGCAAATCGTCAGTATCAGTTTGGGATCGAGTGATCATGATTATGAGTTTGAGACCGAGTTTCTGGGGCAGGAATTCAGCGTTATCCGCCTCGGTACCGACGGCGACATGGAAAAAGCGGCCGAAATGCTGCTGCGCTGGGACAAAGAGGCGGATGCCATTGGCCTGGGATGCGTTAAGTTCCCCTATGGCTTCGGCCCCCGTTATCTTACCCGCAAGCATGTGGACAAACTCCGCAAGCTGGGTTCCCGGATCCAGACCCCCTTTACCCTGGGAAGCGCCCTGCGCGATGTCTCCTTTGAGTGGTCCCTGCGATATATCGAGTATAAATTCGGCAACTATTTTGACGAAGCCCGGGTACTCTTTCTCTCCGGGATGTCCAACTACCGGATTGCCCGGGTCATGTCGGAATTCACCGACAACCTGACCTTTGCCGACCCGGTTCTTGAAAACGGGATCTCCAAGTTCTTGAACTCCCTGGAGGGCTTGAAAAGATACGCTCACAGCGCCCACGAGGTGCTGCAGTGGGTTCCGAGCAAGCGCTTGACCTCGTCGGTAGTGCCCCTGCAGGCTTGGAACGGCTACATACTCAAGAAGGCCATGCAGAAGGCCAACATCATTGTCGTCCCCTCTTATAACTTCTACGATTACCTGGAGGATACCTCCCTGGAGGAGCTGGGGGGTAAAATCATCATCACCTCGACGGCCTATGACGACCGGGTTGAATTCCTGAAAGAGCGGGGTGTCGACGTGATTATCGACCCGACGCCTAAAATTTTGGAACGGGTGGTCGCCCCCAATGTGCTGGAGGCTCTAATTATCGCCGCCCTGGGCAAAAATCGCGATAACATCCGCGCCGATGATCTGCTGGAAATCATCAGCACCCAGAAGATGGACCCGCGGGTGGTCTACCCTTCCGGCAACCCCCGCCGGGTGAACCGGTTTGCCTTCGTGATCCATCCGCTTTCCAAAGAGTTCCTCAAAAAGGACAAAGCCGTGGATTTCATGGCAAGCTTTACCCCTCCGGCCTTTCTCGATGCCGTCGAAAAAGTGATCGCCTATGCGCCGCCGTGGGTCTACTCACGGGTTACCGGCATCAAATCCCCGACCGGTGTGGAAGCCGAGGGGTGGCTGATCACCGTGGGCGGCACACCCAAGCAGATGCTGGCACACAAGCCTGAATTCACCTACAAGCGCCTGCTCCAGGCCGCGCGCATGGCCAAGCGCATGGGTGCCCAGATTATGGGCCTGGGCGCCTTTACCAAGGTGGTGGGCGACGCCGGGGTCACCGTGGCCAAAAAGGCCCACCTGCCCATTACCACCGGCAACAGCTATTCCGCTTCCGGAGCCCTGTGGGCCGCGGCCGACGCTGTCCGGCGCATGGGATTGATCAAGGTGGAAAAAGGCAAGAAGATCGCCGGTAAAACCATGGTTCTGGGGGCCACCGGCGCCATCGGATCGGTGTGTGCCCGCCTGCTGGCCAAAGCGTTTGACGAGGTATATCTGGTAGGCCGCAATACCGCCAAACTCTTGGCCATGAAAGAGTCCATCCTGAAAGAAACACCGGGGGTTTTCATTAAGGTGACCACCAAGCCGGACAGGTTCGTGGCCGATATGGATGTTATCGTGACCGCCACCTCCGGCGCCGGTAAAAAGGTCCTGGACATTACCAATGTCAAACCCGGCTGCGTCATTACCGATGTGGCCCGGCCCCTGGATCTGTCGCCGGAAGATGTTGCCAAGCGCCCGGATGTCCTGGTCATCGAATCGGGCGAGATCGAACTGCCCGGCAACCCGGAAATGGGGAACATCGGCCTGCCGCACAAGGTGGCCTACGCCTGCCTGGCCGAAACCATCGTCCTGGCCCTGGAGGGCCGTTTTGAAATTTTTACCATCGGCCGGGACATCGAGTGGGAAAAAGTCAGGGAAATTTACAAGTTGGGACTCAAGCACGGCATGAAGCTGGCAGCCATCTCCGGGGTCAACGGCGTTTTCACGGATGAAGACATCGCCGAGGTGAAACGGCTGGCGTTGGAAGCGCGCGCTGCCCAAGGGCAGAAGTCGGACGGCTGAAGGAAAAAGGCAGGGTTCGAGGGGTCAAGGGTTCAAGGGTAAAAAACAAACTCCCTGAGGCCGGCAACCCGGGGTCGGGAGTAGGAAAAGCTCCTCTCCCTTGACGGGAGGGGTTGGGGGAGGGTGAAGCCCCAGATAAAAGGAAAGCCGCAAGAAATCATCAAGGAGCCGGGAGGCGTTCGTGAAACAGATCATCAATATCAGCCTGGGGCCAGGCAATGACGATTATGAAATCGATGTAGAATTCCAGGGGCAGAAATTTGCCATCCAGCGCATCGGGGTGGACGGCGACCTGGATCAGGCGTCGGAGCTTATGCTGACCTGGAACAAAAAAGCCGATGCCATCGGGCTGAGCGGCATTCAGTTCCCTTACACCATCGGTTCGCGCAAAATGCCGGACCGCCGGACAGCCCGCTTGCTGAAAGAGGCCCGGCAGCTGAGCACGCCCGTCACCGTGGGCAGCCTCCTGCGGGATGTCAGCCACGAGTGGTCCCTGCGGCACACCCATTTTATATTTGGCGGCAACTACTTTACCAATGCCCGGGTGCTCTTTTTCTCTGGTATGACCAACTCCAAGATCGCCCGCGTCATGCAGGAATACACACCGAATCTACAATTTGCCGACCCCCTGCTGGAAGAGGGCGTTCCCAGGCTAATGAGCTCTTACAACGAACTCGAACTCTACGCCGACCGGGTAAAGGGCGCCCTGAAGTGGGTCCCGGGACGAAGCACGTTCACCGGGGCCGGACCGGTAAAAAAGGCCGCAGACTTCCTGCTGCAGCGCGCGGTTGAAAAAGCCCAGGTTCTCGTGGTGCCGTATTACGGCTTCTACCGCTACCTTGATAAATTCAGCGCTGCCGACCTGCGCGGCAAGATCATCATCACAACCACCGCGTATGCAGACCGGGTCGCATACCTCAAGGAAAAAGAGGTGGGGGTTATCATCGACACGACACCCAAGTTGTTCGACCGGGTGATCGGGGTCAGCGTGCTGGAAGCGCTGTTGATGGCCGCGCTGCAGTTGCCCGATGAAGAAGAAAGCTCCGACGATCTTCTGGAAGTGATCAGCGAGATGGAAATGGAGCCGCGGATTCTCTACCCGGACGGCCAAGAGCACCGGGTGAACCGCTTTGCCTATATTGTCTACCCCTTGAACTAGGCGTTTTTAAAGAAATTAAAGCCGATCGAGGTGGTGTCCGAAGTAGCGCCGGGGGCCATGGACACCGTCGAAAAGGTGATGGCTTACGCGCCCCCTATCGTCTACTCCCCGGTAACCGGCATTACATCGCCAACCGGCGTAAAAGCCGAAGGCTGGCTCATCGGATTGGGCGTAACACCGGAACAGATGCAGGCGCATGGCCCCGAGTTTACCACCAAGCGGCTGCTGATGGCCGCCCGGCTGGCCCGGCGGCTGGGCGCCCAGATCATGGGCATCGGCCTGTTTCCCAAATCCATGAGATCCGCCAGCCTTGAAGTTTCCAAACATGCGGTCCTGCCGATCACTACAGGCAACAGCTATCTGGCTTCGGCGACCCTCTGGGCCGCGGCCGAAGCGGTTCGCCGGATGGGCCTGACCAAAGTGAAGCGTGGCAAAATCCTGAAGGCCCGAACGATGGTCATCGGGGCCACCGGTGCCATTGGGGCGATCTGTTCACGCCTGCTGGCCACCGCCTTCGAAGAGGTTCATATGGTGGGCCGCAATACGGCCAAGCTGCTCGCCCTGCAGGAATCCATGCAGGCCGAAACCAGGGATGTCGAGCTGCATGTCTCTACCCGAGCGGACACACATCTGGGTGATATGGACGTGGTCATTGCCGCCAGCGGCGGGGCCGCCAATGTTTTGGACATCATGCGGCTGAAGCCGGGCTGCGTGGTCACCGACCTTACCCTGCCCTCGGTCTTTACAGCCGACCAAATTGTCAAACGGCCCGATGTGCTGGTGATCCGCAGCGGCGAGATCCTACTGCCGGGCAATGATATCGAAATGAAGGACATCGGCCTGCCGCCAGATGTGGTCTACGCCGGGCTGGCCGAGACCATCATCCTGGCCCTGGAGGGCCGCTTTGAGACCTATACGGTGGGCAGCGAGCCCCAGTGGGAAAAGGTAAAAGAGATTTACCGCCTGGGTCTCAAACACGGCATGCAGCTGGCGTCGATTTCAGGGGTCAATGGTGTGGTGAGTGACGATGAAATTGCACGGGTCCGCAAAGCAGCGCTGAAGGAGCTTAAGAAACGGTAAACCCCGGAGATCAGACGTCAGATATCAGAGGTCGGAAATAGTGCCTCCTCCCCCTCGACGGGGGAGGCCGGGTGGGGGTGATGATGAGGCGGCCTCGAAGTCATTCAACATACCTACTTGACGGCTGGTTCACCCTCCCCCTGCCCCTCCCGTCAAGGGAGGGGAGTTTTCCCAGACGCCTTACTCCTTGCCTTTCCGACCTCCGGCGTCAGGCCTCCGATCTCAATCTTTAGCCTTTCCCCTCGGGCCCTTGACCCCTCGACCCCTCGAATCCTGCCGTTTTTCCTTGTTGTAGAAGTGAAAATGCGGTATAACGCATTGCGTTATTTGGGTCATTGACAGCGAACACAGACCTCTTCCCCGAGACAGCGGAGCCGGAACATGGGAATTACAATCGTTCAGAAAAGCAACCTGGAAAAACCCAAACGCAATCCGAAAATCGCCCTGGTTCTCTCGGGTGGCGCCGTCTCCGGCGGGGCTTTTAAAATTGGTGGTCTACGCGCCCTGGACCGTTTCATGGTCAACCGGGATGTTCGCGACTTCGACATGTTCGTGGGCATTAGCGCCGGTTCGGTTATCGCCGCCTACCTGGCCAACAATGTGTCGGTAGAAGACATCCACACGAGCATGATCGAACGGAAAGGCCCCTTGTCGGCCGTCAAACCTTTCGAGTTCTACTCGCTCAACAAGGCGGACATCGTAAAAACGCCCCTGCACATCCTGGCGGACCTGGCGTCAATCACATCCCGAAAAATTTTCGGCTTTGTCAGCGCCAACAATGTCTTTCGCAAGCAATTTCGACAGCAGTTGTATGCGTTTGCGACCAACCCCAGTACCACCGGCCTTGAAAAATTCACATCCTATTGTTTTGAGCGCAAGGAACTGGCCGTCAATCACCCGTCGCTGCCCGGGCACTACCTGCCCAACGGCCTCTTCAAAACAGACCGTATCGAGCAGGCAACACGCCGGAATTTTGAAAAAAACGCCCTTTGCAACAACTTCAACGAATTGTTTCGCAAAACGGGCAAGGAATTGTACATCGTCGCCATGCATCTGGACAAAGCGCAGCGGGCTATTTTCGGTCACGACCAGGACAACACCATCGCGGTTACGAAAGCCATGCAGGCGTCGATCGCGTTCCCGCTTTTCTTTAAACCGGTCTCAATCGATGGGGCCGATTATATCGACGGCGCCGTCATCAAGACAACCAGCATGGATATTGCCATTGAAAAGGGGGCCGACCTGGTCATCTGCTACAATCCCTTTCGGCCCTTCAACCACGAATCCTTTGATCAAAACAATCCGGATGGCCGTAAACGCATCAGCATCGCGCGGGATGGCATTGCCGCCGTGATCAACCAGGTAATGCGTACAATGCTGCACACGCGCCTGATGCACGGGATAAGGCACTATCGCAACAATCCGGATTTCAAGGGTGATATCATCCTGATCGAACCTACCGAACATGACGACCGTTTTTTTGACATGAATCCCTTTTCTATAAACGACCGCCGCAAGGCCTCTACCCGGGGTTTTGAATCGGTGAGCAATTCCCTCCGCAAAAACAAGGCCGTTTTGAAAAAGATACTCACGGCCTACGGTATTGAAGCCCGAACCGAACTGGCCTGAACACGTCAACCACGCTTCTGTTCGGAATGAAAACAATTATCTCAGGCGGGCAGGCACACACGATGGGTATGAAGGGCTTTTTAATGAAACCGGTGGTACTCAGCCACCTGTCTCAGGCTATCCGGCGGCCTTTGAACGGCAATTCGACCGAATAGAGTTCATCTCACACAAGCCACCTATCTGCGCAGACGAATCAGCCCCTCCTGGGTAACTGAAGCAACCAGATCACCTTTACGGGTATAAATCCGTCCAATATTCAGCCCCCGGGCACCGGAAGCATTGGGACTTTCCATGGCATACAGCAGCCAGTCGTCCATGCGGAACGGCCGATGAAACCACATGGCGTGATCCAGGCTGGCCACCTGCATGTCCGACTCCCAGAAGGTGTGTCCGTGGGGGTAAAGGGCGGTGCCCACCAAACCAAAATCGGAAGCGTAGGCCAGCAGATACTGGTGGACGATCGGATCGTCAGGTAGGCGGTCGATCGCCTTGAACCAAGAGAAACGCTGTGCAGCGCGCTTGTCCGGCGCGAAGGGGTTGATGGGGTCTACGGGCCTGATCTCAATGGGCTTTTTGCACAGGATTTTATTGCGAATCGACGCTGGTATACGGTCGGCAACCCGCATGGCCAACTCCAACTCCGGGGTGACACCGTCGGGACCGGGCACGTCGGGGGCCTGGTTCTGGTGATCGAATCCTTTTTTCGACCACCTGAAAAGAGGCGGCGAGGTTGAAAATAGCCCGGCCCCTCTGGACCGCAACCACGCGGCGGGTGGTAAAACTTTTGCCGTCGCGGATACAATCAACATTATAGACAATCGGTTTGAGTGCATCGCCGCTGCGTAAAAAATAGCCGTGCAAACTGTGCGCGCCCCGGCCGGCAGGAGCCGTCTGGTAGGCGGCCGACAGCGCCTGCCCCAGAACCTGGCCGCCGAACACCGACCCGAATCCCAGGTCCTGGCTTTGGCCCCGAAAAATGTTCTCTTCGATCTTCTCTAATTTTAGAAGGTTCAATAACTCTTCAAGAACATTTTCCTCAACGCATTCGTTGCTCATGGTAGTATGCCTTTCCAAAGCATGAGATTCACCCATAAGACCTGGCCTCGATTCCCAAAACCAAAACCATGTATCGCGCAGAGACGCAGAGGCGCGGAGCAAATCACAATTTTATCCGGCTTCGCCGGTTAAAACCGAAAACCATTTAGGTCCAAACCATTAAGTGGTTTTGCGCACGACAGTGCGCCCCGGTCCTGATTTCGTTTTCCCGACTGCGCTGGACTGTACATTGATTATCAGTTTAAGGAGGACGCCTCTGCGCCTCTGCGCGAGAATATTGGTTTGAAGGTTTTAGGTACCTGAAAAATTAATCGAATGAAACGATAATCTCATCTTTGGTCTTGCGCCATTTGGGCGGCAAGAGCTCAAGGTCTTGTGTGGGATAGCCCACTGCCAGCAAGAGCGGAATCCAGTAGTTGTCCGGAATCTTGAAGGCTTCCCGCACCCCTTCATGGTCGAAACCATCCATCGGGTGGGTCTCCAGGCCCAGGCTGGTAGCCGCGTACATCAATCCCATGGCAAAAAAACCTGTATTTTTAACTGCATAGGCCAAACTGGCCTCAGGACTCCAGGCATAGAGGGATTTGGCCGCATCGAGAAACCAGTCCCGCTGCTCAGGCCCCATGGCCCCACTGTCCAACATTTCCTGCCAGTTCTTTTCCACCGTGGGATGCCCTTCCTGCCAGCCGTCTTTGTCGGCCAATACAATCAGGGTAACCGGGGCTTCCACAACCTTGGGCTGATCCCAGGCCAGGGCCTTGAGCTTTTCCTTGGTTGCGGTATCCCGCAGAACCATCAGGTTCCAGGGCTGCAAATTGAAGCTTGACGGCGCTTTGGCCGCCAGGTCGATCATTTCATCCAACAATTCATCCGTTACATCCCGGTCGGGATCGAAAAAATTGATGGCCCGTCTTTTTTCGATTATCTCCTTGTAGTTCATTTTATTACCTCTTTTTTAAGTTGTTGGTCTGTTGGTTTTTAAAATAATAGCCGCTTGCCCGTGTGGTGTGGCGTCTTTTGAGACTAAAGGGTCCAAGGGGACCAGGTTTCGAGGGTCCGAGTGAAAACCTTAAAACCAAAGATCAAGTGAAAAGCATTGAACCAAAACCTAAATTTCTAAGATTCAATTCCGCTGATATTAAATGCTCGTCGGGTTGACTAACCCTCGGACCCTTGACCCCTTGGGCCCTCGAACCCTTGAGTTTTTATCCCTCCGGTACATCTACCAAGATAAAATCCGAATCCTGGTCAGCATCCAGAACCAGCCTTTCCACACCCTCTATGCGAGCTTGATCCCGCGTCGCCAGCCGATCACCATTCACCTGCAGCTCGCCGGATGTCAGGTAGATAAATACCTTGCGGTCAGCGGCGGTTTGGTGATCAAGCTGACGACCCGCTTCCAGTTGGGAACGGTAAATGGCTGCATCGGTGTGGAAACTGACGGCCCCGTCGTGTCCCTGGCCCGAGGCCAAAGGAAAAAGGACATTTTTAAATTCGGCTTCGGAATACTTTTTTTGTTCATATGAAGGGACCAGCCCGCCTTGATCGGGTAGAATCCAGATCTGGTAAAAGTGCAGCTCCTGGTCCGCTTCGTTGTATTCCGAATGGGTCAAGCCGGTCCCTGCTGACATCCGTTGGACCTCTCCGGCCCGAATAACGCCGCCGTTGCCCATGCTGTCTTTGTGGGATATCTCACCTTTTAAAACAATGGTCACGATCTCCATTTCTTCGTGGGGATGGGTGGGGAAACCGGTCCCGGGTTTGACAATATCATCATTGAAAACGCGCAATTTCCCGTGGCCCATGTTCGTCGGATCGTAATAATTTGAAAATGAAAACAGCCAGTATGTCTGCAGCCAGCCCATATCGGTGAAATGGCGCCGCTCGGCGGGTATAATGCTGGTAGTCATGGTGTCCTCCTGGTAAAAGATTCGGCCGCAGCGGCATTGGCTTTGCCTACTTTCTTTAAAAGCCGGCCCAGAGTTTCCAGTTCCTCAGCCTGAAGAACCGCAAACGTCTTTTCGGCACGCTCCGCATGGAGCGGAAACAGCGCTTGAATGAGATCAAGGCCGCTTTTTGTCAATTTTACCGACATCCGCCGGCGATCCGCGGGATCCTGCTTGCGAACCACCAGCCCCCGTTTCTCGAGGTTATCGATGACCGTGGTCATGTTGCCGCTGGTTTTCAGTATCTTCCGGCCAATGTCCCGCTGGCAAAGCGGGCCCTTGTGATACAAAACTTCCAGCACACCGAACTGGCTGAGGGTCAAACCGGTATCCGCCAGGTGTCGATGCATACGGGTCGTCACCGCATCGACCGCCCGCATCATCTGGGTGTAGGTCTTTAGGATGGTCCGCTGACGATCTGTGGTCCGGGTGTTGGTGTCCATGTTAGCCTCGTTTTATTTAGTTTAACATTAAACTAATTAACATCGATGCATTGTCAAGAGAAGACAGGTAGAAGGTTTAAGGCTGAAGGTCGAAGGAAAGGCAGGAAGTCGAAAAAGAAAGGCGTCTGGGGTCTGAAAAGCTATAAGGTTGAAAGTATAAGGGAAAGAGAAAACAAAGGAGTCAGGGGTCTGGAGTCAGGAGTCAGAAAAACATGGAGGCCAGAGGTCAGCACAAACTCCCCTCCCTTGACGGGAGGGGCTGGGGGAGGGTGAACCATCCCTCAAGTAGTTATTTTGAATGACTTCGAGGCTGATTCATCAGCACCCCACCCGGCCTCCCCCGTCAAGGGGGAGGAGACGCCTTCACCGCCCCCTGATACCTGACGCCTGAATCCAATGAGAGCCCGTGGGATTAGATCAACTTCTGTAGCACGTTCTCTAGGGTGTGCAAAAAAACATCGGCATCTTTTTGGTTGAAGCACAGCGGTGGTTTGATCTTGATGACATTGTCATCGGGGCCATCCGTCCCCACCAGGATGAATTTATCCTTGAGCCGGTTCTTGACCGCACCGGCCAAGTCGGTGTGCGGCTCGCGGGTCTCTGGATGTTTGACGAACTCGATACCGAGAAAAAGACCTTCGCCCCGTACGTCCCCGAGGACCGGAAAGCGCTCTTGCAGATCGCGGAGTCCTGATTTCAAATAGTCCCCGGTTTCCCGGGCGCTCTGCTGCAGACCCTCCGCCTCGATGACATCCAGTACCGCCAGTCCCACGGCACAGGCCACCGAGTTACCGCCGAAGGAACTGAAGAACTCCAAGCCGTTTTCAAAAGAACCGGCAATGGCATTGGTAGTTACCACCGCGGCCAGCGGATGCCCGTTGCCCATGGGTTTGCCCAGCAGAACGATGTCCGGGACAACCGCCTGCATTTCAAAACCCCAGAACCAGCGGCCCAGACGACCGAAACCGGTCTGCACCTCATCAGAAATGCAAACAATCCCCTGCTCCCTTAACATTGGGTAGAGCGTTGCCAGGTAGCCATCCGGCAGGGGCACCTGCCCCCCACAGCCGATGATCGGCTCACAAATGAAAGCCGCAGGGTCCCAGCCGCCATCTTTCAGCAGGGTCGCCGCATCGTCCGCGTATCTTTGACCGGCATCACTGCCCCGATGGGACCCGCGATAGGCATCTGGGATAGGGGCCATGAGGACTTGCGCCGGTTTACCCGGTCCACCGGCGTGCTCGAATTTATAGGCGCTGATCTCAATCCCGGTTACCGTGTTGCCGTGATACCCATGCTCCAGGACCATGATCTGTTTTCGGCCGGTATGTATCCGGGCCAGGCGGACAGCCAGGTCAGCCGCTGCGCTACCCGAGTTGACATAGAACACTTTGTTCAGTGGTTCCGGAAACTTGGCGAGCAATCTCTCAGAATACGCGTGGAGCGGGTCATACAGATACCGGGTGTTCGTGTTGAGTCGGGCCATCTGGTCCTGCCCGGCCCGCACCACCCGTGGATGGCAGTGACCCACATGGGGGATGTTGTTGTAAAGATCCAGGTAGGTACTCCCTGAGGCGGCATACATGTATTGAAAGGCCGCTTGTTCCATTTTCAATGGTTCGGCATAGCTGACCGCAAGGGCTTTGCTAAAATAGGTATTGCGGCGGGCCAGCTCCGCGCCGAGGTCGGCTCCGGGTGCCTGCGCAAGTCCGGCGGCCTTTCTGAAAACGGTGGTAACGGCACGGGGATTCAAACGCAGCCATGTTTCCAGCATCTCCCAGGCCGGCTTTTCACTGATGGTAATGTAGGCGCTGTCCGGCTTGAGGGTCTTGGCGTGGGCTGAATTACAGACGCTGGCGCACAATCGGCCGGCCACCAGGTAGTACAGCAGGTCGACTTCAGAGCTATCCAGGGGCAATTCGGCGGTGTAGGCTCGCAGCACATGTTCAGCCCAGGTGAGCGGATCGTCTTTGCCCAGCATGGCGTAGGTGAGGGCGATGGCCACTTCGTTGACCAGGGGGGTATAGCACATATCCCCGAAATCGATGATGCCGGATACCCGCCCCTTATGGGTCAGCAGGTTTTGTTCGTTGGCATCCCCGTGGATGACGCTTCGGCGTAACTTATGGAGCAGAGGTCCCACAACCTGTTTGAACTGCATATAAAAATATTCCACCAGCTTCCTGTGGCGGGAATTTTTGATGTAGCCGATGTGCTCCAGGGGAAGGGCCAAGTGTTGCAGGTCCCATTGATGGGTGCGGGCCTCGATGCCTGGATGACGAAAATCCAGCAAGGCCCGGTCCACATGCGCTGTAAAAGTGCCCAGCGATGTAAACAGTTCCGGCGTCTGGGCCACCTGATCAAAAAATGCCCCTGGTACAAAGGTCAGCAGGCGATGTAATGTCCGGCTGCCATCCGGATTTTCCATAACAGTGAGCAGACGACCCTCCAGGTCCGTCTGCGGGACCGGAAATTCGTAGGGCAGACTCCCGGATAGTCTTAGCAGGACCTGATTTTCCGCCCCGAGAAAGGCCCGCTCCAGGGGTGAATCCGCATTCTGCTTCCAGACAAAGGTCCGACCGTCCGTGGTTTTTACCTTGATATTCAGACTGGCATACCCCTCCAGATCCTGTAATTCAGGAGCTTCTATGCCGTATAGTTCTTTTAGAATTTCTCGTCGGTGCATCTGGGGCCTTTTTCAGAAATGTACGCAGAAATCTGTAAGTTTCCGTTTTTACTTGAAAGGCATAGTACTTGAACCTGCAAGCAGGGTCAAGGCGCTATTGGTATAGAAGATCAAGCACAAATGCCGCTGTTGAATCGGCACCGTTCACCCGGTTTACACCGGAAGTCGGCAAGGCTGTCATGGCCGGAACAAGGGACATCCAGGAACCGTCCGCCAGGGCGGCGGCGGTCACTTTCAGGGATCTCAGGTTGCAGCGGGCAAAGGTTTCCAGCACCGGCGCTTCCCGAAAATCGCTGCGGGACAGGTACCCGAAGGGAACATCGGCCAGGTAGATTTCAGCAAGGGTACTGTAGCCGGCTTTGCCGATGACCGCGTCTGCGGCCCATATGAGGTCCGGATGGTAGATTTCAGATCGAATTGGCAGGCGCACGATCGATCCGGCTCTTTCTACCCGATCGGAGCTGCCCGGAATTACGAGGAAAAATTCCTCCGGCAGACGGCCGGCATTGAATTGCCCGGCTGACGTCGCCGTACCCCCCAAGGTAAGGACTATGAGCTGTTTATCATCCGGCACGCCGAGGGTTTGGCGCAAGACATCGGAAGACATTCGCGCGCGACGACTGATGGGGGCCACGACCAAATCGGGGCTACCGGCCGCGCAAACCGGCTCGGTCTGCACATGATAATCGGCCCGGGCAAAAAGGGCCTCCAGGTAGTCTATGTGCGGCTTCAGCGAAGATAGATAGTCACTGTAGCCGGCATAGATCCAGTCCCAGGTAAAATTCTCAACCAGGAGCGACGGCAGCCCAGCCTGGCGGGCAACGGCAATGCCAAGGGGCGCAATATCACTGATTACCAGGCGGCAGTCCAGTTTGCGCAACTTATCAGCGGAGGCATGCACCATTTTTTCATCCAGAGGGTAGAAAGCATCCAGAGCGGCAATCGTGGCGGGCAGATTTCCTTCCAGGGGGGTGCTTTGTACCAGCCCCACGTCGGTTTGTAGAGCGTGGTAACGAAATGGCCCGGACAGGCAATCATCAAAAAACCAGTGCGGAACGGTGGAAAATATTTCAAACCGCATAGCCGGTTGGGCCTTATGCGCGGCATCCATGACCGCGGCAGCCCGGGCAGCGTGCCCCAGCCCGTGGGCGGAAATGAAATAGGCAATTGCAGGCTGTGAAACGGTTTTCATATGTTCAGCAAGGCTGAGCTGATTGTATCGATTTCTGGAAAATCGACGTCCAGGGGCTCGCCCCTCAGGTTTCGCCGAAAAACAGCTTCGCTGTCAGGCAGGCTCCCGATAATGAAAGCACCATCGAGGGCCCCGGTAATTTCCTTCTTCAGGTCCGGGGTCGTGCGATTGAGAATAACGCTCACCGGCAAGCCGGCCTCACGGGCCAGACCGGTAACTCTCTGAGCCATCATGATGGATTCATAGGAGGGGTCCACCACGTTGATAATGTGGTCGCACTGGCCATCCAACCCCCGCCCGAAATGCTCCACCCCGGCGGCGGCATCCACAATGACCAGATCATCCGGCTCAAGTTTCAGCGCGCCGAAAAGCATTCGGAAAAGCCGACCCATGGGACAAGCGCATCCTTCGCCGAAATGGTGGATTTTGCCTACGGACATAATCCTGACCCCGGCCGCGTCAGCCACACAATCCCCGGGCAGGTCCGCGACCCGCAGGTCCCGGGGAAATAATGCCGGCGGACCGCCCAGGCCGCTTCCCGGGGCCGTCCTTGCTCGAAAGCCCTTTTTACCCCCCAGACTATCGAGGAGTGGCTGCGGCATATCCACACCCAGCATTCGGTACAAGCCGATATTGGACTCGTCCGCATCCACCAGCAACACCTGCCGACCCTGTCGGTGCAGGGACCTGGCCAGCAGAGCCGCCACCGTGCTTTTCCCACATCCACCTTTCCCGCATACCAACATTTTCATCAAGAACTGTCCTTCCTCTTAATTCAGAGAATATCATTTGCTTAGATTGTTCACTAATTAGGTGGATTAACATCTCGAGGCAAGAAAAAAGAACCGACTAATCCCAGATAGATACTGATTTGAAGGAATGATAAAAGGATATTGTCCATCTGGTTGAATAATTAGGTCCTGCGTTTTAAATGGAAATTGGTGGGAAGAGTAACAGGCTAGTGCTGTGTCCATTCATAGGCGGTAGGTTTTGGCTTAGAGCAAGGCATGAGCCTTTATTAAACCGCAGGCGTAGGTGGAACTACGTTGAGGATTTGATAAATGCGAAAACGCAGCTGTAAGCCAAAAGATGCCGTCTATTAATGGGCACTACCCAATAGCATCTAATAATGAACCCAACATATCTTCTTCAGTTTGAATCGTTTTGAGGTTGGCTTTGTATCCAATTGTCGTCGGAATGGTCTCAGTGATTTCCTCGACCAGGTCCACATTGGAACGCTCTTTTTCAGCGGTAGGGTCTTCAAGGGCCTCCGGGTTTGGAGGGCCGGGCGTGTCAACTTTCTGGATATCGGCCCGCACGCCGGTGTTTTCTTCAGTGGACAGAACCGCCCGGCTTTTTTTGAAACCGTCAGTATCCGCATTGGCGATATTATCGGCATGCACATCGAGTTTCTTACCGAATGCCCTCACACCAGAAATCGAACTTTGAATGGCCGGCAACATATTGCTCTCCTTTACGTATCGCCCGGAGTGACACACTACAATAACACTCCCAGTAACGTATATCGGCCATTCATTATATTTCTTTAGCTTGGAAGCTGCCTCAGGAAAGCATTTTGGTTCAAGATCAAGGCGGCTGACAGATTTGAACCGGAGGAATACTTGCAGTATTTCGAGGATTTGAATCTGTCACCCAACGCAGATATTGGGCCAAAAGGCTTTTCTGAGGCAGCTTCCAAAAGGCAGACCCCGAAGGCTTGCTAGCCTCCGGGGTCAAAGGGCTGCGCTTTTTAGTTTAATACGGTTCTCTAAAAAGCTCCAGTTGGCATAAAGTACTCGGATATAGGGTCCATATCCCAAGTAATGTTATTCCAAGTAATCTTGGATGATCTCACGGCCTGCTGGACGATACGCATA
>Ga0126333_1000159_pt1 | contig 15305 bp, 18 predicted proteins | sample InaspJWI54metaG_FD_94488 | JGI IMG/M metagenome (GOLD analysis project Ga0126333, IMG submission 94488) | Marine gutless worms symbiont microbial communities from Oahu, Hawaii - Inanidrilus sp. 2 OAHU.JWI-54 metaG | ecosystem: Host-associated > Annelida > Digestive system > Unclassified | place...
AGTGACTGTAAACGTTGTCATAGTGGCCTCCTTTTTTAAGGTTATGAGGCCTTTATAACCGTGCCTTGTGACAAATACGGTCACAGTTCGGCACTACTGGAGTTTTTTAGAGAACCGTATACAGGAATAAGGTGCTATGACTAAAGCAGATATTGAGTGGAAAAACAGGGTACTATGTAGTGACGGCAACTGTATCGGGATTATTGGGCCGGATGGCCACTGCAAGGAATGCGGAATGCCGTTCGAAGGGGATCTGCCGTTCGAAAGGGAACTGCATACAGCGGAGACAGCCCCGGACGAAAATAAACAAACCACCGGCCCCACACCGGCGCAGAACAAGGGCAGTGGTCCGGATAACAGCGCCGCTGAAGAACAGCCGGAATCGAACAGTGACGATGAGTGGGCCAACCGCCGGCTGTGCCGGGATGGGAATTGCATCGGGGTCATCGGCCCGGACGGAACGTGTAAAGAGTGCGGGCTACCCTATGACGCGTGAGCAGCCCCGGGCTATTCGCACCCCCAGCCGCTGAAGCCCATGCCCGCTACCGGACTATTCAAGGAAACACCGCTCCGGTTGCGGCCCCGTACTCGGTTTCGATATCGTACTGTTTTTCCAGTATGATATAGTGATCCAGAGTGGCTTGCGCCGCGGCATTGGCATCTTTCTCCAGCTGGGCACACGTTCCCCGTCGGCCTATGCCCCAGATAACCTGTTCAATATCCCGGGCCGCCCGGAGGCCAAAGTCACGGTGGCCCTTCTCATGCGCATAGAGCGCCTCATAATAGCGGTCCCACTGTTGTTGCAACTCAGGTGACCCACGGTCATACTGATCCCACTGCGGCAGGGTAAAGGTTACCCGGACCCGTGCGGTGACTGCGGTAAGGCGGCATTCCGCCGGGTGTTCCCACCAGCGGTAGTTCCAGTCAACCCACCAGGCGGTATAGGCATCGAACCGTCGCCCGCCGGCTCCGGCCGGACCTTTGCGGTTCATTTCCAGCCTGAGTTCCTGGGCTGTCTGCCCGTTAATCGGGTACTTACGGACTGTCTCGCTGATCACCGGCTCGGCGGCCAGCGGTGGACAGACAATCAGCAGCCAGAGCCAGGCAAGTGCCAACCATGAATAAAGCTTAAGCATGACCGTCAATCCCGGGGCTTGGTCAGATTGGGGTTGTTGCGGTGCCGAGCCCTGTCACGGGTACTTTTTTTCTCCAGGTTGCGGCCAATGGCAGCCGTGAGATCGATATCCGTCTGGTTGGCGATACAGCCCACCACAAAAAGAATATCCGCAAGTTCATCGGCCAGATCCGGCTGTTGGCCTTCGGTTTTGTAGCTCTGCTCACCGAACATACGGGTCATAATCCGGGCCACTTCCCCGGTCTCTTCCATAAGGATGCCCAGATTGGTCAACTCGGAGAAGTAACGCACACCGGTTGTCCGTACCCACTTGTCTATCATTGCCTGGTATTCACGTATGCTGATGTCCGCCATATCCTCCGCCTTTGCTGGTTTATCCCGAGTCGGCAGGCGGCCGGGCGCCGCATCCATCTATACCTATCAGTTTTCGCAGCAGAAGCAAACAGCTCTTTCCGGGGTCGCTGTGCAATGACCGGCACTGGCTGCCTGGTATCGAATGCGGGTGAATCGTTGCGCTTATGTTCCTGAAACCAAAAGCTGATCGGCTGCCTTGCAGTTTTACCCTATTTGTGATTTTAAACCGCTAACAGAAGTAGATAAACAGAGAAAGAGCAGAAAGGAGCAGCATGCTTGAAAATATAAGTAACCAACGCATTCGCGGGCTATCCAGTCTGATCGGCAACACCCCCCTGCTGGCTGTCCGGTTCACCTTTCGGCAGCAGGAACGGGTCATCTACGCGAAAGCGGAGAATCTCAACATGACCGGCAGTATCAAGGACCGGATGGCGTTTCATATCCTCATGCAGGGCTACACCGGTGGTGCCCTACAACCCGGCGACCGGGTCATTGAAGCCACCAGCGGCAATACCGGGATTGCGTTTTCCGCCATCGGGCGGGCCCTGGGGCACCCGGTTACCATCTTTATGCCGGATTGGATGAGTGCCGAGCGCATTAACCTGATCAAAAGCCTGGGAGCAGATATCCGGCTGGTCAGTCGCGAAGAAGGTGGTTTTCTGGCCAGCATTCGCCTGGCCGAAGAGATGGCCGCTGCCTCCGGAGACACCTTTCTGCCGCGCCAGTTCTCCAATCAGGACAACAGCGAAGCCCACAGCCTGACGACCGGTCCGGAGATATGGTGGCAGTTGAAATTCAGGTCCCTGCAGCCCGATGCCTTTGTGGCCGGCGTCGGTACGGGGGGCACCATCATGGGGACCGGGCGTTTTCTCAAGGAAAAGTACCCATCCATTCGCCTGCACCCCCTGGAACCGCTGAACTCGCCTACCCTGTCAACAGGCTGCAAGGTCGGTAAACACCGCATTCAGGGCATTTCCGACGATTTCATTCCTTCCATCCTCGACCTGGACTCCCTCGACGGTGTCATTAGTGTAGATGACGGGGACGCCATCCTGATGGCTCAAAAGCTGGCGGCTGAATTGGGCATCGGGGTCGGGATCTCCTCCGGGGCTAACTTTCTGGGCGCCCTGATGGTCCAGGAAACCCTCGGCAACGCGGCCACGATAGTGACGGTTTTCCCGGATGACAATAAAAAGTATCTGAGCACCGATCTGCTGCGGGATGAGCCGGTCCAGCCCCAGTATCTGGCACCGCATATCCAACTCAGGGAAGTCCAGGCGTTCAAACGAGTCTGCCACACCTGCTGCGACCCCAAAGAATGCCTGGCGGCCGCACCTAACGAGCCGGCCGGGGATGAGCAGTTGCCCCACTGCCCGCGCCGCCTTTAAAGCCGGCAGGTTTTAGTAACATAAGGTGCAAAGCCATGCTATCGGCGTTTGCCGGCTGGACAGCTGCGTCCGATAAAGTGGCATACTTCTTGAAGCCCTCCTATATAGGTTCAGGCATGGACCACTATCGATAACCGCTTTACAACCGGAGGATGATCATGGTTGCGAATATACATACCTGTAAATCGTGTGGAAAAGTGTCCGGCGAAACCGGGCATTTATGCGATCCCGTGGAATTGAAACAGGCACATGTCTGTGAAGATTGCGGTCAAGCTTCCACCGACCCGCGTCATATCTGTAAACCGAAACTGCGCAATGTCAATTTTGCCTGCGTGGCCTGCGGCCGGGTCGCGGATATCCCGTCGAAACTCTGCAATCCGCGCGACCTGGAGGCCATAGCCAAAGGAGATCCGCCGGAATCCCTATTTTAGAGGCATCCGGAAAGATTCTAGAATACCGGCCCTGACAAGGCCCCCCTCTGGCGGGCACGTGTCAGGGCCTTTTTCGTACCACGATATCCCACCCGGGATCAAAATGCTGATGGCAGGCCGGGCAGATGAGATGGATCCGACCCCGCTCTGAAGCGTCTTTTGTATCGATAGCCACATGGAATCCATCGCGATAGCCGCAGGCCAGGCAAACAGACACATTGTTTTGCGGTTCAACCATCTCCATCACAAAGCCCCCTACCGTCCGGGTGTCTCACCAGACGCAACCCGAACACTTGTGTATCAGTTAAAGCCGGCGGAACACGCATCCCGTCTCGTTTCATCAAGCTCCGGATCCAAGATTTTGCAGCGCCTGCCCGGCCATCCACATACCCAGGGCCATTACGGCCAGCAAGCCGAAATAGGAAACGCCGATGGCGGTGCGTTTATGGGCCGGCAGGTTATAGTAAGCAGGATCATAGGTTTTAAAATTTTTGAAGAAGGTAAACACGCCGATCAGCAGGATTAAAAACAGGAGTGGCGACCGTGTTTGCAAGAAAACCAGCACCCCAATCGCCAGACCGGCCACCCATACCCAGCGACTCAGGACCGGGGTGATACGGCCGCCATCCAGGGGCGGAATGGGAATCATATTGAACAAGTTGATCATTAACCCCGTATAGGCCAATGCATACCATATCTGGTGCTCGGTTACCCACCCAACCACCAGGCATAGCAGCGCACCCAGTGTCCCCAGGGCCGGCCCCCCGATACCCACCAGGGCTTCGACATGGGCATCCCGCGGCAGGCCTTTCATGGCTATCACCGCCCCAACGAATGGTATGAATACCGGTGCACCGGCCGGTATCTTCTGCTGCCGCATTACCAGGGCGTGGCCGGCTTCGTGCACAAATATCAACAGCACGAACCCGAGCGCGAACGGAAACCCCCACAAGGTGGCGTAAACCCACACGGACGCCACCATGGTGATCAGGGTGGAAAACTTGGCAAATTTCAAGACCGCCAGGACCCACTTGAATTTACCCAGCACAAAAATCAGCAAAAGGCCCAGGGCCCCCCAGCGTTTTAGCCAGCCGGTATCGAGGCGGGAACGCGTGCCTGCTGCCTGTCCGGGGCCCTCCGCTGGTCCGGCGGTCGCCAGGTGACGGGCGACTATCTGCAGGTTTTCAATTCTCTTTTGCTCGGCTTCCTTGCGCCTGGTCTGATCCATACAGTTGCTCAACCTTTCTGGTCCCGCCTGCCTTTCAACGGTGACGCTTGATTTCGAACGGCTCCACCAGTTTCCAGGCCTGATAGACGGTTATGGCTAGAAAAATAAGGGTAAACATATCGAATGTCACCCGGGCGACATTGAAAAAAACCGCCGGGTCCGGGAACACCGTGAGCGTGCGTGCATATTCGGGGGATTGCTGTAAAATAAACGTTCGTTTTACCAGGTAGTCTGCGTAAAAATAGGTTCCGGCCGCCATGCCGGCCGAAAGAACCTGCAATTCCCGTGATCGGCGGCCACCGGTGGCCATCAATATCCCCTTGGCCACAGTGATGCCGATTACAATAGCCACGAGACCGAACTGAATTTTGGTCACCACCGTAAATCCCCACCAGACCAGGGCGCCAACCACTGCTCCGGCCAGTCCCCCAACCACCGCCGCGGTGAAACTGATCCCCTGACTCTGCTGTTGGACCAGCATTTCAACCTCGGCCGCCAGTTCATTGAAACATGCTCTGCAAAAGGCCCCCTGGTCGGTCACTTCCATATCAGTATCCGGGTCAAATGTCCGCTCACACTGACGACAGGTGCGCTCCCTTACAGGGTCATGGGCTTGGTCTTCCATTGTATAATCCCGATTCATATTTATCTTATGGCTGAATAACAGCAACAGGCGGCCATTATCGCTGTCTTTCCGGTGTTTAGCAAGGGCCACCTGCATTTTTTATAAGTCTTTGAACGCTGCGGCGCTCCGGCCATATATCGGTGTGCCCCGCCGGCGCTTTCTTTCTGGTAAGTTGAAACAGACCATGCATGCTGATAATCGGTCCCGATCCCTAGTTGTGCTGATGATGATCGCCTGGTTTACCGGCAGCGTTTCCTTGCTGCTGTTTGGATTTTTTCTTTGGAACGGTGCCTGGGAAAACGTCGATCTCTCTCTGTCGGCAACCGGTCAGTTCGTCTGGAATGCCGGCCTGTCAGTGCTTTTTTTCCTGCAACACAGCGGCATGGTGCGCCGCAGTCTCTGGTTACGGTTGGCACCCTGGCTGCCGAAATATGCCCATCGTGCTGTTTACACCATCGCATCCGGCGTGGTCCTCACAGCGGTTGTTTTCCTGTGGCAGCCGGCTGACACCGTGGTGCTGGAATTACAAGGCGGCTGGCGCTGGTTGGCAAGGGGCGTTTTTTTCGCTGGATTGGTCGGCTTTGCCTGGAGTTCCATAGCCTTACAATATTTCGATGCCTTCGGGATATCGGATCTCAGAGCGCACTTACACGGGACCGTACGCAAATCAGAACCATTTTCAATCCGGGGGCCTTATCGTTGGGTTCGACACCCTTTTTACCTGTTTACCATATTCTTGATCTGGTCCTGCCCTGACTTGACCGCCGATCGTCTGTTGTTCAACGTCATCTGGACTGCCTGGATCTATATTGGGGCCCGGCTGGAGGAACGGGATCTGGTTGCTGAATTCCAGGAACAATATCGCCGCTACCAACGCTCCGTCCCCATGCTGATCCCCTGGAAAGGGCCGCTGCAAGTTAAAGCCGGCAAGGCCGAGCCGACGAACCGTTAATCCTGAAATTTCATCAGCCATCCCAATAGCGGTCCGGCTCGGGACTTGCTATAATCTGCCCGGTATGGTTTCATTTGACTAGAACCTATCCCAAAATATGGATCTTGGTTCAAAATGACGCGAAGCTAATGCCTAACGTGGTGCAAGGCGGCTGCGTGGTTCAACCCCTAAGAATACTTGAGTATTTTGAGGACTTGATCCGAGGGCCAACACCGAGTTTGGACCAAAAGACTTTTTTGAGATAGGTTCTATTCCCTTGCCCACGGGAGGCCACCGCATGCCGAAATCGATCAAGGACAAGGTAAAAACGCTCGAAAAGCAAAACCGTCTGCTGACCGATAACCTGGTCGATGCCATCTGGGTCATGGATGCCGAAACCCTCAAGTATGAATATATCACCCCCTCCATCCAGCGCATCAGCGGGTACCGCTCCGATGAACTCATCAACACCTCTATTGTCGAGCGCCTGACGCCGGAATCCCTTAAAAAGGCCACCGACCTGCTGGCAAGCGAATTGGGAGCCTACGAGCAGGGCCGACGCACGGCCAAGTCCGTTGAACTGGAACTGGAACATAAACACGGTGGCACCTACTGGGTCGAAATCCGCGCCAAGTTCTTGAAAGAGAACGACCAGCCACTGAAAATCGTCGGCATTACCCGGGATATAACCGGCCGGAAACAGTCACAGCAAGAGTTGGAAGAACTCAACCTGAAGTTAACGGCCGCCCTGGCGGATAAGCAAAAACTGCTCGACGAGATTAATGCCCTGCAGAGACTGCTCCCCATCTGTAGCGGTTGTAAACGCATCCGGGATGAGAGTGGCAAGTGGTGGCCAATGGAGGCTTATGTTCGGGCCCACACGGACTCGGATTTCACGCACACCATCTGCCAGGATTGCAAAGACGTGTTTTATGCCCAGCCGAAGTAGTAAACCGCGTCTACGCTCCAGTGGATGCTGGACAGATGATTGATTGCAGCCGGGGGTGTTCGGCCTGCATTTAGACCCGGCCTGACAGGCGCAAAGTTCGGGAGGATCATTTGAGTACCCGCAAAAACCGCGCGATCTTGACCGTTCTGCTAACAGCCATTTTATTGGGACCGTCCAGTATTTTTGCAACCGATAAAGCACCGGTAGACAACCGCCGCTGGGAAAGCCAGCGTAAACAGATGGTGGCCTTCCAGATCCGGGCCCGCGGCATTCGCCATCCGGACGTCCTGCGCGCCATGCATTCGGTCCCGCGGCACCGCTTTGTCCCCTACCGCGTGCGCCAGATGGCTTACCAGGACTCCCCGTTGCCCATTGGGGAGGGACAAACCATCTCGCAACCCTATATCGTGGCCCTGATGTCCGCGGTACTGGAATTGGACCGCTCCCAGAAAGTATTGGAAATCGGTACCGGTTCGGGCTATCAGGCGGCCGTGCTCGGTGAAATGGCCGGTCAGGTCTACAGCATGGAGATAATCCCCACTCTGGGTCGGACCGCGAAGAAGGTTCTGCGGGATTTGGGCTATGACAATGTGCACGTCCGCATCGGGGATGGTTATCAGGGCTGGCCGGAAAAGGCGCCCTTCGATGCAATTATCGTCACTTGCGCACCCACCCACGTTCCCCGGCCGTTGCAGGATCAATTGGCCGAAGGCGGCCGACTGGTCATTCCCGTCGGACCTGCCGGGAACCAGGAACTGGTCTTGCTTAAAAAAGTAAAAGGCAAGATCCAGCAGCAAAAGATCATTCCCGTCCGTTTCGTACCGATGGTAGATATAAAAGGCCGCACTTACTAACCCAAAGGTAGATAGGCTATAGGCGTTTAGACTGAAGGTTAAAATGCAATTTCCTTATAACCTTTAGCCCACAACCTGAAATGGCTTATTCGAAAATTCCGGGAAGTGGTTGCAAGGTCTTCCATCGGGCTCAAGGTCCAGTCTACGCTCTACAAGCTTCGCCTGACAGGCAAAGCGGGACGAGGGATTTAACCGCAGGCATATTGAAATATGTCGAGGAATGAATTTCTCGGCCCAACGCGGAGATTAAGTTCGAGGGGAGGCCTTGCAGCCACTTCTACTCCACAACGCGCAGTCTATGCGTCTCCCGCAGACTCAACCAAACCTGCCGCATGATCTCCTGGCGGCTGGCCACCCGCTTTACATCTGCGGCCCTGATCTCCATCAGTTTGTCGACATGCAACTGCATGAGCCGCAGGGCATCCTCCCCCAGATTGGCGATCTCGGATTTTTCCCGCAGAGAAAGCCCTGCCAGCACTTCAAAAACCAGATCGTCCAAAGTTCCCGAACCTTCGATCTTTCCGGTACCCGCCTGCACCCGGCCCATGAGAATGACATTGTCGATTATGTCGTTGACCCGTTCAGCGAAGGTGGTGCTTTCTGCGCTTGCCGCGGCGATGATGTGGAGGTACTGGGCCTTGTGAGATTCTATGAAGCGATTGATTTTCGATGGGATCTCATATATCGGCATTCCGTCGACATTGATATGCAAGAAAGGCCGGCGGTTCTGGGACGCCTGATGTTCGGTGTACTTTATGACCGGGTGTATATTCCAATCAGACAGCGCGATAGTTCCCAACGAATCCAGCACCGGGGTCTTGGAAGCGGCATGCGGAAACCCGGCCCTGTCCAGCGCTGCTGTGACCACGCCGGACAGCTCGGACGTCTCGCCTACAATAATCTTCTTAAGTATCATTATTAGCGGGGCCGCGGACAGTAGTAGACGGCAGAATGGTTATTGGTTTTCATAAAAATCCTGCATCAAGGCTTCCAGGATTTTTTGGACCCCAGTTGAAAAGGACCCGTAGTAAACGCCTTTGTTGGTCTTGGAGTAAATCTGGCCGGCCCGGTAGTCATACAAATAAATCACGACATGACTGCTATCATCTTCCCGAATGCGGATCAGAACAGCCAGATCGGCGGAAAGCCGGGCGCCTAGCGACTTTACCCTGTGCCAATCAGGGCTATAGTTCGACATCAGGGATGTCTGGCGCCACACGTCAAAATCGTGTCGGCCCAGAACCTCCTTGAGCGGTATGGCCAAACCGGCTTCACCCTCTGTGGTGTAGCTGTACTTGAGACCCAACTGTAGGTCGTCGGCCACCGTGTTGGTAATGCCTTCAACGGCCGCTACCTCCGTTCTATACAAATAGCCTTCGCCCCAGTGGGTGATGACTTTGATGGGAAAAAGGACCACTGTGTACCCGTCATCGGACACCTTTGACTTCTTACCGGCCATTGCCGCGAGGGGTATCGTACACGCACAGGCCAGCGTCAAGGCCAGACAAAAAAGTAGTCGTTTCATGCGAACCTCTTGCTTTGAGGTCATCGGCAACAGACGTCGGTTTACGAGTAAAATTAGTACGATCAGCAGTTAAATGCAAGCGCGGATTCCAGACCGCCTAAATCCAAAGCTCGGCCGCGAACCGGCAGGACATTATTACAACCCCCCATGCTGTGCAATACGCCGTGTCTTTGTTCATTTACCCTGACTTTTCTGTTCTATCAGCATGGACGGTCGCTGCGAGGACAACATCTTTATCGAGCGGCTGGTGGGGTCCAAGCTTTGGGGTCCCCCGCCATCCCCCAGTTAGACTATTTTATTAGCGGGAGATCGAAACGCAGATTGAGCCCGAAGTGCCCAATTTGACTCAAAGAGATATACAGGGGGAAACGTGTTTTCAGGCAATCGAAATATCAGAGACGATAACTAATTGACATTTTAGTATTTTTACGTCTATAAGATAAGCATTGCCAATTTCGCAAATCCATTTCAAAATTATTACCTGGTTGAATTTCGGTGGAATGCCCCTTTGCGCTGCACTGCAGATTCGAATTGAAGAAGATAACCTGGTATCCCGTCACAGATTCTTGGAAAGATACTTAAAAGTCGATCTTAGCTTCTGTTTGCCTTTGTACCGCCTATACGCAGATAAAGTTCACAGGCCGCCTAATTGACACGAACTATGAACCTTTTTAGAGGTGTAAACCCAAAAGGAGGGCTGCATGAGATCGCGGAAAGGAAGAGATACTTTCAAGGGAGCAACAATTTCACGCGCGGGCGTGCGGGAAGTCATCGAAAATGCACTGCAAGGCAAACTAAGTAAAAAACTGTGCCTGCACATGGCCGATTTACGCTATTACCTGCCGAAGTATTCTGAAGCTAAGAAAATTATCGATAACAGTAAAATGGAACCACTTGCTGCCCCTTCCGGTAGCAAAGTGCGCGGAGAAAGGTTTGACTGCGATGATTTCGCCCTGCTTTTGAAAGCCCGCTTTGCCTTTGCGGCCTATCGTGACCGCAGCCAATATCAAAACCATCCACACTGTTTTGGCATTGTTTGGGGCCTGCTGCCTTTCCCCTTTCCACACTCGATGAACTGGATGATCACGGCGGATAAGAAGTTTTATTTTGTTGAGCCCCAGCGGCAGAAAATCCTCAAGTCAAACCAATGCCGGGGTTTTCGGCACATTAACTTTTTGCTGGTTTAGCCGGATGCAATAAGCTTTTCCGGCCGTTGATAAGTACCGCTCAACGGCAGCATAACGGATTAGCGCATGCTACCGCCCTTGATCCGTTATTCGGCGGCCTTCCGGCCAAGCAGGAGGGACAGTAGGTTCGGCCTGTGAAACCGACCGGTAAAAAATTGTCGCACCAGATTCAGTGGGTTCCCATTCCCGCCGTACATTGCCTGCGCCAAGCGGGTACAATCCCGGATATGGCGCCCCATGAAATGGGTCATCACCGCCTGCGGATAATCTTGAAAAGTGAAATCTTTATTTCGAAAAGCCCGCATCAAGGCAGCCGCGGCGATCTCCCCATACGACAGGGCCATGTGGATCCCACCGCCGAAGGCGGGCTCGATGCCCGCGGCATCGCCCACAAGCAGAAGATTGGGTTGCGAAATCGGCACTGCATCTGAATACCAACGAATGGGATGACTGGACCAGAGTTCGGGCGCACTGTCAATCCGGCGGGCCTTTAATTCCCGGCTGAATATCTGTTTCATGTCCGGCCGCGGCCTTTGAGGATGGAACCGGAAGTGGCCGATGCCGTGATTCATGCTCGGGGTTTCACCCTGCAGGCAAGGGCAATGCCACGTGTAGCCCTGCAAGCCGGCGTCAACCGGCGAAAAATCGATCATGATATTTTGGCGGGCAAATTCAGGATCATATTCGGAATCTGCCGGTGCTGAGACCTGCAGCGTGGTTGCCAGGCAGCTTTTATGGGGCCGCATCATCGCGCGGCGCACCATGGAAACGGAACCATCGGCACCGACAAGGGCCTTTGCCGTGTATTTCCCACGGCTGGTCACTACCACCAGTGAATTCCGCTCGCGGCCGGCCGCGATGTATCGCTCGTTTTCATGGAGCACCATCCCGCGCGAGACAGCTGCTTTGGCCAGAACAAAATCAAAATCTGCACGCTGGACCATTCTGAAACGGGTGGGACTGTGATAGGTCCAGTGCTTATCCCGATACCGAAACACCACATCCGAAACAAACAGAGACGGGATATTCATATCAATTTCAAGGCGGTTTAAGACATCTGCGCTCCACGCCCCGACCCCGCCCGCGCATAGCTTATGACGCGGAAGGACGGCTTTCTCGATTAAGATCGTGTCACCAGCCAGTTCCGGCGAGTTCTTATTCAAATGCAGCCAGGTCGAAATCCCGGCCGGGCCGGACCCGACAATCAGAATATCGCAGTTATAATGAAACCCCACGCAGTTATCCTATCCTTGGAAAAATTATACTTTGCAGTGCTACCAAGCGTCTGCGGCCTTGACGGGCCGCACAAATACAGTTTGTATCATAGGTAATAGACCCGCCGAGGCACTCATCCTTATCCGAGAAATCTGTTCTCAATACGCAGGGGGAATGACACCATCCTCAATACCGAATTGGACTTTCGCCGTGATCAATTTTTCACAATCTTCCATGTCGATAGCATACCCGTTGCCCTGGAAAAAATTATACAGGCCTCGTGAAGTCTTATACTTCAGAAAATCTGCCAAAAGCTTCTCATCGTTTTCAGTGTCAAGTATAAAATCAATAAAATTTTTTTCCGTCATTTTCGCCTCCCTTGCTTTGGTTGAATTTGGTAACGCCGGGTATTGAAGCTGCCCCCATTATTATGGGTATGACCAGCGGTCCGAAATCAGTTCGGGTACGTTCTGACACTGGTGTCTAACCGCTCACTATAATGACCGCTGCGGCCACCAGCCAGGGGTGTTCAACGCCCCAGCAGGTCGAGCACGTTTTTACAATAAGATGAGTCATGCTTCCCGGGTAGATGCCATTTCGCCGGACGGAACAACCCACTGGCCCGGCAAAGCTCAACATACCCGCATGCCGGGCAGATCTGCGAATCCGGCGCGCTTGCCTGCCGGTATTGGTCGGAGACAAGTATTTTTGCGATGCTGCCGGGTGCATAGTTTTCATAGTTATGGCGGCCGGCGTGTGACGAACGCACACTCAGGTCTGCCCCAACCATCAGGCTGCCCTCAAGATCCAGGTCGCTTGACCTGGGTGTCCAGGGCATTCCCAGTTTCCTGGAAACAACATTGATCAGCGGGTCATTCAGGAGCCGGGTACGCAACCCGTACAAATTTATCAAGGCGACCATATTCGCCAGGCCTAAAAAATCACCCGGGTTAAGAAACTCTTCTTCCAAGCGGGACGTGCGGCCTTCCGCCGTGACCAGCCTGATGAGCGTTAAATACTTTATACCGGGAAACCGCGATACCAAAAAATCCGCGAACTCAGGCAGCTCGGGCAGAAGACTTTTAGCGGCAGTTGTAAAGACGATAACGTCCAGGCCGGCTGCAATTGCGTTTTCCAGGCCCGTTAGCACCTGCTTATGCGACCTTGTTCCTCGGAAGCGTTCGTGGAGCAACGCAGTCCCTTCCAGACTGATGGTTACCGAAAGTCCAGGGTAATCAGCCAGCGTTCGGCAAATACGCCCGGTCAGCAGAAGTCCATTTGTGTTCACAAGCATGGTTTCATACCCCAGATCAAGGGCGTAGTCCAAAATCTCAAAAATAGCGTTATAGAGCAATGGCTCGCCACCGGTGATGTGAAGATGACGGTAGGCCGCAAAATACCCCTCGAGGAGTATATCCTTGGCAACTTCAGTCGGTATTTGGGCAGATGCTCCAGAGCCGGTGCCGACAAAACAGTGGATGCAGGCGCTATTGCAGCGGTTCGTAACTTCAAGGCCCAGCCGGGGGTTGCTGCTGGCTGACGCCGTTATATTCTCAGCTCTAAAGCGCATGCGGCTCCTTGTTTGGCATTAAAGGCTCGCGTAGACGACGGAGTTCTCTGGCAAAGCCCTTGATTTTGAACGCATCGGAAATCGATGCAGCCGAGTCAAGCTCACTGCATATGCGCTGCTGGATTTTCTCAGTAACCTTATTTTCTTTAAGGCACGCAACAATGTCCATGGATGGATCGGTTTTTGCGGAATCATCCCCCAGGCAATTATTTTCCCAGGAACGCCTGCCTTCCTCAGGAAGACAGATGTATACGGCGGATTTCGCACCGGTCTGCAGGTCCTGCGGGATGTCCTGCAGGTCGTCGAGTAATCTCCACGCGGTACCGAAGGCACCGTAGGTGGCCTGGACCGCTTTGATCACCTGGTCGTCAGCCGTCAACTTTTTCGCCATCAAAACGGGAGCGATAAAACCGGTTCCCATCTGTTTCTTGAACAGATCGCAATAGGCATCCAGGGAGTCAACACCCTGCGATGCTACCGTACTGGCATAGTAGTCATCAAGAAACCTTTCAGCGATTGCGGCCCCGCTGCTGTCACTTTCTGCAATCCTTTGCAGGGCCTGGTTCATGAACATCCACACCTGGCTTCGCAACAGTATCGTCAGGTGGGTGGCTGGTATTTCCCCGTCATGGAGATGATCATCAAGCAGATGCAGAAGCATCGCACTGGCATGCACGCTTTTGATGTTTTTCATTTCGGCTGCGGGTAACTTCCCATTATGAGAGAATGAAACCGCGAGCCAGTAAAGTATCGACCAGGCCGGGGTATAAAACCCTGCGAAAAAATCGGAGGCATTCCGTGCTGAAAGACCCAGGTGGTCCATCAACTCAAGCAGGACGCGGGTTTGGACGGACGCTGGCAAAGACTTGATGATAAGGAAAATTTCATTATTCAGGTCATCATAAAACTCATTTTGTACTTTTGAAATTTCGGGTTTACCGAACTGCAGCGTTGCGCCACGCTGCGTTAGATATTGAAGCTTACCTTCCATCTGTGGTCATCCCTCCACATGGAACCGGTACCGGCAATCGTTTATATCCAACCTTGAAAACGTGCCCGCAAGGCCAGGTCAGCAATATCGGGCCGGGACTCTTGGCACTATTGCCGCTCGAGTCGTTTCAATTTTTCCAGATCCCACTCAAGACCCATTTCTTCGAACAATAATTTGGCTTTGTCCAGGTACTCCACGGCGGTAAGACCGTTGAGACTGTTGAGCCGGAGGCCGCCCTCCATGAGCCGTTTTCCGACCTCAAAGTAAGTCCTGGACAGCTCCAGGCGGGCATTCAGCCGATTGCCCTCTGAAACCGCTTTTTGCATCCACTTTAGAGCCGGTTTCGGTTTGTTCAGCAACCAGTAATAGATGCCTTTGAGTTTAAAGGCTTCGGTACGATGCTGAGCGGCTTTGGAGATGGCCTTGATCAGCATTTTACCGGCGTGGCCGGCCCTTTTTTTATGCCCGGCCGCCCCCTTGGCATGCCCGCTCTGCAGTGCTTTTTCCAATTGAAAGAGCGAAAATTCAAGCTGACTCCGATAATAGATGGAAAATTGAATCGGCGCGGCGTGAACTGATGATCTGATTCCATCTGCCAGGCGGATACTGTGCGCAGCCTGGTCAGCATTCTGCATGAACATGAATGTCCGCGCTTGGCACGAATAAAAATCTAGCAGGGTAATCGTAAATCCCTTGATTTTACAAAACTCGATCCCCCTCTCAATCTCTGTGAGGGCCTCATTCAGGTGCCGGTATTCCATCAGATATTTGCTTTTCAGCATGTAATTCAGCAGAATTGAAAATACGGTTCTCTAAAAAACTCCAGTAGTGCCGAACTGTGACCGTATTTGTCACAAGGCACGGTTATAAAGGCCTCATAACCTTAAAAAAGGAGGCCACTATGACAACGTTTACAGTCACT
>Ga0126333_1000161_pt1 | contig 15036 bp, 17 predicted proteins | sample InaspJWI54metaG_FD_94488 | JGI IMG/M metagenome (GOLD analysis project Ga0126333, IMG submission 94488) | Marine gutless worms symbiont microbial communities from Oahu, Hawaii - Inanidrilus sp. 2 OAHU.JWI-54 metaG | ecosystem: Host-associated > Annelida > Digestive system > Unclassified | place...
CTTCGCCGATTGATATATGTTCCATGTGATTCTCCATTGGTTTTATAAAGAAAAATAAAATTAATGGAGAATCACACAAAATGAATAGGTTTGGTTAGCTATTTCGCGTGCTGCTTACAGCCCAATGCAGATTATATGACGGATGAATACTTTGAGTTGGATTTGCCGGTTGCTCCGGCGGTTATGGTGGGTGAGGAAATCGTGGTCGAAGGCTCCGACGTCGATCAACACACGCTCGAGTCTGAAATTTGCAAACAGTTAGGGCTGCCGGAACCGGAGAAGAAGGGGCTGATCGACAAACTATTTAAGAGGTAAACAATTCGTTTTGAACGTTAGCATGCTTTTTATGGATTTGTTAAATCCGAAGCACGAAATACGGAATGTTCTCAAGGCGAACGCCGCAAACAATAAAATCAAATCCCAATGACCAAAAGAAACAAACAACACCTAGCATTACAATTGGGTGAATAGGTCGGGAGTTTCTTTCGTCATGCTGGACTGGATCCGGCATCCAGGGACGTTAATTTTACATGGGCTGGATCCCAGCCTTCGCCGGGATGACGGGGGCATTCATTAAGAAAACTCCCATGCATCTTAATTTGGTGGCTCTGTTTTGGAATTTTGTCATTAGAATTTAGAATTTGTTTCGAATTTGCGGCGTGTGCCTTGAGGACATTCCGTGCTTCGTATTTCGTATTTCGAATTTTATAATCGAGTATTGCAAGTGCAAACAACTACTGAAACAGATGAAAAACCCACCCGCGGTACCAAGGCAAAACTCAAAGCAGTTTGCCTCGTTGTTTTCATCATCGCCGCTGTATACGTGATGCGCTTTACGCCGGCCAGGGAACTGGTGACCCTGGCACGGATGGAGAGCATCCTGCAAGCGGCCGGCCTCTGGGCGCCTTTGCTGTTCATGCTGCTCTATGCCGTGGGCGTCTGCCTGTTCGTTCCCGGTACCGTGCTGGGCGCGCTGGGGGCCATTTTTTTCGGGGCTTACTGGGGCTTTGTCTATGTCTGGTTCGGTGCCATGGTCGGTTCCAGCACGGCCTTTTTCATTGGCCGCTACCTGGGACGGGAATTTGCCGCCTCGCTGATCGGTGACAAACTCAGAAAATACGACGACGCCATTGAACGCAACGGCTTTGCTACGGTCCTCTACCTGCGCCTGGTCTATTTCCCCTTTACACCGTTGAATTTCGGCATGGGCCTGACCCGGGTGCGCTTCTGGGATTATTTTTTCGGCACCGGCCTGGGTATCCTGGCCGGCACCTTTATTTTGCTTTTTTTCTTCGGCACTTTGAAATCGGTATGGGCCAGCGGCAACTGGAGCGAGCTTCTTTCCGGCAAGGTCTTCTTTTCCTTAGCCCTGTTTGTTTTTTCGCTGTTTATCCCCAAAATAGTGAAAGCGATCAAAAACAGATCCTCTGCGAATTAAAAGACAGCATCACCCATGCAAGGACACCCCTCCCGACATCTGCGATGTAAGTTCCAGCCTTGAGTTTCGACAGATTATTTGAAATAGTTTGATTTATGTGCAGTGTCTTGGTCCAGAGAGCCAGGCTTTGAGCGCCCCTAAATGGGACACATCGTCAAAACAGACTTGCAAAACCATGCATCGCGCAGAGGCGCAGAGGCGCAGGGAAAACCTAAAACCAGAATTTGGGCGCGCTATCGCGCGAATGACCCTTTAAAACTTACAGGCTGAAAGGTCCTTTGGTTTTATCCCGCATAGCGGGTAACTATTCAAGGTACCCTCTGCGCCAGAATATAGTTCTTCCGGCCTAGCCACAGCCTCTGACCCATCCCTGATGACCAGGTGAGAGGCTGAATAACCACTCGGAATCATTGGCTACCCGGACAAAGGAAATAGAGATATGTGGAAATTGTCTAACCGATATGCGGTGCTAATGACCTGCCTGTGTATGCTCGCATTGATACCGGCCATGCCGGCTACCATTCACGCCGCCGACTGCCGGAAAATCGACCAGACGCACAGTGCCTGGAGTACCTTGCTGGAAAACTGGGTAAGTGGCGACCGGGTGGCGTATGCCAATCTGAAGTCGGAAGCCCAGGCACCCCTGGAGGCTTACCTGGAATCGCTCTCGGCAACGTGTGTTCCTGACTATATAACGTGGTCAAGGGAGCAACGGCTGGCCTTCTGGATCAATGCCTACAATGCGTTCACCGTTAAATTGATTGTGGATCACCACCCGATCAGCTCGATTCGTAAAATCGGATTTCTGCCCGGCGCGGCCTTTCGCCGCCGTTTCATCCCCATGCCCGAGCTGAAGGGAGGTCCGATATCCCTCGACGACATTGAAAATGACACGCTGCGCGCCGATTTTCGCGAGCCGCGCATTCATTTTGCAATAGTGTGCGCCTCGGTGGGCTGCCCACCGTTGCGTAAAGAGGCCTATCGGGGGGCTGACCTGGACCGCCAGCTCGACGAGCAGACACGGTCATTTCTAAATGATACGGACAAGAATCGATTCGACCCGGTGACAAATACCTTGTACCTGTCGCCGATATTCAAATGGTTCCGAGCCGACTTCGAAGCGGTTGCCGGATCCGAAGCTGCTTATGTCGCCCGGTACCTGGAAGATCCACGCATCAGCAAACCCGAGGTAAAGATCAAGTACACAGACTATGACTGGGCCCTCAATGATTCTGCAGCGGCCGACTGACCGCGAAGATATCAATAATGCGAACGGAACCCCCAAATTGAAGGAGGCGTATATGGCAAACACAAAGAATCTGGTAATGATAACGGTGCTGGCGGTTGTGCTGGGGTTGGGTACCGCCTGCTTCGGCCTGTTGGGTGACCGCAAGCCGGCCAAGGAAGCTGAAATTCCGGAGTGTGCCGGCCTCAGCGGTCAGGCCAAGATTGATTGCGAAGCAAAATACAAGCAGCAATGAGCCGCTCCATCACCTCAGAAATCAATGAAGTCCGGAAGATACTCGCTGCGACCTGGGCCAAACTTCCTGATGAGCTAAAGGGGCCGACCCAGTTTCTAGGGCGGCACTATGCGGGCTGCGGCGCTACGATCGGCGCCATGCCGCAGTGTGACTTCAGCTGCACGGCCTGTTACCTCGGCAAGGCAGCAAATCGTATGCGCCCGCTGTCTATGGGCAAAGTAAAAGCCCAAATTCGAGCCCTGCGGCACTGGCTGGGGCCGGCCGGCAATCTCCAGTTGACGGATGGGGAGATCACTCTGCGGTCCTCGGCTCAGCTGGTCGAGCTGATTGCATACGCGCGTTCGGTTGGTCTCGTTCCCATGGTGATGACGCATGGCGAAACGTTTCGTCGCCGGCCCGGGCTGCTCGAACGCCTGATGACCGATGGCGGCCTCACCGAAGTCTGTATCCATATCGACACCACCATGCGCGGCCGCCATGATCGCTACGCAGATGCGGCCACGGAAGAGGATCTCAACGAGCTGCGGGCGGAATTCGCAGCGATGATTCGTACTGCCAGGCGCCGAACCGGGCTCAGATTGGAGGCTGCTTCCACGGTGACGGTGACGCCGCTGAACATCATGTCCATCCCCGGAATCGTGCGCTGGTTTCTATCCAATGCCGATGCCTTCAAAATGTTGAGTTTCCAGCCCATAGCGGCTGTCGGCCGCACCGCTGCTGGATTCGGGAAGGTTTCAACCGATCAGCTCTGGTCACGCATCGCAGAGGGTGCCAACAACCCATCTCTTCGGCAGGGGGAGGGCTGGCTCGGCCATCCGTCCTGCGGCTGTTTCGTGCAGGGTTTAGCGACCCGCCGAAAAGACGGTGTTAGGCTCGTACCGTTGTACCGGCGTGATGACGCTGACGACATGCGCTTTTTGCAAGGACTGCTGGACCGGATGGGCGGGCTCTCATTTCGCCTGGACTCGCGCAGGCGCGCTGCGCGCAAGAAGGCCCATGTGTTAAAGCGGAACACCGGTTTCCTTCTAAGACACGGCATTCCCTACCTGGGTCGGCTGCTGAAACGAACCGGGACCTTGCGCGCCCGCTATTTCTGCATCGTAAGTCATCACTTCATGGACCAGGCGGAGATCGCCTCACCCGCGGGCAGCGAGCGCCGGTCAGTCTGCGTATTTCGCGTTCCCATCAACGGCCGGCTGGAGCCCATGTGCGCGGTCAATGCCCGGGGCATGCGCGAAAGGTTTTACGCAACTATGGCAACAACTGAATCCAAGAAGGCGGCTTGATCATGAGTACCTGGGGCCTCTTCACTGCAGCTGGTGGCGTGGTAGCCGTGCTCTGGCTCCTGCGCCACCACGACAACCTGGGCATCACCCAAAACGAGTTCTGGGCGTCGATCTGGACGCTTGTAATTGGTGCCATTGCAGGTGCGAAACTCCTCTTTCTCATTTTGGGGTGGGAGCACTACGCGCGCGGTGAGCTGCGCTTCTGGGCTGATTTTGATATCGGCTTCGTGTTTTTCGGCGGCCTGTTGGGCGCGCTTCTGGCAGGCCTGGTTTTCGCTCGTATCCGCGGCCTTAGTTTTATACGGGGGGCGGATTACTATGCGGTCGCGATTCCTATGGGCCACGCAATCGGTCGCATCGGTTGCTTTTTCAACGGTTGCTGTTCAGGGCACCCTCCCCACCCCGTGCAGCTCTACGAGTCTTTCGGCTTGGCGCTAATCGCTTTCATCTGCCGGGTAGTGCTCACCCGGGTCGAAGCAGAGCAGGCTCAAGCCGGCACCGCATTTCGTTGTTACCTCATTCTGTATGGGCTGCTGCGTTTCCTGCTCGATCCATTGCGGGCTGACGGCCGCCCAGAGCGTTTTCTGGTATTCTCCCATCAGCAGTTGATCGCACTGCTGATTGTGGCGGCCGTGCTTGTCTGGCACGCGAGGACATCTTCGCGTAAGTCCGCCTTAAGCAGATGAATGCCGGTCAGGGATGACCCATTGCGATTATCTGGTATTCCGGTCAAAAGGGAAAATGGCGGTTTGACACAGGCTGCATTCCCCTGTGCCGGCAGATGATCCTGATTCTCCGGGAAAAGCTTTGCACATCTTATTCATTGCATACCAGTGTCAAATCTACAGGCGTCCCTGCCCTTTCAATCTGTGTTCAACCATCCAGTGATAAAGCTTTGATAACAGCGGCCGTAAAACAGGCAGACCAATCAGCCATGCCAGGGGTTTCAACCGCGGTACCCGGTTCATCAGGACGATGTAAGCGTCCATCTCGGAAAGTACGTTCTGGTTTTGATCCTGGATGTGCAATTCCATCAGCGCCCTGACCGGATCAATACCGATCCGACGCAGGTGGTCCTCCCGACCGGTGATGTCTACCCAGGTTACCGGATTGCCGGCTTCTGTGGATAGTTTGTCGTAGGTGTGCATGTCCTTGATGCAGCTCGGGCAACCGCCGTCGTAATAAACCGTAATGTTGTCGTTTTTGGAATCCATCAGGTTATCCTCAGTAGCCTGTCGAAAGCTAAGGCCAGCCGATCCGACAGTCAAATCTGACTTTGGCGGCAAATCCAAGGCTGATGTCACCGGTTTCTGGCAGGCATTTTTACCCACCGCTCACCTGCCATCAGAGGACACGTTAAGTCGAACAACTTACCGTGATTATGCGTCTTTGGCTTTGGGGCCGCCTTGGGGTCCCTGGCAGCGCATGGGCAACCATTGGCAGGTCACTTGACATGTCCATTCTTCATACAAATGATCTGGTCAGATCATGTTCTTTTGCAATTCGCACCACCTGCCGCCCCGCTGATATTTTAGGGTATTTTCGCTACTCCCCACCTGTCTGACATCGCCAGGGCTGATGCCTTCATTTCTCAGAAGCACAGGTGCGTGCGCCTTCCAAACTTTAAGGAGGATAGAAATATGACGGAAGAAAAAGAGACCACAAATGAGTGCCGGTTCGATCCATATGATACCGACGGAGAGCCTAACCTGTGCTGTTGCTACACTGTAGACGAGGAGGGCAATTCCATAGATCCATGCTATGTGCCTGTCGAGGAGAGCTGCCCCTGCCTGGAAACAGCATAGAACCCTCTCAAATAAAGTCTTTTGGCTCAAACTCGACATTGGGCTCTCGGATCAACTCCTCGAAATACCTGAGGTTTTACTAGGATAGGCATTGGCTGCGCCGGCAACTCCGGTTTACGACCCACAGCCAGGTAATAAGAATTAGCGGGAAGTCCCGCAACACGGGGATCCTCACGGTCGCCTTGATTTTGTCGAAGATCCCGCGCTCTTTATCGGGGAACCAAAGCCCGTTTTTTGAGATAGGTGCTAGTGAAATGGATGACCCATGATCATACCGGATAAGAAAAATTCGCCCAAAGAGCGTTCCGCGAGAAAGGCCGCGCTCCTGACCCGCTTCCCGGAGGAGAGCAAGAACCCCGTGGTGCGCGTGGGCGGTGACGGCACGCTCCTCTACATGAACCGGGCCGCGGAATCCGTCATGCGCGAATGGGGGCTGGGCGTTGGCATTAAACTGCCAAAGGAATTCATGGAGCAACTCAACGAATGCTTGGAAGACGAGACCTGCATCAAAGAAGGGATGGAATACGAAATCAAGGATCAGCATCTGGTCTTCATCCCCGTGCTTATCAATGGTACCGATTCGCTGTTACTGTACGGTCAGGATGCCGACCGGTGGCGCAAATACGGAGAGCAACTGAATCTCCTTTCTAATGTTTTCGAAAACGTTATCGAGAGCATCATTATTACGGATGCAGATGGCTATATCGAGCAAGTCAACCCGGCGTTCACGGCCATCACCGGATACGAGCCGGAAGAGGTCATCGGCAAGACACCCCGCATCCTCAGGTCCGACAAACACGGACCGGAATTCTACAAGTGGATGTGGAGCGAGATCGAACATAAAGGCGTCTGGAAAGGCAACATCTGGAATCGACGCAAAAGCGGTGAAATCTACCCTGCCCTGCTCTCCATCGCGGCCATCAAGAATGAAGATGGCCGCACGACCCATTACTGCAGCATCTGCCACGACGTCACCGAAAAGAAGTATAACGAGGACCGGCTGTGGTTTGAGGCCTACCACGATGTCCTGACCGGGCTGCCCAGCAAGCAGCTCTTTTACGATCGACTGGAAAGGGCATTCACGCGTGCCGAACGGGAAGAGACCTTGCTGGCCATTCTGCTGATCGGCCTGGACAGATTCGGAGAGCTGAACGACCAGTTGGGTTACAAAACGGGTGATCTCATTCTCCAGGCGGTCGCCACACGCCTTAAAGGGAGTATTACCGGCGACGACACCATTGCCCGCTATATGGGCGATGAGTTTACCATGCTCATCAGCGCCAGTGGTGACGACGCTGCGTTTGCCGAAACTCGCGCCGAGCACATCATCAAATCCCTATCCGTACCCATCCACGTTCAGGAAAATGAAGTCCAGGTCAACGCCAGTATCGGCATCTCCGTTTATCCGCGCGATGCCCGGGACATGCACTCACTGCTGGACAATGCCCAGCAGGCTCTGCGAACAGCCAAAAGCCGGGGGGGCGGGCAGTATGTCTTGAACAGCTAGAAGTGGTTTCAAAACCTCCCCTCGGTTCCAATCTCGGCATTGGGCGCCAGATTGGCGAATGCATCTCCTCCGTAGCGAATACTACTAATTGTAAAGCGGACCAACTCCTCGAAATACTTCAGTATTTACCACGGTAGGCATTGGCTGCGCTGGCACCTCCGGTTCGACCCACTATTAAAAATCAATCAGATGGGAAGTCCCGCTCTGGGGAAAATGTCGCGCCCGCCTTGACCTTGGATCCGATTGAAGGTTTTGAAAACCATTTCTAAACAGTGCCTGGTGTCCCCATCGGAACATCCATTCTCTCTGCATTTGCCAACCAATGACCCTATCTAAAGTCTAACGTAAAAAAGCCGATAGATTCATAAACAAATAGCAGTAACTCAGCCGAGGACGGGCACATGGACAAGCGCGACTATATCTCGAATATCAAGTTCTTTTTCCTGATCTTTATTCCGCTGGCGTTGTTTTTTGGGTGCATCACCGGGCTCTTTCTGTACCAGGAGGTGAACAAGCAAACCTCCCTGCTGCATTCCAATGAGATGCAAACCATCGAAAAATTGAGCCGGGTAGCCAACGAGAGTATCCGGTCGGTCGTCTCAGACCTGTTTCTGCTTTCCACCGAACCGACCATATACCGGATGATTGCGGACGAAAACGTCGCCACCCGGCAGGAACTGGCCCGGCTTTTCAAAAAGCTCAGCCGCCGTACCGGCCTCTACGATCAGATCCGCTTTTTAGACGCTACCGGCATGGAAAGGGTCCGCATCAATTACAAACAGGGCATTCCTGTGCAGGTGCCCGTGAACAAACTCCAGAACAAAGGCAAACGCTACTATTTCCAGGACACCTTCAAACTGGAACCAGGCCGGATATTCGTCTCGCCCTTCGACCTGAACGTTGAGCAAGGCAAGGTCGAAGTCCCGCTGAAACCCATGATTCGATTCGGCACGCCGGTTATCGACCCCAAGGGCATCAAACACGGTATTGTCCTGCTCAACTACTTTGGGAAAAAACTGCTTGCAAACCTTGAGCAGGCCGCGTCCGAGTCGGCCGGTAAACTCATGCTCCTCAATGACCGGGGTTACTGGCTCAAAGGCCTGGACAACAACGATGAATGGGGCTTCATGTTCCCGCAGCGTAACAATCTGACCCTGGCGCAGCGCCACCCGGAGACCTGGAAAACCATCTCCGCCGGCGAAGAGGGGCAGTTCCGCAATGACCAGGGCACTTACACCTTCACCACGATCCGGCCGCTGGATCGCAACATGCAGAGCAGCACCGGCAGCGCCGCCGCCGACCAGGCCAGCGCCGCGGCTCTTTCCAACCGGGAGTTTACCTGGAAAATTGTGACCCTGGTGACCAGCCAAACGCTCCAAAAACGCATGGGAGCGATTTTATACGGCTGGCTGCCTTATCTTGGCCTGGCTGTCGCGTTTCTGGCCATCGTATCTTGGGCAATCTCCATGACATCGACCCTGCGCAAGCAAACCCAGGCGGAAAGGATGCACCGGGAGCGGCTCCAGGGTGTCCTGGAGATGGCGGGTGCGGTCTGCCACGAAATTAACCAGCCCCTGATGAGCATATCCGGCTATTCGGAATTGCTCCTGCTGGACACGGAACCCGGCTCGCCCGCGCGTGATAAAGCAGAAAAAATAAAATCCCAGGCGGACCGCATGGGCATTATCACCAAGAAGCTGATGCGCATTACCAAGTACGAGACCAAGGGATATCTTAAAGGCAATATCGTCGATATCGACAAGGCGGTTGATGATGGCGCGAACATGGGCAGATCGGCGCCGCATGGATAATATCAAGGCAGGCCAGGGCGCCAAAACAGACCACTTACCTGAAGCGGGTCGGTTAGACGGCGCCTACGTTGTTTTTAGAGGTGGTTATGAACATGAGGATATCAGAAAATAGGGATTCACTGACAACCGACACCCGGCGCAAAATAAAATTTTTACAGCTGACCTTCTGCATGGGGATAGGGATAAGCCTGATTTTTGCGACCAGCGCTACCTTTGATCAGCACTACATCTTGTCAGGCATTGGGTATTTCCTGGCCCTTTCGTTCGCCATCTCCCTGCTGCACATCCACTATACGCAAAATCCCTTCATCACCTCCTATTTTATCATATTCACTATCAGCACTCTCATTTTCTACATGACTTTCAAACAGGGCATCAATCACTCTCCCTGGGGGTTGGTTCTGCCGGGGGTCATCATGTTCCTGCTGGGCTGCCGTAAAGGGGCCGCCTGGTTGGCGTTTTATTTCGGTCTGCTGGTAATCAGCAGTTTTAATGCCGTGGCCTGGAACTTGTACCCGTATTCACCGGCCTACCAGGCCCGCTACCTGGCGGCCTTTTTCTCCGTGGCAGTGATCACCTTTTTTTACGAAAAGACCCGGCAGGCCGCCCATGAAAAATCAATCGCCCTGCTGGATGAACTCTCGGAAAAAAACAAGATCTTGTCGGAGATCGCCAACCGGGACGGGCTGACCGGGCTGCTCAACCACAGGGCCCTGCATGAGCAGCTCCAAGTGGCATTCGCCGAGGCTTCCCGCTATCAATATCCTTTGAGCCTGATCATGCTCGATATCGACAATTTCAAAACCATCAACGACCGCTGGGGGCATCCGGTTGGCGACAAAGTCATAAAGCAGGTGTCCGCTGTATTGAATCGCACCTTGCGCGGTTCGGATGTCAGGATTCGGTTCTCGGAGGACCCGGCCGGCGATCCCTCGCAAGACGGGGCATTCCAGGCCGCAGCCCGGTACGGGGGCGACGAGTTTGTCTTGTTATTGCTGCATTGCAGTGACCAGCACGTACTCAATGTCGCCCATCGCATTTTGAATAACATCAGGCTCATCCGCCTTCAGGACTGCGATGGCATTAAAGTGACCGCCAGCATCGGCATCAGTTTTTTCGATGGGCAGGATGCCACCCTCAACCCCCAACAATTGATAGAGCAGGCCGACCAGGCACTCTACATGGTCAAGGAGCAGGGCCGCGACAACGTGCATCTCAATTACCCTCCCCTGGCGAATTAAGCGCTGGTCCACAAGCATGTTCTCGCCATCGCCATAAAAAAAGGCGGGCAGCCTCTGGGCCGACCCGCCTATTACAATGCCCGGTTGCCTGGGCTTTTTATTTGTAAAACTGAATTCCGATCCCGTTCGGTTCGATGCGGGCTATCCGGCCGCGCACCAGTATCGTTTTGGCATCCTTCGACCGTTTCATCCAGATCGCAACTTCCTGGCCGTTCGCAAAATCGTCGCTGGTTTCGATAAAGCAACCGCCGCTGCTCAGATCCAACACAATTCCCCGATACTCCTCACTGCCTATGGTGAACATCGTCTCCGTATACAGGCTGATCCGTTTTTCTCTTTCTTGCTCTTCGGAATGACGCCGCTGCAGTAACTCCAGCAGTTTCTCCTGCTCAGCATCGGTCATTTTGCTGATAAGCTCCACCAACTGGTCAAACACAGGCACATCTTCGTAATCGTCTTTGTCGATGGGCGGCATGGGTACCTCCTTTTCTGAAAATCGCGAAGCCAAATTGGGCAAATCAATTATACCGAGTATACGATCGGATGCGAATCAAGACAGGGTGCATTACCGGCATGCAGGACCTGTATACCATAAAACTAATGTTATATAAAGTAGTTATATGATCTATAGGCTGGCCGGTCTATCTGGCGGGAAGTGATTCAGAGGGACGACAGATTCTCGTAGTTTGTAAAAATTGGGCATAATTAAGGCGGGTTAGCAATTTAGCTGCCCCGCCTCGTGAATATGCCGCTCTAGCCCGCAGCGGCCATTTCCCGGCTGTCCCCTCAGACAAAACGAATGGTCAACTTGGTCTTGTCCGATTTCTCCTTTAGCTCCAAGTTTAGATCGACACTGCTGTCTCTTACCCCAAGAGCCATTCGTGTTTTGCCGTGGGATTTGTCAAAGTGTGAAATCTCCCTAACCGTGTCGAATATCGTGTCGGCCACAGCGGAGTTCATCACCGGAAGATCTTTTTCCCGATATTCAGCCGTCACTTTCACCCGGCCGTTTTTATTGCGGCTGATGGAAATTTTCTCAGCATATTCGTTAATACCATGCAGCGCGGCCAGTGACAGCCACTTCAGGGCTGCATCTTGTCCGTCGCTTTCATTGTCTATTTTTGCCATTTCGGTCAGAAAATCGGTGGTCGCATAGCAATCCACGAATTCCTGCACTTTCAGATGTTTGTTCTGGGTATCTTTCATGGGTGGTCTCCCTGTTTTTTGATTCTAGTAGGTTGCGATGCTACCGATGACTGGATTCTTTGGTAGGTCCAAGATTAGACGAGACAGGCTTGCCAAACCCGGTTTCATGCACTGGGTGGTACCTGGATTCCAGCAGCACCTAATTATAGCTAAGTACACTTAGCCTTAGTGTCAATGCGGATCGGCCTAAGCGAAAATCAGGTTAAGTTTAAGACAAACAAAGCCCGGCAAAACCAAACATGCCCAGCGGACAGGGTTGAAATTCTCAACCCGGGCAATACCCCCAGCAATCCAGATTGCCGCTGCGTTCGACTACCCGTAATACATTGTCCGTTGGAAAGACCCGCTTGACGAGGCCACCCTTACGGTTCCGGATGAAATAGTCGGCTTTGGATGGGCGGTGAAAATTAGACAATAATTGCTAAAATTTAGATAGTTATCATCTATTATGGAATCCGGCGGGAGTAGTTCGGCCGCTGTCGTCTAGATAATTCTCGACAGTAACAACAGCACCACCACGATGATGGTCGCCAAAACCAAAAACTGCCCCAGTCCGCTCTTCGCTTTGGGATCTATCCCGCTCTCCTCCAGAAAGACCCGCAGCCGGGCCTCGTCCATGTCGCGGCAGTGGGGGCAACGAGGCTGCTGTTTATGGTAGTACAGGCCGCAGCGCTTGCATTTGATTTGATTGCGTTCCTGCAAAAGCAGGATAAGTCGGGCAATTAAAGACATATGACTTCACCATTCAACTGCCGAAAACCTGGCGCATATCATGGTCCGCCGCCGGCAGCGGTCGCAGGTCCGCATAGGCAGCATCCAGCTCGATACCGAAATGGTCGCGTAAAGCTTCCAAGTAGGCCGGGCCATCATCCAGTTCCTGCACGTGCTCTTTGCCCGCGACCGTCTTTTTTAAGGTTGTATTTAAAAGCGTGGCGGTACCGCCTGGAATAGCCAGGGCTGCCGTCCGTGCCGTGGTAAACAGGGAGTTGGGATGGGTGCTGGCGTAATGGTTGCCGTAGTGGATATCCGGCGGCAACACTTGCGTCATCTCGAAGCTGTACAGGCTTTCCCATTGTTCATCTGTCCGGGCCTGCAGCAGGATACCTAACTGACCGGCCTCTATCAGTCGGACCTGGCGGCCATTTTGTGGAAAGGCGCGATCCAGCTCCAAGGGAATGGGAACCTGCGGATTCGCGCTCCCAAAGCCCACATCCGCTATCCACTGTCGGCCGCGGATGGTTACCAGGGTAATCTGGTGCCCGCGGCCCGAAGGTGTCCCGGTCAGGTGTACCCGCGCCAGGAGGGCGCGCGCATCAAATCCAAAGGCGTGCAAGGCCATGAGAAACAACCCGTTGAGTTCAAAGCAGAAACCGCCGCGCTTCCTATTTACCAGTTTGTCACTCAGGTCGACCGGTTCCAGCGAGATGCCGCGACCCAACAGGATATCGAAATTTTCAAATGGGATCGTGTGCAGCTGTGACCGCTGAAGATCGGTAAGCAGGTCTTCGGTCGGAAGGACACTGCCGGTATAGTGAACCCGCTCCAGGTAGGCTTCAGGGTCGAACACGCCTTTTTCCATGCCCTCATTATCCTCTCTAAATAGTCTCCGGTCAAAGCAGCACCGGTGTGGTCAGCCCTCTATAAAGCTACGCGGAATCAACCGCTGATCTGCTTTAGCCTTTCTCTCGAAAAGAATTGCGCAGGTGCTCTGCGAAACAGGCGATGGTTTCCGCAACAGGCTTTTTGGCCATGTGCAGAACAACGTTGGAAACCGGCAGGCCGGGAAGCCCTTTTTCGGGCCCGGCGATTTTGAGATCAGCCGGCACATTGCTCTTGACGATCGGCGCGACAGCGAGTCCGGCCCGTACGGCATCCAACAGCCCGGAGATACTGCGGCTGACGTAGACAATCTGATACCGCAACCCCGCCTTTTCCAGGGCCTCAACCGCCCAACTTCTAAATATGCAGTCTTCTTCAAATACGGCCAGCGGCAGGGCCGCTTTTCGGGCAGCAAGAAAACCTGGATGGGTTACCCAGACAACCGGATCGTGATAAATAGCCTCCCCGCCGGCACTAATCTGGGTACAAAGGCCGATATCCAGGGTTCCCCGGTCAATAGCAGTCTTGATGCGATCGCTGTTTTCACAACGCATCTCGACCCGCACATCCGGATATGAGGCCGCAAAACTGGCCAGCAACCCCGGCAGAACCCCGACCGTGTAATGCTCCGGCGACCCAAACCGTATCCGCCCCTGAAGCCCGGGACTGGAAATAGCCGCTACCGCAGCATCGTGTTCTTTGACGATCCGCCGGGCAAAGTTGATCAACAGGTTGCCCTCAGCCGTCAGGTTTACGGATTTGCCTATCCGGTCAAACAATACCTTGCCGGTCTCGTCTTCCAGACGTTTAATTTGCATACTGACGGCAGATTGTGACCGATTTACCTGGTGCCCGGCGCTGGTAAAACCGCCTGTATCCGCCACGGCCATAAAGGTGCGCAGATAATCTATGGAAAGGTTCATTTTTAATCACAGATTTTGATTATTTGTATCAAAACTATTCATTTGACAAATGATTTTACCGATTTTAAGTTTGGAGTCAAGCAAAAAGCTGAAAACAAAAAAGGAGATCAACAGATGAAAATTTTAATCGTTGGCGGTAACGGCACCATAGGGAAAAAGGTCAGCAACCATTTCTCAAAAAAGCACGCGGTCATTGTTGCCGGCCGTAATTCGGGCGACGTTACCGTGGACATAACGGACAGTAAATCCATCGAAGCCATGTTCGCTTCGACCGGTGGGGTTGATGCGGTGGTCTGCATTGCCGGAGAGGCCAAGTGGGATGCGTTCGAGAGCCTGACTGAAGACGATTTTTATATCGGCCTGCGCAGCAAGCTGATGGGACAGGTCAACCTGGTGCGCATCGGCCAGAAATACGTGAACCCCGGTGGCTCGTTCACCCTGACGACCGGCATCCTGGCCGACCACCCGGTGAATTTGACCACCAGTGCTGCCATGGTAAACGGCGGTATCCACAGTTTTGTCAAAGCGGCCTGTCTGGAACTGAAAAACGGCATGCGCATCAATGTGGTCTCGTCCGGACTGGTGGAAGATGCTGTCCAAAAGTATGAGGCCTACTTCCCCGGTGCCAATCCGATTCCCATGGACAAGGTGGTCAATGGGTATGTGAAAAGCGTGGAGGGGGCCAATACTGGTGAGGTCATACGCATGTATGACAACACCTAAAAGTGGCTTTAAAGCC
>Ga0126333_1000163_pt1 | contig 14850 bp, 18 predicted proteins | sample InaspJWI54metaG_FD_94488 | JGI IMG/M metagenome (GOLD analysis project Ga0126333, IMG submission 94488) | Marine gutless worms symbiont microbial communities from Oahu, Hawaii - Inanidrilus sp. 2 OAHU.JWI-54 metaG | ecosystem: Host-associated > Annelida > Digestive system > Unclassified | place...
ACCCGTATTTGCCGGATCAATAAATATGTAAAAGAACCTTTAAATCTAATGGGTAACCTCAAAAAGTGTTACCCATGTCCTTGAACTTTTTGTTACCGAAGTTCTTGACTTGTAGAGCCCATAGGACGCGGCCCTGCGGGCTGCCCTGCGCTTCTCGGAAAGGGCGCGCTCAGCACAACTCGCTGCGCTCAGACAAGCACTTCGCTTTTGTCGTCCTTTCCTGCGATGCTCGGCGCATCTTAAAGGGGAGTTCAAACCCAGAAACCAAAATCAGCCCCCTTTAAGGGACTTCATGATGCTGCCCGCTCTGCGGGAGGAGCATCACTCTCGGGTCAGCTGCCGATATCGAATACGCCGGGGGATCTCGGCATCCTTGCCCAATCGTTTTTTGCGGTCCGCTTCGTAATCGGAATAGTTCCCCTCGAACCAGACCACCTGGCTGTCGCCCTCAAACGCCAGGATGTGGGTGGCGATGCGGTCCAGGAACCAGCGGTCGTGGCTGATAATGACCGCGCAGCCGCCGAAATTCTCCAGGGCCTCTTCGAGGGCGCGCATAGTATTGACATCCAGATCATTGGTAGGCTCGTCCAGCAGGATGACATTGGCGCCCTGCTTGAGCATCATGGCAATGTGGACTCGGTTGCGTTCTCCACCGGACAACCGGCCAACTTTCTTTTGCTGGTCGGACCCAGTGAAATTGAAGCGGGCCACATATGCCCGCGAGTTAATGGAGCGCCCGCCCATGTCCAGGGTGTCCTGCCCACCGGAGATCGTTTCCCAGATATTCTTGTCCGGCTCCAGGGCATCCCGGCTCTGGTCTACATGCGCCAGCTGGACAGTGTCGCCGATCCGCAGATCACCGCTATCAGGCGAATCCCGGCCGGTGATCATGTTAAAGAGCGTGGTCTTGCCAGCCCCATTGGGGCCGATAACGCCGACAATCCCTCCCGGCGGTAGGGAAAAGGACATATTTTCCACCAGCAGGCGTTCACCGAAGGCTTTTGACACCTTTTGGGCTTGTACCACTACCTTGCCCAGCCGCGGACCGGGGGGAATGTAAATTTCCAGGTCCCGTTCACCCCGGCCGCCGTCCTGGGCGAGCAGTTTTTCGTACGAATTGATCCGGGCTTTTGATTTGGTCTGGCGGGCCTTGGGCGACATGCGGATCCATTCCAGTTCCCGCTGCAAGGTCTTTTGCCGCTGACTTTCACTTTTTTCTTCCTGGCGCAGGCGCTCCTGCTTCTGTTCCAGCCAGGAAGAGTAGTTGCCTTTCCAGGGTATACCCCGTCCGCGATCGAGCTCCAAGATCCAGCCGGCCACATTGTCGAGAAAATAGCGGTCGTGAGTAACGGCGATAATGGTGCCGGCATACTGCTGTAGATGATGTTCCAGCCAGGCCACGGTTTCCGCATCCAGGTGGTTGGTGGGCTCATCCAGTAGAAGGATGTCGGGTTTTTGCAGGAGCAGCCGGCAAAGGGCCACCCGGCGGCGTTCACCCCCGGAAAGCACCTTGACCGGTGTGTCCCCGCCCGGGCACCGCAGGGCACCCATGGCCATTTCCAAGCGGGAATCCAGATCCCAGGCATCGGCGTCATCCAGTTTTTCCTGCACCTGTCCCTGGCGCTCGATGAGGGCATTCATCTCATCATCGGACATAGATTCGGCGAACTTTTCGTTGATCGTGTTGAATTCTTCCAAAAGATCCACTATTTCCTGGACCCCTTCAGCCACGATTTCGCGAACCGTTTTGGCATTGTCCAGTTCGGGTTCCTGTTCGAGAAACCCCACCGTGTAGCCTTTGGACAGGATCAGTTCCCCATTGAATTCCTGGTCCACGCCGGCCAATATCCTGAGCAGTGAGCTTTTCCCGGCTCCGTTGAGACCTAAAACCCCGATCTTGGCACCGTAAAAGTAGGAGAGGGAAATATCCTCCAGAACGGGTCTTTGATTGTAATACTTGCTCACGCGAATCATTGAGCATATAACTTTATCCGGCTGTTGACTCATGTGGGTTTCCTCCGTTTATACGCGGCAATGTTGCCACCGAACCATCTGTTCTGCCCCGTATTATCTTTGGGTGGCGGTATTTTGTAAAGTAAATTAGGAATCCGTTAAACGGATAGCCGGTGATTGCACAATTGTACCAAACAATATACGTTGGGTCGGCCACGACCCGGTCACCAGGGTCGGTTTGACACATGGCAATTAGGCGTTACGTTTCCTGGATATGAAACGAGCTGGAATTGAACCCAACTCCGGGCTACGCTACCCGAAACCCGGCCGGATGCTGCTGCCGGCCGATCTCTATGTGGCGCAGGGTAGTCCTGGAAATGCAAATTAAGATCCTGCGAGGTGGAGAATTAAATGCTGAAAGCGGTACTGCTGGATCTGGACAATACGCTGATCCTTTTTGATGAGTTGAATTATTATACGGCGTACTTCGAGAAGCTCAATCACTATTTCGCCGACGAGTTTGACCCGGATGATCTCAGGGAACGGGTCATCAGCGGCACCATGGCGCTGCGACACAATCGCGGACTGAAGAATAATCTGCAGCATTTTCTGGATGTTTTCGCGTACGAACGCGAAGCCGATATCCCAAGGCTATGGGAACGCTTTAAGGCCTTTTACCAGGAAGCCTATGACGACATAGCGGTAGCCGTAGACGTGCCCGAGGGTCTGCACCCGGTGATCGCCCAACTGCGTCAGACCGGATTGAAGCTGGTCATTGCCTCCAATCCGATCTTCCCGGTCATTGCCCAGGAGAAGAGGATGCGCTGGGGCGGATTGGATCCGGCCTGGTTCGACCTCTTTACACACATAGAAAATATGTGTTTCGTAAAGCCGACCGTAGACTATTTCAAACAGACCTGCGATTTGATCGGAGAGGCGCCCGCCGAGTGCCTGATGGTGGGCAACGACCCGGTCAATGACATGTCCGCAGCACAGGCCGGCCTTAAAACATACCGGACAACAGATGCCGAGGTGATCGATTACGCGGCCTTGACCCTTACGGATGAACAACGCCAAAAAGGACCCCGGGAAATTCCAGACCCTGATTTCGAAGGTCCGTTTGCCGGCGTTGCCAGCGCTGTTTTGACCCTGGTAAATGGCCATACGCAGTAACCACGTTTTTGGCGCAACCGCTTGAAAAATGAAAGAAAAGACACCAAAAGAGACGGTCCTGATCCTGGGTGCCACGGGATTGGTCGGCAGCCACTGTCTACAGCGCTTTGTGACACACGAACATTTTACCAGGGTCGTCACCATGACCCGCAAACCACTGGACCTGCATCCTGGCCCGCCAGGCCACCACAACCATGTCATCGATTTCGAACGACCGGAAAGCTATCACGATAAGGTGGCTGTGGATGTGGTGGTCTGCGCCCTGGGCACCACCATAAAAAAGGCCGGGAGCCGTGAAATTTTTAAAAGGGTCGATTTTCACTATTCCCTGGCCCTTGCTCAGGCAGCCCATGCGGCGGGCGCCCGCCATTTTATGCTCGTTTCCGCTAAAGGTGCGGCCGCGAAATCACGCTTTTTTTATAACCGGGTGAAGGGCGAACTTGAGGCGGCCGTGATGGAAATCGGGTATGAGCAGCTGAGCATATTCCGGCCATCTCTTTTAAAAGGTGATCGGCGCGAGTTCAGGGTCGGGGAGGAATTTGGAAATGTTGTGGCCGGAGCGTTGTCATTTGCCATTCCCCAAAAATGGCAGCCGACGCCGGTCGAGCGATTGGCCGATGCTATCCTGGCCGCGGCCCAAATTGGCGCGCCGGGCCATAAAATTTACGAATCCGGTGCGATCCTGGCAGGCTTGAATCCGGAGACAGACAGATGATCAGGGTCACACCGGATATTACCCTCTCTTCCCAGGAGATTAAATTTGAATTTGTAAGATCCTCGGGACCGGGTGGCCAGAATGTCAACAAGGTGGCCACGGCTGTCCAGCTCCGTTTTGATCTCCATAACAGCCCCTCATTGCCGCCGGAAGTCAAACGTCGCCTGCACAAACTGGCCGGGAAGAAGGTGTCGGCCAATGGTGTCCTTATAATCCAGGCATCACGCTTTAAAAGCCAGGATCAAAACCGGCAGGATGCGGTTGAGCGCCTCAGGGGCCTAATTCTGCAGGCCACTGCGAAGCCTAAACGGCGCGTCAAGACACGACCGTCCCGGCAATCAAAATTGCGGCGCCTGGAAGCCAAACGCCATCGCAGCCGACTAAAGCGAAACCGCAGGCCGGTAAAGGATTGCAACGACTGAAACCGATGGTTTGCAGGCTCGGCGGTTGACAGTTCTGCGTAAAACACAGTAGATTTACCCCTCACACCCGTTCAGGCGATTTCAGGGGCGCTTTTTTCATCAATTGAATAACAGGGAGGATGACATGGCGTGGTTTCTCTTTTTAATGAGCATTATTTACATTGCGTTTGGCTGTTCTGCTATCCTGGCTCCCAGGGAGACCAAGGAAAATATGCGCCTGCTGACCGAGAAGGGCGACCGGCGGATCTGGGCCGCGGTTGCCGGGATAGCCGGTGTCCTGTTTCTCTTTTCCTATTCCGCCTCCAGCCACCCGTGGATTATCGTCCTGGTTGGAATTCTGGCGCTCATCAAAGGCGGCGTCTTTTTTGTCAATCCGGGCGGCATATATGAGAAGACCCTCCAATGGTACTATGGCGACCAGTCCGAGGAGACCTACCGGATTCATGGGATTGCGGCGTTGATCCTGGGAACGGTCATTTTTTGCTGGACAATTTAACCAAAGGGGGGGCAGGTTGAAAACCATCGGTGTTCTGATTTGCGTACTGGGCAGCCTGGCGGCAATCGCATATCCACCGTATACCCTTCCAGGCGGTGTCGGCGGTGTGAAATGGGGCTTTATATACGGCGATATCATCGCCATGTTCGGCAAAAGCATCAAGGTTTACGAGCACCTCGATTACAAAACCCTGTTCATTGAACTGGGCGTTATCAATGCCTTGGGGTTGGGGATCTTTGTCGGCGCCTTTTTCAAAAAATAAACCGACGTAACCGCCCTAAGGTTCATTCAAATACTCTTCTCCTGTTAGAACCCGGGCATAAGCGGCTTTCAGGGCGGCCATGAAAGCACCGTGGACTTCTACCGCAGTAATTCTACGTCCGACAAATTCCAGATCTTTGGTGGTACAAGCATCCTGGACAACCGTGCAGGCAAAACCCAGGTCGACCGCGGCCCGGGTGGTGGCGTCGATGCACATGTGGCTCATGGCGCCGCAGATGACCAGGTCGGTGACCCCTGCCCCCCTGATGAGGCCTTCGAGCGCCGTATCCCGAAAACTGTTGGGGAAATTTTTTTCAGTTACGGTTTCCCCTTCAATCGGCTCAACGCTGGCATGAATTTGGGCGCCTTCGGTAGCGGGCAGAAAAAAAGTAGCGTCGGCTCCCACAGACAGGTGGCGTACATGAAAGACCGGACGGCCTTTTTCCCGAAAGGCGTTCAGCAAACGAGCAGCCCTGCGGGCCGCCTGTTCCGGCTGCGCCAGTTCCATCGCACCGCCGGGAAAATAATCATTTTGAATATCTACCAACAACAGACCAGTATTCATGGTTACCTCTTGGTGATTCTACGAATCCTCATGATAAGCTTGCCGGTGAAGCTCTCTCAAAAAAGATATTTTGGTCCAAAAGGCTATTTTGAGAGAGCTTCTAGATCCATTCCAGGTCAGTCTTGGTCAAGTCCCCACCGGCATCCCCGGTATTCAGGGTGCCGGCCGGTTCAATCAAAAGGATTTTACATTCTTCTGCGGCACATGGTTTGTGTTCCACGCCTTTGGGAATGACCACCATCTCGCCGGCTTTCAGGTGCAGGGATTTATCCCGCAGATCGATGCGATAATCGCCGTCGATGACCACAAATACCTCGTCGGTTTCCGGGTGGCTGTGCCAGACGAAATCGCCGTAGGAACGGACCAGTTTAAAGTGGTAGTCATTCATGGCGGCGATGATTTTGTATTCCAGGCGCTCGTGGAATTTGGAAAATTTTTCCTGAAAATTGATCACTTGTATATCCATCGATAGTTTCCTTTCATTAAAAAAGCCCCGCTGATGGTGGCATCGGCGGGGCTTTGCAGGTCTGATTCCGGTTGCTCAGTGCTAACCAAGGTGTTCCAGAAGAATTCGCAGCATCCGCCGTAGGGGCTCCGCCGCGCCCCACAGGAGCTGGTCGCCCACGGTAAATGCGGTCAGAAAATCCGGCCCCAGGTTGAGTTTGTGAATACGGCCGACGGGGATTGCCAGGGTCCCGGAGACGGCGGTCGGCGATAGCGCCTTCAGGGTGCTTTCCTTGTCGTTGGGAACGATTTTGACCCACTCGTTCTGGCCGCGCATCATATCCTCCAGTTCCGCCAAGGGGATATCCTGTTTCAGCTTGATCGTGAAGGCCTGGCTGTGGCAGCGCATGGTGCCGATCCGGACGCACTGACCGTCCACGGGGACCGGGTTGTCGCTGCGCCCGAGGATCTTGTTGGTTTCCACCAGGCCCTTCCATTCTTCTTTGGTCTGGCCGTTCTCTACGGCTTTATCGATCCAGGGGATCAGGCTTCCGGCCAGAGGCGCACCGAAGTAGTCGATGGGGAACCCGGCGCTGTTCTGCGTAGCGGTGATGTTGCGATCCAATTCGAGAATGGCGGACGCCGGATTGTCGAGCTGATCGGCAGCCGCATTTCCCAGGGTCTGCATCTGGGCGACGAGTTCGCGCATGTTATTGGCGCCGGCCCCGCTGGAAGACTGGTAGGTCATGGAGGTGAGCCATGCGACCACATCATTTTCAAACAGGCCGGCCAGGGCCATGAGCATCAGGGACACGGTGCAGTTGCCGCCGATATAGTTCTTGGTTCCAGCCGAGAGGGCCTGGTCGATGACTTGGCGGTTGACCGGATCGAGAACGATGACGCTGTCATCTGCCATACGCAGGGTGGAGGCCGCATCTATCCAGTAGCCCTTCCAACCGCTGCGCCGCAACTCGGTGTAGGCCTTTTCGGTATAGCTACCGCCCTGACAGGAAATGACGATGTCCATGGCGGTCAGCTTGGCGATATTGTAGGCGTCCTCGAGCGGCGGGATGTCCCGGCTGATAGCCGGACCCTTCTGGCCAACCTGCGAGGTGGTGAAAAAGAGCGGTTCGAAACCATTGAAATCATTTTCAGCCAGCATCCGTTCCATCAGGACCGAGCCGACCATGCCCCGCCAACCTACGAATCCGACGTTCAACATTTTGAAACTACCTCCTCACAATAAAGAGTTCAGAACCTATCTCAAAAAAGTCTTTTGGCCCAAACTCGGCGTTAGGCGTTCGGTTCAAGTCCTCAAAATACTATTTAGTATTCCTGCGGGTTAAACCTCACGGCGCCTTGCACCACGTTAGGCATTAGCTTCGCGTCATTTTGAACCAAAATCCGTTTTTGAGATAGGTTCTAGTATGAACTCATTCCAATAGGTTGCCTGAAATCGGTTGTCAAGGCAATTTGCAAAAACCAACCGATTGAGATAGAAGAGAAGCTGGTTATCTCACTACTTTACGATGGGAAGCGGAATACTATGGAAGAGAAACTGGAAACCAGCACCATTCCCAAAGAAGACGCCGTCTTCTGGCTGGATGCCGAGGGCCGCTGGCACAATGAGCACGGTCCCTTCGAACATCCCAAGGTCAGTGCTTATTTTCACACCTGCATCCAGCGCGATGCCGATGGCTACTACGTGGGTCAGCAAAGGGATGCGGTGTATGAAAAGGTTTACTTCCGCTACGAAGACACAGCGCTGTTTGTCTTCGGTCTGGAAGACCGTGGCGCAACCACAACGTTGCGTTTGAACACGGGCCTTGAGATCGACCTTAATCCCGAAGACCTGTTTGTGAAAGATGACCACCTGTATACCCGGACCGACCTGGGACCGGCCCGTTTCAATCAGAAATGCTTGCTGCAGATAGCCGGCCGAATTGAGGAGTACGGCGGTGATCTTTTAATTAAGATGGGTGATAACCGCTTTAAAATATCCGGGAAACTGTAATCATATCAGGCCAGCAGACATAGCCCTGTTCCGCCGGGATCAGGGCGGCCCCTACCCGACACCCCAAAAGCCTTTGACGGATGGTCGGCATTGTAATAAACTAATGACATACTTGCTGACAATCTGATCCATTCGCGGCTCGATACACTCAGCTAAATTCTGATTCTCGCTTCTACACGCCTCCTTTTCAACTCGGTCCCTTTTCATCAAAACAGTGATTGCCGATAAACCGCGCCTTCGTCTGGGGATGGTGCGGGAATGTTTAACCCATCTAAGGAAAGGAGGCTATCATGGAAGAACATGCCCTTTATTACGATACCATTATCCGGCTGACCGAAGCGATATCGCATTGTAAAGACCCGGAAGAGGTAGCCTTGACAACGGCCGAGGGTGTGAAAACGGCGTTCAATGCCAAGGGCTGCTCGGTTTTTCTGGTGGACCGGGCAACCCGCGAACTGGGCCTGGTGGCGTCGTTCGGGTTGAGCGATGAATACCTGAACAAGGGCCCGATTCATTTCATGCAGTCCATCAAGGAGGCCAAGGATGCCGTGCCCATCGCCATTTACGACGTGATGGATGATCCCCGGATCGAATATCCCCAGGAGGCGGCCAAGGAGGGCATTGCGTCATTGCTGGGGGTCCCGATTATCAGCCACGGCAAGATTATCGGCGCCTTGCGGATTTACACAGCCGATCCCTGGGAGTTTTCACCGAGCGACATTACTTTGTTCCAGGCGGTTGCCATGATTTGCGGCATGGCCATGGAGATGTGCCGGATGCACAAAGGCTACAAGACCAGTATCGAAATTCTGAAAAACATGCGCGGCCAGGCGGCGTAATACTTTAGGCGTCGCTCTCGAAAGCGTCTTAACCTGCCCGTGGTCCGCATGCTTAGCACTTAAACCCGTCCCGGATTGCGGACTGCCTGCCGAAGCAAATTACGCGGCGGGATGAGACTCAGGTACATCCCGCCGTTCAAAGATGGGGTGGGTTTTCGATGACCGTTTGCGGCGGTCAAACCCGCTTCTTCTCTTCCAGTTTGTCCTGCGTTCCTGTCCTGGCGGGGCGGAGACCAGGACCCGTCGGTCCTTGATTCGCCGGCGCCCCCCACAATCCTCACGAAATCCAAAGATGTTGGGTTGGGTCATATCAGGCACCTCGACGTTCACTAAGGTTTAAAAATGCAAGGGCGATATGGTTTAGTCGATCGTAGTGCTGTCCAGGGGTGCATTTATCCAGGTCGGGCAGGCCTTACGGGGCCAGAACATACCAATAAAATATAATACGGCACTATTTTCTAATTGTCAAAAATGGCAACCGGTAAAAACCCAATCCGATTCGACCCAGCGGCCAGCCTAGCGCAAAGCCTTTCATCAGGGTGAACCTGACCGGTCGGGAAGTGAGGGCCCAGTGCCCAAAATTGGGCCAACGATAGAACCACGCGGCCGAGAGACGACCTATAAGCAGGTCCTTTCGAATTCCTGCCAGAAGGCGATCATAAAAAAACCCCGCCGATTTTCCGTTTGACTGCGCAGAAACGATGGCCCGCGCTGCGAGTTGTCCGCTGCGCACTGCGTTAAAAAGGCCCTCGCCGAGCAGCGGGTCTACGAGACCGGCGGCGTCACCGGCCAGGGGGATGCGCCGCCTATGCGGGTGGTAGCGCCAGCCGCCCATGCCCATGGGTTGCCCGGACACGGTTTGCAGGTCCATGCGGCCGAGTTTGCGGCGGGCATATGTATATAGGTGGTGTTTTTTCAAGGCGACTACCGGGCTACCGCTGTAAAGACCGATATTGGCGTGGTCGCCTTTGGGAAAGACCCAACCGTAACCAAAGGGGACCACGTTGAAATCAAAAGCCATCCGGGGTGGGTCAGCCGAGTTGATAGGCCATGAGCCTTCGATCGCAAACCCCTGGTAATGATGTGTGAATTCGCCGGTAAGCCGGCGGATGCGACTGTGCACGCCATCGGCTCCAATGAGAAAAGCAGCCCTCAACGGGCCGGTGGTGGTCCGGATATCCACGTGACTTTCAAATTCCCTGACGGCCAGAATCCGGCCTGCTACCCTGAAGCGGGCCCCGGCCGCTAGGGCCTTTTTCAGGCAGAAAAGATCCAGTTCGGAGCGGACGGTCATGGCGCAGATGTCTCCCCTGCCGGAGAACTTAATGGAGCGGGTCAGCCCTTTGCCGATGTCCAGCGTCCGGCAACGGGTTTGAATTACCGGATCGACTGAGTAGCGCAGGGTTTTGAGAGTTTTAATGGTCAAGCCGCCGGCACACGCTTTGTGCCTGGGAAAGGTGTGTCGATCGAGCAGGAGTACGGTTAGGCCGGCCCGCCGCAGGTCATAAGCCGCGGCTGTACCGGCCGGGCCGGCACCGACGATGATGACATCAAAATCGATGGAAGATCGCTTTTGTATGGGGCGCGCCTTCGATAACATCAGTTAAAATCCTGCTTGACGCTTGGATTGCGTTTTCCTATGATACCTGGCTTTTTGAATCCTGATTACTTTACCAGAGTGGGCCATGGAAAAAAAGCCGCTATCAATGAATTTAAAGGTTATCTGCGCCCTGACGCTCGTTCATTTTACCGGAGATTTCTACAGTGCTTTTACAGCCCCCCTGTTTCCGGTTTTCATGGAAAAGCTCAATCTTTCTTTGGCCCAGATCGGGTTCATTGCGGGGTTGAACCGTTTCCTGGCCTTTATTGTCCAGCCGACCGTTATCAGAACCGGGCGTTCATCATGGGGGGGCTTTTTTTGACGGTCTTCTTCATTCCCCTTTCCGGCGTGGCCCACTCCTTCTGGCCGCTGCTGGCTTTCATCTGTATCGGATCGGTGGGGTCTTCCATGTTTCATCCCTCGGTGACCGGCATGGTACCGCTCTATGCGGGTGGCCGGACGGGTTTGGCGATGTCGATCTTCAACACCGGCGGGACCCTGGCTTTCGGTGTGGGGCCGCTGGTTGTGACCTGGCTGGTGACAACCTGGGGCTTGGAGGCCCTGCCGGCGGCCATGCTGTTTGGACTGGCGGTATGGGGCTATGTCTTCTTTACGCTGCCCCAACCGGAAAGTGAAGGGTTGCGGCACCTGGGCTTTTTCGGCACCCTGAAAGAGACTCTGGGTCCGGCTTTCAAACCCATTGCGCTGATTTGGCTGGTTATGGTTCTAAGGGCGGTGGTCGGCCAATCCTATCTGACGTTTATGCCGGTTTTCTACGTACAAAAGGGATACTCACTAGTGGCTGCCGGGGTGATGTTTTCACTATTTACCATTGCCGGGACCCTGAGCGGGATCATATCCGGGTACCTGTCGGACCGGATCGGGTATAAATCCATCTTCATGGTTACCCATTTCTGCATGACCCCGGCCCTGCTTTTGTTGCTCTATCTGCCGGGCAGCTGGGTGTATGCCGGTGCTTTGCTGGCCGGGTGTTTTGTTCTGGCCACCATGCCCCTGGGCGTCGTCATGGCCCAGGCCTTGGCCCCCAAAGGCCGCGCCATGGTTTCCAGCCTGATGATGGGGTTGGCGTACGGTTTAGGCGGGGCCCTCTCACCCCTGGTGGGAAAGCTGGCAGATCTTTATTCCATCGAGCAGGTGCTGTTTGTGGTGGCGTTTATTCCGCTGGGGACGCTGGGGCTCATCGTGTTCTTTCCTAAAATGAGAAATCAAGCCGGTTGAAGTATTATCAACCTTACGGTGGGTATCCAGTCAAAATCGAAATCGCTATCGGGATCGAGATTGGTATTTGATAAATACTGGATAGATGTTCGCTAGCGATTTCGATATCGATCCCGATTTCGATTGAAGTCGGGCCCCAAGGTTTTCCCTCTACCTCGCACCTTACACCTTCTACCTAAAGATTCTTCAGCCTTCGGCCTAAAGACCTAAATACCGCGCCCCCGCCACGATCAGCATACCACTGAGCATGGCGACGAAGATATTTCCGGTGCGCCAGGCCAGCAGGGCGGTGACCAGGGCCGCCGTGCAGCCCCAGACACCGGTGGCCGCAATTCCGGGCGCCACCAGGGCGACTAGAATCGTGCCGGGCAGCGCGTCCATGAAATTTTTAAAGTTTCCGGTATTGGGGAGCCGTTCAGACAACAGCAGGCCGCCGAAGCGAAACGCGTATGTCACCAGGGCGGCCCCAGCGATGGCCAGGGTCACAGCCAGAGTGTTATCGGGAGATGTCATGGGGCCTCTCCTTTCGCAGCAGCGGCAGCAGGGCACCGCCGACACCGCCAAAAACGATGTACCATTTTCCGGGGAGCAGTTTTTCCGCCATGATTGCGAGCATGGCCGCTCCGGTCCAGGGCAGCAGGTCGCTTTTTCCGCGCCACAGGCTGACGGCCAGCGCGGTGAAAACCGCTGTAAAAGCGAAATCCAGCGCCCACACTTCGGGATTGCGCACCAGGGCGCCCAACCGGTGTCCGCACAGGGTACCGAAAGACCACACGGAAAACAGGCAGAGGCCGCCGCCCAATAGAAACCAGATGGTTGCCGTGCCCCGGCGGTGGGCTGCCATGGTGACCGCCCAGTTTTCGTCGGCCACCAGGTGCATGATCATGGATTTCTGGGGAAGGGTGGCCCCCCGGAAGACCGGATTGAGAGAGGCCCCGATGAGCAAATAGCGCAGATTGATGATCATCACCGCGAATACCATTTCCACAACCGGCAGGTGCGGGGCCCACATGTCCACCATCACAAACTGGGCGGACCCCGCAAATACCGATACGTTCATCACCAGCAGCTCCAGCCAACTGACATCTTTCTGGGCCGCCAGAACGCCCAGGACACTGCCATAGGCACAAGCACTGGCGGCCATGGGCAAGTTGGCCACCGCCCCTTTCTGAATTTGAGGCAACATCATTTTTCCATCCTCAGCTCAATTGGGCCAGAGTCATTGCCAGACCAATCGACAACATAATCCAGACCGCCGATTTGACCGTTTCGCGGCAAAGATTCGCCACGGCCAAGGTTCCTGTGGGGGGGCGCCGGGCATTTGCTCCCCGTCGACCTTTAGTGGAATCTTCAGGCTCGCATAGAAACCCCAACAATGACCATATCCGATTGTCACCACGATTCATGCCTACTCCCTCCCACAGTTCGAGTTGGCGCTGTGCCAGTATTGGACGCGTCGGATTAGCTTACAGGCTTGCCAATTCATAACAGACCTGCTATGCAATAACAGATACAGAAATTTAATTATTTATACATAACAGATTGGGGGCGACATGGCAGCCAATACAACCGCCGGCGAGGTGCAATTCAGGTACCTGAAGCTGGCCGCAGAAATTGAAAAGAAAGTGAATATGGGGGTTTATCTCGCAGGGGAAAAACTGCCCTCCATCCGCAAGCTCCGCGCCCAGACCGGGCTGTCGATTACAACGGTTTATCAGGCTTTCATCGAACTGGAAAAGCGCGGCATCGTGGAAGCCCGGCAAAAATCCGGGTATTATGTCAAACCGCTTTTACACCAGATCCTGCCGACGCCAAAGATCAAACGGCACCGGGCCATACCGAAAAAAGTGACCATCAACAACCTGGCCAGTTCGATTGTGGAATCCATGAGTGATCCCGGCCTGCTGCGCCTGGGCGGTACGGTGGTGGACCCGGACCTGTTGCCCCACAAACAGTTGATGGCCGCTGTAAAATCAATTCCCGCCGCACGCTTCAAAGATCTTTTGACCCTTTATGAGAATCCCACGGGCAGCACGGAGTTGCGTCGCCAGATTGCCAAACGCAGCCTGCCCATTTCCCATCGAGCAACCGCGGATGATATCATTATCACCAATGGTTGTATCGAAGCCGTTAGTCTTTGTCTCCAGGCCGTTGCCGGGCCGGGTGAGACGATTGTGGTGGAATCACCGACATATCCCTGGATTCTGCAGGTGATCGAAGACCTGGGCATGTTTGCCCTGGAACTTTGCACGGATCCCGAGACCGGCGTTGATCTGGCGGCCTTTAAAAAAGCCGTGGACCGCAATCGGGTCAGCGGCTGCATCCTGATTCCCAACTTTCACAACCCCCTGGGATTCGAGATGCCGGTTGAACATAAACAAGCGGTGGTTGCATTTTGCAACGATCGCGACATACCAATCATCGAAGACGATATCCACGGGGATCTGTTTTATGGACGCCGGCGACCAGTGGCCTTGCAGTCGTTCGATAAAAAAGGCAAGGTCCTCTATTGTTCCTCTTTTTCTAAAACCCTGTGGCCGGGCCTGCGCATTGGGTGGGCCATTCCGGGAGCCTTTCGGGATCAGGTGAAACGGTTGAAACTCAACTCATCCATCGCCACGACATCCATGGGCCAGTACCTGGTAGCCGACTTCTTAAAAAGCGGCAGCTATGATCGCCATTTGCGAGCCCTAAGGTCGGCCCTGAAGAACCAGGCCAGCAATACCGCCCTGGCCGTGGCCCGGCACTTTCCCCAGGGCACCTGCCTCACGGCACCCAAGGGCGGCCTGACCCTGTGGCTGGAACTCGATCCGGCGGTGGACGGCATGCAGGTGTTTCACGAGGCCCGCAAGCGCAAGATTGCGATCCTACCGGGCATCATGTGCTCCACTACCAAAAAGTATAAAAACTTCATCCGGATCAGTTGCGGATTTCGCTGGAGCGCAGAGATAGAGAAGGGGATTGCCGTACTTGGTGATATTGTAAAGGATTTGAAGGGAAGCTAGACGCAGGCAGCACGCCATTGTCGGCGGTATTGGATGCCCCTTCTTTCAGTTGTTAGAGTCACACTGGTTTTTCCGAAGCCGCGGTGGGTGAAGACTCCCCTCCCTTGACGGGAGGGGTTGGGGG
>Ga0126333_1000166_pt1 | contig 14348 bp, 11 predicted proteins | sample InaspJWI54metaG_FD_94488 | JGI IMG/M metagenome (GOLD analysis project Ga0126333, IMG submission 94488) | Marine gutless worms symbiont microbial communities from Oahu, Hawaii - Inanidrilus sp. 2 OAHU.JWI-54 metaG | ecosystem: Host-associated > Annelida > Digestive system > Unclassified | place...
CCATGTCCTTGAACTTTTTGTTACCGAAGTTCTTGACTTGTAGAGCCCGTGGTACGCGGCCCTGCGGGCTGCCCTGTGCTTCTCGGAAAGGGCGCGCTCAGCACAACTCGCTGCGCTCAGACAAGCACTTCGCTTTCTTCGCCCTTTCCTGCGATGCTCGGCGCGTTTTAAAGGGGAAGTTCAAAACCACTTAGATTGTCAGGCCCTTTCTGATACCTCCCGCTTTGCAGGTAGTGGTCATTCAGCCTTTTCCAATGCATTGAGCCTAAAATAATCTATCCAAATGTATATGTCAATGTTTATATAAAAGTAGTGTTTGTATATTTTTAGAGGAGGCGGCCGCAAATAGGTTTTTAAAGGAAGGGGCAACCGTTGGGACAGGCTTTGCGATAACCTATAACCATTAAATTATTCAGGTAATTTATTGAAATCGGTGTCCTGGAAGTCGGTCAGGATGCGGGTGGCTCTTTGGCCGTAGGTCGCGGTGAATTCCGCCAGGGCGGTATCAACAGCCTCTTGGCCGGGCGCGCCGAGTTCCCGGACAATGATGTCGCCAACGGTTTTGTAGAGGTGCCCGCAATGGTAGTCCCAGGGCATCCGGCAGGCGCGGCCGGGATTTACTAGCTTGCGGTAGGCGACTGCCAGATAGTTACGCAGTGTCAGGTTGGCGTCATGGAAGACGAAATCGCAGCGCGGCTGTCCGGCCGTTAGGCTTTCCTTGACATCCAGCTTTAATTCGGGATTGAAGCCGCGTATCAGGGCGGCATCTATTTCCAAGCAGTAGTAGCGGCCATAAGGGAGGAGGTCTTTCTCGGCCCATACCCGGTGCCAGGGGCATTTGCCGATGTGAACCCGGGCATGGGGAACTTTGGCCACCACCTGCAGGTCGGATTCGCCGGACTCGAGGGACCATTCGCCATAGGCCAGAAAGTTGGCCATGGTCAGGGCATGACCGTTGGCCCGGGCCCGCAGAGCCATGCGGTGGCCGCGCTGCTCCCCGTAGGTTCGGACGGCCTTGCGCATGAGCGCTTCACAGGTTTTATCATCGGCATGATGGCCTACAGCCCTGGCCATCAGGGCAAACAGCATGGCGTGATGGGTTGCGGTAAGCGCCGGTGGGTGCGAGGTGTCCGTCATAATGTCGCTTTCCGGCCGATTTAAAGCTGGGATTCGATAGGCAGCAGCCTCAGAAAGCCGATCGTGAAGCGGCGCCATAAGCTGGTATAGGGTTCCACCGTAAACGTGCGCGGCTGCCCGTTTTCAAGTCCGTGCCACAAGATTCTCTCGGAACCGCTTTTTCCTTTTTTAAGTTCCAACCGGAAGGCCACCTTTTCTATATTTTCATCGAACCAAGTGCTCATTTCACGCGCCAGGTCGGCTGAAGAAATGACCACGCCGATTTCCGTGTTTTCCACGATGGCGCGGGGATCCAGGTTCAAGGAACCGATAAAGACTTCCTCGCGATCGAACACGAACGATTTGGTGTGCAGGCTGGCTTTGGAAGACCCCTCCTGGCCTTTTTTCTTTTTGCGCTGTTCCCGTGTCAACTTCTTGTTCAGTTCATAGAGCTCGACCCCGCCACGCAGAAGTGCTTCGCGGTATTTCATATACCCCGAATGCACGATGCCCACATCGGTCGAAGAAAGGGAGTTGGTTAGAATTCTAACCCGGACACCTTTGTCGGCCAGCTCGGTTAAAAAGGCCGTGCCTTCCTTGCCCGGCACGAAATAAGGCGAGAAGAGCAGCAGCTCTTTTTCAACTCCATCGAAATAGGGCTCGAGCTGCGGGGAGAGGTGGTATTCGGTTTTATCTTTGTTGTGGAGGATTTTTTCGGGCTGGTCGTACATCACCGCGGAATTCCCCCAGTAAAATTCGAGCCGGTCCTCCCGCATCCGGTTGGCCAGGTCGGAATCTCGCAGAGCCTGCATGTAGGGAGAATCCAACTGGGCGGCAATATATGCCTTGAATTCTTCCAGGCCTTCTTCCATCTCGGCGTTAGTTGGTTGTTGCTTAGCGATGGTCGTTGCCGGATAGGCCAGTTCGCTATTCCAATATTTATCGAAAGATGCTGAGACCTTGGCGACGGTCGGCCCGATGGCCATCACGTCCAGATCGGCAAATGCCAGGTCCGGCTGGGCCTCGAAGTATTCATCTCCGATGTTGCGGCCGCCTAGAATGGTGACCTGGTTGTCCACGGTAAAAGACTTGTTGTGCATCCGGCGGGTCACCGAGCCCAGGCGGGTGACAAATTGTGAAAGACGACCGGTTTCGCGGTTGAAAGGATTGAAGAGCCGGACTTCCATATTGGGGTAACTGTCGAGCGCGGCCGCGCCAAGATCCCGTCCTTCAAGATCCATATCGTCCACCAGCAGGCGCACCCGCACCCCGCGTTCAGCAGCTTCGATAAGCTGGTTCATAAACAGCTTTCCGGTCAGATCATCGTGAAACAGATAGTACTGGGCATCGATGCTTTTTTCCGCCCGGTGGGCCAACACTGCCCTAGCCACAAATGCGTCCAGGCCGCTGGCCAGTGGTAGGAATCCCGATTTGCCGGGATGGGCGGCCAAATCGGCTGCTATTTCACGGCCGAGATAAGTACCGGCCGTATCAGCATAAGCCTGCGAGTGGCTGCGGTTCGTATTGTCCGGCAGGGTGGCGCAACTACTGACGGTAGTCAATGCCATGATGAAAACGCACAGGGTTGTGATGGTGTTGCGTAGCATATCAACCCCCTCAACCTTTAACAGCTTGGGCCTGGATGGCGGTTATGGCCACGGTGTTGATGATGTCCGGGATGGTGCATCCGCGGCTCAGATCGTTCACCGGTTTGTTCAACCCCTGCAATACTGGACCTATGGCGACCGCTCCGGCTGATCGCTGCACCGCCTTGTATAGGTTGTTGCCGGTGTTCAGGTCGGGAAAGATCAGGACGGTTGCCCGTCCGGCGATGCTGCTGTCGGGCAATTTGGTGCGGGCAACGCCCATGTCCACCGCGGCATCGTATTGGATAGGGCCTTCTACCATGAGGTCGGGTTCCCGCTTACGGACAATCTGCGTGGCCTCCCTGACCTTGTCCACATCTTTGCCCTGACCGGAGTGACCGGTCGCATAGGAACACATGGCGATGAGCGGTTCGATGCCATAGATGACCGCGGTTTCAGCGGAGCTGATGGCGATATCCGCCAGCTCCGCGGCCGTGGGGTCGGGATTGACCGCACAATCGCCGTACACAAGCACCCGGCTGGCTAGACACATAAAGAAGACGCTGGAGACGACAGATACGCCAGGCCGCGTCCGGATGATCTGCAGGGCCGGTCGAATGGTGTCTCGTGTCGTGTGCACCGCCCCGGACACCATGCCGCCGGCATCCCCGTTGTGGACCATCATGGTTCCGAAATAATTCACCGCTGCCATGGTGTCCGTAGCCATCTCCAGGGAAATGCCCTTATGCTCGCGCAGGTCGTGGAAAACACGGCCATAGGCCGGGCGCCTGACTGCTGTCAACGGGTTGATGATATCAGCGCCGGTTAGATCGAGTCCCATGGCGCCCGCCTTTTGCGAGATGGTATCCGGATTGCCCAGCAAGGTCAGGTAAGCTGCCTGGCGTTTCAACATGATATCGGCGGCCCGCATTATACGCTCCTCCTCGCCTTCCGGCAGAACAATATGCTGGCGATCGCTTCGGGCTTGCTCGATGAGTTCGTATTCGAACATCAGCGGGGTGATCTGGGTTGAGCGTACCACATTAATCCGGCTTTCCAGTTGTGTCACATCGACATGAGATTCAAACACCCCCAGGGCCGTAGCAATTTTGCGGTCGCTGGTGGCTGCCAATGACGGCCGGACTTGACTGGCCGCCATGACGGTGGTGTAGGTATCCTCGTGGGTAACAAGGATCGGGATGGGCCATCGTGTTTGAAGGCCCTCAACCAGGCTTTGGACGGCGGGCTCCGGTGTAATTCCGCCGCTCAGGAGGAGCCCGGCAATGGTCGGGCAGGTATTGGATGCGGCGGCGGCCAGGCTGCCGAGGATGACATCCGCACGGTCTCCAGGGGTAATGACCAGGTCGCCTTCCGCGACATGTTGCAGGAAATTTGGCAGACGCATAGCGGCCGCCTTGATTCCCAGCACTTCTCGGTTTAGATCTTCCGATGCCCCATACAAAATGTCCGCCTGCAACTCGGTAGCAATATCGCCAATCGTGGGTTTCGCCAGGCTCGGCTCCTCCGGCAACAGATAAACGTCTTTACCGGATAAGGCTGCGGTGCCTGGTGCGCTCTTGGCTGTATTCACCAGGTGAGGGGCAACCCGATTGACAATGGTGGCCAGGACCGTGCAACCTTTTTCGGCAAAGGTTTCCCGGGTTACGTTTACAGCGGCCTGAATCTTTTCAATTGAACGACCTTTGCCGTTTACTATGGCCAGTACCGGACTGCCCAGGTTGCGGGCCACATCGGCATTGAAATCGAACTCGAAGGCGGAGGCAATGCCGGTGAAATCGGTTCCTTCACAAAGGATGAAACGGCACTGCGACTGCATGGCCCTAAACCGGTCCATAATGGTTTTAAGGACCGACGCCATCTGCCCTTCGATGGTAAGCCGGCGGGCGTTATCATGGGTATAGGCATACATGTCATTGTAAGCCAGGGCCAACCCGTAGCGGGTCCGGATCAGTTCGATATTGTTATCTCTTACCTCATCGGAGGGGATAACAGGGCGGAAGTAGCCAACGCGTCCAATCCGCTTGGACAACAATTCCATGAGCCCCAGCGCAATTACCGACTTACCGCTTCTGGGTTCAATACCGGCAATGTAAAGACTTTGGGCCATTGCATACCTTGCATCTGTGCGCTTTATTCAGTTTTCAGGCTATCCGGGGAAGGACTGCCCAGCAAAACAGCAATCCAACGGGTTTCCGAGCTGCTTTCCAGGGCAATTTTGAATATCATGGTCAGGGGTACCGACAGGACCATGCCAACCATGCCCAGGGCCCAACCCCAGAACACGAGGGAGAGAAAGACCACCAGGGTGGAGAGGCCTAAGCCCTTGCCCATAAAGCGCGGTTCTATGATGCTGCCGACCACAACATTGACCACGACGTAACCAGTGGCGGTCAGCAGGGCCGAGGGAAGTCCCAACTGTACCAGGGCCAATAAAACCGCCGGGACAGCGGCGATGATCGAGCCGATGTTGGGCACGTAATTGAGCAGAAAGGCCAGCAGGCCCCACAGGATTGGGTGATTCACACCGAGTATCACCAGCCACAGCCAGATGAATATGCCGGTGACCAGGCTGAATATGGTTTTGATTCCGATATAGCGGTTGACACTTTCGGTGAACTGACTGAATCCGGCCAAGGTCTGGTCGGGATTGTCCAGGGCCAGGGCCAGTTTGCGCGGAAGGCCGGAGGCTTCCAGCATGATAAAAACCACGGTGAGCAGTATCAGAAAGCCGTTGGCGAGGGCGCCGCTCAATCCGGAGAGCAGTTGGGCGGTCAGGCGCATCACCTTGGCCGGATCGAAAAAGTCGCTGACCATCTGGCTGGATATTTCAATGTTGTAGTTCTTCAGCCAGGCAATCAATCCCGCGGTCTCTCCGGCCAGGCGGCGCTGGTACTCCGGTAGGGCCCGCGTGAAATCGTTGAGGGAAGCCCCGACCATCGCGGCCAGGATCAAGAACAGCACAATGACACCGACTAGGATGGACAGGACTGCCAGGGCATCCGGGACGCCCTTTTTCTGCAGCCAGAACAGAAACGGCGTGCAGATGATGACGATGAAAACGGACAACAGGAATGGGACCAGGATCGGTGCGGCCACCCGCATGCCGGCAACCAGGACGACAAAACAGGCCGAAACGACCATAAAGCGTGTCCAGCTTGAGAGGCCCGGCTTGGTTTCCATGCATCCTCCCTGCGGTTATTTTACGTTTTTGGCAGCGCCGCTAAACTCGCCGATGATTTCGGCGCCGGTACCACTTTGCCAGAGGTAAAGGCCGACACCCAGCACGACGATTACGATGATTGGAAAAACTTTGTTGTCCCCGATGTCGCTTTTGATGACTTTTTTTACATTCCAGAGCATCAACAAGACAATGACGCCAATAATGATGTTTTCCGTGGTCAGGTACTCCATAGAAGCGGAATCCTCCATTTCTTCCGGATATTGGTTTCTGTTCTATTCTTATAGTTTGCATAACGGGATGTAAAGGCTTACCATTTTATGGCCCATTGACCAAACGGGTGCTTCAAGCCTATGGGGAGTTTATTCAGGTTGTGTTAGCATCTTTGGATGTCCTTGACGGTTATGGCGCTTTAGTCTAAGATTATAAAAAGTTTACAGCATGTTAAGGGCGACCGGGTGATATTCCCCAGAAAAAACAAGCGGGCACTAAGTCGCAATAAAATCCAAGCCCAAGCGAGCGATTATGAAAGGAAGCACATCATGAAGAGCCTTATGACTGCGGTATGGGTTATTCTGGCGCTTATATTGGTTTCGCCTGTTTCAGCTTCCACAGATGTTTGCCTCCTGGCATCTCAGGCCGTGAAAATGGAACAGAAAGATATCGATGTTTTCTTCAAAGATAAGGTGGCGAGAAGGCTGTTGACAGGGCGGGGGCAGGTAAAGAGTGTCAAGCAGACAGCCGGTGAAGGCGTCAAAGGCAATTATCAGGTGGAAATATTTTGCGCTCCGAATGTCCTTGTTCGTTTCCAGACAAATGAATTCTGGGTTAAGCGTCAGGGTGTCGTCAAAGGGGCCACCATATCTTTCAGCGGGGAATGTACCCGCATGCACAAATCCCTGGACACCTTGAATGTCGTTATACGGGCTACAATCCGGTAATCTTTCGCGGCAGGCGGTAAAGCCATCCGGATGTCAACTCACCCTTAAAATCTGTTGCCGGCTCGCCGGCATTTTCAGCATTGTGCTGATAAAACCGCTACCTGGCAGGGTTGCGGGCAGTCGGGATGTGTTTTGTCATGTTCCGTAATTTATACGCATCAATTGACAACAGAGGTTGATAGCATGAAACGAATTTGGTTTGACGTACAAGGAAACCTTTCAGAGCGTGGGTCTTTCTTTTACATGGTGGCATTGTTTGTCGTGCTGGCCATGGTATTTTCATTTGGCGGATGTGGCAAGAAGGAAGAGCCGGTCAAAAAAGAAGTTGTCCGGCCGGTAAAAACCATCACCATACAGGCGGCTGGGGCCAGTGCCTCCCGCAGCTACCCTGCACAGGTACGTGCCTCCCGGCGAGTCGACCTGGCATTTAAAGTGGCCGGTCCCCTGGTGGAACTGCCGGTTGAGAAAGGCCAGGATGTCAAGCGGGGCCAGTTGATCGCCAAGATCCTGCCAAGAGATTTCAAGATCCGGCTGGATCAGGCCAAAGCCAAGGCGCTGGAAGCTGAGCAACAGGTATCAGCGCTACCGTGACCTGTATGCCAAGAATCAGGTGTCTAAAGCCGACTTCGACAAATTCAAGAGCCAGCGGGATGTGGCCGTGGCCCAGGAAGCAGATGCCCGCAACGCCTTGAAGGATACCAACCTGAAGGCCCCCTTCGAGGGCATTATCGCCAAGCGTTATGTAGAAAATTTTGAAGAGGTCCAGGCCAAGCAGCCGATTGTTTTCCTGCAGGACATTCGGCAAGTCGAGATGTTGATCAACGTCCCGGAAAGTGAAATGTCCACCGTCAGGGGTGAGATCCAGGCCAAGGCCTTTGCCCAGTTTCCCACAGCCCCGGACAAACGTTGGGATTTGGGTCTGAAGGAATTTTCTACCCAGGCGGACCCGAAGACCCAAACCTACCAGGTGGTTACCATTATGCCCCAGCCGGAGGAAATCAATGTGTTGCCGGGGATGACCGGGACCGTCGTTATCGAACTGTCGGGCGAAGACGAGACCGCAGCCGGGCCGCAAATTACGATTCCAGCCATTGCCGTAGTGGCCTCCACGGAAGGCAATCCCTTTGTTTGGGCCATCGACAAGGAGAGCCTGACAGCTAAAAAACTGCCGGTGAAGGTCGGTCAGTTGACGGGTTCGGAGAATGTTGTTGTCCAGGAGGGCCTCAGCGGAGGCGAGGTGATTGCCGTGGCCGGGATGACCAAACTTGAAGAAGGCATGAAAGTGCGCATCTGGAAAGAGTAGCCCGATAAGGAACCGATACCGATGAACATTGCGGAATTTTCTATAAAGAAAAGTGTAATTACGTGGACATTGACCCTGTCGGTCCTGTTTTTGGGATATTTTGCCTACCAGGACCTGCCCCGGCTGGAAGACCCGGAATTCGCCATAAAAGATGCTGTTGTGGCTACCCCCTATCCCGGTGCCTCCCCTGAGGAGGTCGAAAAGGAGGTTACCGAACAGATTGAAAAAGCCGCCCAGGAGCTGGGTCAGCTCCGGCGGGTGGAATCCTACTCCTCCCGGGGCATGTCGGTGGTAAGGGTGAAGATCCTCGACAAGTACGACAAGAACGCCCTGCCCCAAATCTGGGATGAACTGCGCAAACGGGTTGGCGATTACCAGCAGAACCTGCCGCCTGGCGCCGGGCCGTCTATCGTCAACGATGATTTCGGGGATGTCTATGGGGTTTATTTTGCCATTACCGGTGACGGCTATACCATGGCGGAAATGAAAGAGGTCGCCGAAATGCTCAAACGGGAGTTGCTGACCGTTACCGATGTAAAAAAGGTTACCTTTTTCGGTGAAGTGAAAGAGGCTATCTATGTCGAAATGTCCCGCACCAAGATGGCGGCGCTGGGCATCACGCGGACCGAGATCTTCAACGCCCTCACGGCCAAAAACCTGCCGATAGACGCCGGGCGGGTTAAGATTGGTCCGGAGTACATGGCCTTTGAACCCACGGGCATTTTTAAATCGGAAAAGGATTTCGGCGACCTGTTGATCAGCAGCCGGGGCAGCCGACTCATCTACCTGCGGGATGTGGCCGATATCAGGCGCGATTATGTAGACCCGCCCCCACGGATCTTGCGCATGAACGGCAAACCAGCCCTGGGGCTGGCCATCTCCACGGTTCTCGGTGGTAATGCCGTTACCATGGGCAATGCCGTGGGAGAACGGATTGATCAGCTGATGGACCAGATCCCCCTGGGCATGGAGCTGCAGGTGATCGCCCTGCAATCGGAGGCGGTAACCCAGGCGATCAACTCGTTTGTGATCAACCTGATCGAGGCCGTAGCCATTGTCATTGTTGTCCTGCTGCTGTTCATGGGGCTGCGTAGCGGCCTGATCATCGGCTTTATCCTGGTGCTCACCATTGCCGCCACCTTTGTGGTCATGGGTTACTACCAGATCACCCTGGAGCGGATTTCCCTCGGCGCCCTGATTATCGCCCTGGGTATGCTGGTAGACAATGCGATCGTGGTGGTGGATGGCATGAAGGTGCGCATGGAGCAGGGCATGAAAGGGATGCAGGCCGCCAAAGAGGTGGTCGGCCAGAATTCGATCCCGCTGCTGGGCGCCACGGCCGTGGCCGTGTTGGCGTTCGCATCCATCGGCGGCATGGAAAACAGTACGGGTGAGTATTGCCGGTCGCTTTACTATGTCATCCTCATCTCCCTCTCGCTCAGCTGGTTTACGGCCGTCACCACAACCCCGCTGATTACCAAACTTTTCGTTCTTGGGAAGAAAAGCAAAGCAGTTACGGGCGAACCCCAAAAAGATCCCTATGGCGGTAAGTTTTACCAGCTTTACAAAAAGAACTTGAAGCGGGTGATCCAATTTCGTTGGGTCACCATCGGGGGCGTGGTGGGTCTCTTCGCGCTGGCCATGGTAGGCTTCGGGTACGTGGACAACATGTTCTTCCCGCTCTCAACGCGCGCCCAGTTCCAGATCGAGTGCCATTTCCGGGAAGGCAATCACATTCGGGAAACGGAGGCGGCCGTCAGCCGCATTGAAGAATACCTGAAAAAGTACGAGGCGGTGACCGATGTGGCGGCAGCCATCGGCGGCGGACACCCGCGGTTTTTGTTAACCTACGGCGTACCGGTGGATGCCTCGACACAGTACACAAGCATCATGGTTTCGGTCAAAGATTACAAGGCCATCGACGAGATCTTCATTCCTATCCAGGATGATCTGAGCCAGATGTTTCCGGACACGGTGGTCAACGTGAAAAAATTCGCACTGGGCCCCGGCGAAGGCGGCAAAATCCAATTGCGGATCAATGGACCGGATTTGGCGGCTTTGAGGGCCATGGCCGAGACAGTCAAGCAGATCATGTATGCCGATACCGGGACCCGGGCAGTGCGCACCGAATGGGGCGAGCAGGTCAAACTCATTCAGCCGGTTTTGGCCGAAGACCGTGCTCGCCAGCTGGGCTTTGACCGGCCGACCATTGCCACGGCCATCCAGTCCAACTTTTCCGGTACCACCACCGGGGTTTACCGGGAGGGCATCGAGCTGATCCCGATTATCGCCCGCGCACCTGATCCCGAGCGACTCACCCTGGAGGACCTGGGCGACATGCAGGTGACCAGCCCGGTATCGGGTGAGAAGGTACCCATGTTGCAGCTGGTCAACGGCCTGGAAACCCTGACTGAGAACTCGCGCATATCGCGCTACCACCGGCGTTCCATGATCAAGATCCACTGCGATGCCCGGACCGAACTGCCCTCGGTGGTCATGGGCCGGATCAAACCCAAGATTGAACAGGCCCTGGGCGTCGACCTTGAACTTTACCAAGGTAAGACGGTCGCTCCGGATAAATGGACCGCCGCCACCATACTACGACGACATTATCCCCTTAAAAGACAAACCCGGGTACTTCATTGCCTGGTCCGGGGAGATGGAAGACTCGGCCGATGCCACGGCCAAACTGGCCGACAACATTCCCATCTTTTTCGGTATGATGATCCTGGTCGTCATTTTCCTGTTCAATGCGTTCCGCCAGCCGGCCATCATCTGGCTGACCGTGCCGTTGTCCCTGATCGGGGTGACCGCCGGATTGCTGATGTTTAGCCAGCCATTTGGATTCATGGCTTTGTTGGGTCTGATGAGCCTGTCGGGCATGCTGATCAAGAATGCCATCGTGCTCATCGACCAGATTGACCTGGAAATCCGGGAGGGCAAGGATCGGCTGCAGGCGGTGATCGATTCCGGCGTCAGCAGGATGCGGCCGGTGTCCATGGCGGCCCTGACGACTATCCTGGGCATGATTCCCCTTTTGCAGGATGACTTTTTTATTGCCATGGCGGTAACCATCATGTTCGGTCTGGGGTTTGCAACCGTCCTGACCCTGGTGGTTGTGCCGGTGCTGTATGCGACCTTCTTTAAAATACCGTATGATATACATACGGCGTAAATAATCGACCCTCCCGCTCTGACAGCCAGTAAGGGCGACGGATTGATTACAAGGAGATTTTTGATGAATGCCAGGCAAATGCTGAAACCGGCAGTTTTGCTGCTGGTCCTGATTTTTCTGCTATCCTACGGCAATGCTTTTGCTGCCAGGAAGACCTTTGATATCGGTGTCGTGACCGATGGCCCCCTGGCCCGTTTCCAGGACATTGTGACGCTCTATCAAAAAGAAATTACCGCCATGGCCAGCAGCGAGTTCGACGTGAAGTTTCCGGCCGACAAACAGCTGAACGGCGGCTGGACGCTGGCAGGTGTCAACCAAGCCATCGACCGGCTGCTGGCCGACCCCCAGGTTGATATCGTGATTACCCTGGGCGAGGTGGGCACCAACGAGGTGTGCAAACGCCGCAACCTGCCCAAACCAGTCATCGCGCCTTTTGTCGTCGATGCGGAAATTCAGGAGTTGCCGACCAAGGGCAATGCCAGCGGGGTTAAGAATCTGAGTTACATCAATACCTATCGCAATTTCAATCGGGCTATCAAAAGGTTCCAGGAAGTGGTGCCGCTTAAACGCCTGGCGGCGCTGTCCGACCAATTTGCCATTGAAGCCATTCCGAACCTGCAGCGTCTGGTGGGCCCGATAGCCCGCAAGGCCCAAATCCGCATCGAGATGGTCCGGGTTACCGACTCGGCCGAAGAAGCCTTGCAGCGCATACCACCCGGGGTGGATGCGGTGCTGACAACCGCTCTGCCGCGTTTCACACCGGCCGAGTTTCGAAAATTGACCGATGGTTTGATCGAGCGGCGCCTGCCCAGCATGACCGTGACGGACTATGAAGAGGTGGAGGAAGGCGTTCTCGCTACCACGGTTCCGCCTTCGGCCAAACAGCAGCTGGCTCGCAATGTGGCCATCAACACTTACGAGGTGATGCGGGGCGAACCGGCCGGCAATCTGTCCACCGTTTTCAATGAGGGCGAGACCCTCACCCTCAACATGGCGACAGCCCGGGCCATCGGCATCCATCCCGGCTGGCGGGTGCTGACCGAGGCGGAACTGCTCAATGAGGAACCTGGTGACCGCGATCAAAAAATCACCCTGTTCGAAGCGGTGCGGGAGGCCCTGGTGGCCAATCTCGACCTGGCGGCAGCCGGGAAAAACGTGACCGCCGGCGAACAGAGCGTGAAAGAGCGCCGCAGCGGGCTGCTGCCCCAGATCGGGATCAGTTCCCAGGCTCGGATTATCGACAAGGACCGGGCGGAAAACTCTTTTGGATTGAACCCGGAACAATTATGGACCGGAACAGCCGCGGCCAGCCAGCTGATATACTCGGAAAAAACCTGGGCGAACTATGAGATCGAAAAGCATCTGCAAAATGCCCGCATGGAAGAACTGGCCACGGTAAAGCTGGACATCATGCAGCTGGCGGCCACCGCTTACCTGAACGTGCTGCGCGTGAAAAGCATCGAGCGGATCCAGAAGGAAAACCTTAAACTGACGCGAGCCAACCTCGAGCGCGCCCGCGTACGCCAGTCCACCGGCGTGGCCGGCCCCGAAGAGGTCTATCGCTGGGAGAACCAGATTGCCAACAGCCGGCAGTTGGTGCTGCTGGCCGAATCCACAACCCTGGATGCCATCAACGCTGTCAACCGAATCCTCAACCGTCCGCTGCAGGCGCCGTTTAGCCCGGAAGAAGTTGATTTTAAAGATCCTTTGACTGCGATAGGTTCCCCGCGGCCCCATCAGTACCTGGCCAATGAAAAAACGTTGAATGAGATGCGCGATTTTCTCATTAAGGAAGGCCTGCTGGCCTCCCCGGAGATCAAACTGCTGGAAGCAGCCATTGAAGCCCGCGAGCGCTCATTAACGGCAGCGAAACGCGATTTTTGGCTGCCCACCTTCGAATTGGCCGGGGATGTAACTGAAGAGTTCAACCGCAGCGGAGCCGGCAAAGACCGGCCGCTGGGCACGGAGGCGGATTCAACATCCTGGAGCGCCGGTGTTTTAGGGTCGATCCCAATTTTCACCAGTGGCCGTAAGACCGCGACCCTGAGTCGGACCCGCGAGGAATTGGCCGGCTTGAAATATCAGCGCAGTTCCACCGAACAGAGGGTTGAAGAGCGGATTTACAATGCCGTCCACCTGGTGAGGTCTTCCTATCCCAGCATCGGGCTGTCCAGAGACGCCGCCCGAGCCGCCCAGTTGAACCTGGAACTGATCACCGACAAATACATCCGGGGGACCAAGTCGATTATCGACCTGATCGATGCCCAGAACCAGGCCCTGACCTCGGACCAGCAGGCGGTCAATGCGGTGTATGATTTTTTAATCGACATGATGACGGTTCAGCGTTCTATCAGCCGTTTCCTATTTTATGAATCCAAAGAGGATCAGGATGCCTGGTATGATCAACTGGACAAATTTATCCAGGAGAAGCGCAGAATCCGGCCGGTGTTAAAGAATTCGCAAGGTTAACTTTTTGTATAATTTGTGTGCACGCAAAAACAGCGAACCATTGGGTTCGCTGTTTTATTTTGGTGCAGCGTCTGGTCAAAGGCGCATGTGCACAGGAGTTTTAACGAAGCCGGAAAAAGGCCTCCTGAATCAAGTTGATCGTTCTATCTTACGTCGTGCCCGATAATTGAATTCAAAGATTAGGGTGGGCAACCGTCATGTCGGCGCAGGCCGGCATCCAGGGTTTTTAATTCGGCTGGCTGGATCCCGGCCTTCGCCGGGATGACATGCCACGAGAAAACTGCGCCTTGATTGCTTATCTAGTGTCCTTCCAGGAATAGCTTTCTGGATGAAAGCGATTAGCCATTAGCTTTTCGCAGTTTGCTCAATAAATTTTGTTTTCAATCACTTAACTAACGGCTAATGACTAACAGCTAGTGGCTCCATCCGGAAATTCTTAATTACGGTTCTCTAAAAAGCTCCAGTTGGCATAAAGTACTCGGATATAGGGTCCATATCCCAAGTAATGTTATTCCAAGTAATCTTGGATGATCTCACGGCCTGCTGGACGATACGCATA
>Ga0126333_1000168_pt1 | contig 14128 bp, 10 predicted proteins | sample InaspJWI54metaG_FD_94488 | JGI IMG/M metagenome (GOLD analysis project Ga0126333, IMG submission 94488) | Marine gutless worms symbiont microbial communities from Oahu, Hawaii - Inanidrilus sp. 2 OAHU.JWI-54 metaG | ecosystem: Host-associated > Annelida > Digestive system > Unclassified | place...
ACTTCTCAATGTTGCTGTGTTCCATACGTGTTGCCAGAGCCGCTGCTTGTATAGAGAATATTTCCTTGCAGCGCAGATTTCTTTCCGCCTCGTTGGATGGCACGAAGGGTTGGGAGGGAACTGACCTAATAGTGGTCTTTGCTCCCTCCATCATAGAAGTTTTGAACGCTATGCTTCTGTAGTTAGACCCCCCAAGCTCCCTTCTTGCAGCGGATCCGAAGCTGCGAGAGATTCTGCGTTCGTGATTGAGCAATTCCACATCGATATCCGCAAGCAACTGATCGTCCCCCATTGGAAAGCGTTGATTCTCGGCAAGAATTCGCCCGTTTTCCACGATTAGGGCATGACCCCCAAAGAGGGTATCGGTGCTGGATTCGCTTGGACCCGCCGAGCAATAGATGTAGGCGGCAAGGCATCTGGCAGACTGATTTTTTATGAGTTCCCGCCTGTAATCCGCCTTAGCAACTAACTCGCTGGATGCAGAGGGGTTTAGCAAGATTTGAGCTCCGGCGATAGCATGTCTCGAAGATGGCGGAATGGGAGCCCAGAGATCTTCGCAGATTTCCAACGCGAGGCTGATGCCTTCATCATCGTTGAAACATAGGTTTGCGCTGAAGGGTACAGACTGCCCGCTTATTTCCACGTGAGTCTCTCTGGCCTCATCGGACGATGCGAACCAACGATTTTCGTAGTATTCCTGTGAATCGGGTACATAGGTTTTGGGCACAATGCCCAAAATTCTGCCGCCCTGTGCAACCAGGGCGCTGTTAAACAGCCGGCCCTGGTGGGAGACAGGCAGTCCAAAAATGATTATACCCTCGCTGCACTCCTTTATTATTCTTAGAGCCTGAATTTCTACCTCCTCCAATAGGCGAGATTGGAAGAATAGATCCGCGCAGGTGTAGCCGCTTAAGGAGAGTTCCGGGAAGAGTATCAAATCTGCTCCGGCGTCACGGCACTTGGTGTAGCCTTGGATGATGGACTTGGCGTTGTGCGTTGGATTCGCCGGCTTCACGGTGGGAATGGCGCAGGCGACGCGAAGGTAGGTGCTGGCTTTCATAATTCATTGTAACGATCTGAGTTGCAACATCCAAGTGTGCCCAAAGTTATAGGCTTCCGGCTAGACGCGCCAGGGCGGATTCCCAGCGATGCTAATGAACCTATCTATATAGATTTCAGACTACCTGCGCGAGCCTAAAAAGTAGAACAAAATATACTGGGTTCATAATCTGTTTATATTCAGGGGCGATATTCTTAAGCAATGAATACTTGAGGAGGTATTTCGAATGAGACTTACTATTACTGTGATTTTGGCGCTTTGTTTGGCAGGCGCCGCGTTTGCTTCCGGCGAGAGGCAGGATGAAAGGGTTTATCCTGGTAAGTGGGGCAAGGGATCCTTCGTGGAGGAAATGCCCGAGCCCCAGGTTTATACCGGAACTTTCAGGATGGAGGAGGGCGAGTATCCGGCGATTCTTAGCGATGAGGGGAAGCTCTACTATCTTAAGCTTCCAGGTGGGCTTGGGATTTCGAATGAGGGAGCCAACTTGCCACCGGTCGAGGGCGCGGCGCTGAGCATCGAGGCTTTTGAAGCTTCTTTTTCGCCAGTGCACCTGATGGTTGTTTCGGCCACAGTAAACGGAGAAGAAATTGACTTGGAGTGGTATGATTACCGGCGCGGTAAATGGCCTGGCGCTTACGGAGGAAGGAATTGGAAAAAATATCGCAAATAAGCAATGAATACTTGAGGAGGTATTTCGAATGAGACTTACTATTACTGTGATTTTGGCGCTTTGTTTGGCAGGCTCCGCCTTTGCTTCCGGCGAGAGGCAATATGAAGAGGTTTATCCTGGGTGGCACAATGAATACTTCGTGGAGGAAATGCCCGAGCTCCAGGTTTATACCGGAACTTTCAGGATGGAGGAGGGCGAGTATCCGGCGATTCTTAGCGATGAGGGAAAACTCTACTATCTTAACCTTCCAGATGGGCTTGGGATTTCGAATGAGGGAGTCGACTTGCCACCGGCCGAGGGCGCGGCGCTGAGCATCGAGGCCTTCAAAGCTCCTTTTTCGCCAGTGCACCTGATGGTTGTTTCGGCCAAGGTAAACGGGGAAGAAATTGACTTGGAGTGGTATGATTACCGGCGCGGTAACTTGGGGTGGTATGATTACCGGCGCGGTAGATGGTTCGGCGCTTACGGAAGAAGAGGCTGGAGAGGTTACTTCAGAGGATATCATCACGGACCTGGTTGGGGTGGACCTTATGGACGAGGATATCATCACGGACCTGGTTGGGGTGGACCTTATGGGCCTTGGGATAGTCCTGACTGGGATTATCCTGGCAGGTACTAAACTTTCTTTGTATTCCTTGGCTCACGCTTAACCGGGGGTCAAGGGAGTTTGTCGCCGACCGGCCTGCGGCTATTGGATCTGCTTGGGAGGTTCTTCTGAGAAGAGTGACTGTTCTTATTGTTGAAGATGAGAAAGGCTTAAACAAGATTATCTGTGATTATTTAGTGTCGATCGGTTGGCAGGCAATTAGCGCCCAGGATGGTATTGAAGCTCTGGAGCTGTTTCACGAGAGGAGCGTGGATTTTGTGCTGCTTGATATTATGATTCCCAAACTTGATGGACTGGATGTAATGCGTCGAATTAGAGCAAGCTCGCACACGCCGGTGATTTTTATTACAGCAATGGCCGAAGAATCCGACAAGTTAATAGGACTTGAACTCGGCGCGGACGACTATATCACTAAGCCCTTTAGCTTGAGGGAGATGGCAGCACGGATTCGTTCCGTTATGCGCAGAATTGCAGTGGAATCGAGCGAGCTTAAACAAAGCAGTCTACGGGTTTTGAATCTTGAGTTGGATACGAGGCGTCGGCGCGCGAGTTTCTCGGGTTGTACCTTGGATTTAACTACTGCTCAGTTTGATATACTTCATGGTTTCATGCGGCAGCCAGGGAGGGTTTTTTCGCGTACTGAGATAATGGAATTTTTTCAAGACCACGTATGGGAGGGTTATGAGCGCACGATCGATGTTCATATCAAGAATATTCGCAAATCACTAGTGGCGGCGGGGGGGCAGCCTGGATTTATTCAAACGGTGCGGGGAATAGGTTATCGGCTCTTGGAAGAGTCCGAGGGGAGAGTATGAGATTCTCACTTAGGGGTAAGATACTCGGCTCCTTTGCCTTGGTGGTGCTGCTTGCGCTATCGGCGGCAGTAGGAACGGGCAATCTCCTTACTCGCAACCGCTATGACAACTTCGCTTTCGAAAGGGATTTCATGCGCGCCAAGTGGCTTTCGAAGGAACTTGGGGAATGGACGGCCAAGTTTGGGGAAGACGCTGAGCGTGAGAAGCGCTATTCCCTGCCCCCGCATATCGGTGGTGGAATGGGAATGATGGGAATGATGGGAATGATGGATAAGGAAACGCAGAGGGACTGGACTAGCTCCCACATCGTGATTACCGATCTTTCAGGTAGGGTGCTGTATGACGACGCCGACTATGGCCGCAGAAAACTCGCGCCTGATAATCCGAAGCGGGTTCCTTTGTACGATGAGAATAACGCCGAAATAGGCTATCTCTATATGGGTCAGATGATTCCAGGTCTCCAACGTCCGCCAGAGCTTTTGGTGCTGCAGAGAGCTGGCGTGATTTCATGGTTTGCCGCGCTCTTAATCTTTGTTTTCGCCATGTTTCTTGGCCTTATCATTGCCGAAAATATAGTCCGGCCGATCGCAGTGCTAAATCAGGCTTTGAGGAAGGTAGAGGAAGGAAATCTAAATGCCAGGGTGCCTGGCAAGAGGAGGGATGAGCTGGGCGATCTCTCGCGCGGTTTCAACAATATGACTGCGTCTCTTGAACATGCCGCCGACCAACGCCGGCGGCTTATCGCTGATTCGGCGCATGAGCTCCGCACTCCAATCAGTCTCATCCAAGCTCGCATTGAGATGATGGAGGAGGGAGTGTATCCGCTAAATATCGATGGCCTGGCGGCCCTGTCGACCGAATCGAAACGTTTGGCCGCGCTTGTTGATGAGCTAAGAATTCTATCTGAATTTGAATCCTCCGAATCGACACTGGAGCGGGAGTTCTTTAGTCTGGAGGCTCTGATTCACGAGGTTGTAGAGGCAGCCGAACCGGGTATACACCAGCTTGATATAGCAATCGAAACTAGATTCCTCGGAGGCCAATCGGAAGTTTCCGCCGATAAGGGAAAGATACGCGGATTACTCGTAAATCTCCTATCCAACGCCCTTCGTTACGCCAAGTCGCGGGTGCTTTTTTCACTGCGAGTAGGGGAAGACTCCCTGAAACTACATGTGGAGGACGATGGACCGGGTATCGCGGTGGAGAACCAGGAACGGGTTTTCGAACGCTACTTCCGGGTTGACAAGTCCCGAAGCAGGGATTCCGGCGGAGTCGGTCTCGGGCTTTCTATCTGCCGCGAGATTGCCAGAGCCCATGATGGCAGTATTGATGCCGGAAAGTCGGAGATGCTTGGCGGGGCAAGGATAAGCCTCTATCTTCCGAAGTCCTAGGGAGGGCCAAGTTCAAGGCTAGGATGCCTACACTTACGCTCTTCTCGCGCCAGTAAGCTGGGATATCGACACCGCACCTGTTTCTTGCCTAAACTCCAACCCCTTCCACGCCTAAAGCGAATTCTCAAGAAAGCTCATTATCACCTTGAGGTTATAGGGCCAGATGGCGCAGACAAGCCGGAATGGCGGTGTTTGCCATCTTTGGGTATGGGATTTCATTTTGCGATCCATACACACTCAGCGAGAAACGACAGTTCTTCTCATATGCCCTAGGGTAGGCTAGCCGGCTTTCTCGGCTTCTATTAGCGTAAAGACTGTATGCCAGAGGTTCGAACTTAGCGCATTTCTGGGAAGAGGAGCGCTTCTAACTTCCGCTTGCTCCTTTGACTCTATCTGGGATAGCATGCCGTTGCCGATGAGGGAGGAACGCGGTTAGATTCCGAGGCTGTCCTCTGCCAACTGTATACGGCGATGGGCCGGTTAAGCGCCACCGAAAGGGAAGGCAACCGGCTTTGTGCCGCAAGCCAGGATATTCTCTCGCGGTTAGTAATAGCGGTGGAGGCATATCATGTTTCGCTTTCTCATTCCAAATATTCTATCTGCTGGTGTACCTACTCGATTAGCCCGCATTTTGCCCAAAAGAAGAGCGCTGAATTTAGCCATCTTGTTCCTGAGCGCTGCGAAAGTCGCCCTTTCCGAAGACATGGAAATTGTGGTGAGCGCGTCGAGGATTGAAGAGGATGTTCGAAGCTCCTCTTCCTATGTTCGCGTTATCCCCCCCGAGGTGATGGCCCGCGCCGATGATGTCCTTGATGCGCTCAAAATCCTGCCCGATATTGCCATGAAGTCAAACGCGCCTGGTAAGAGTTTCATTTCGCTAGGCGGCTTCGGAGAAAATGGTTTTGCCCGCACCCTTGTTTTGATTGACGGACGCCCCATCAACCGCGCGGATATGGCGTCTGTTGACTGGCAGTCGATTCCGTTGGATAGAATCCTGCGCATAGAGGTGGTTAAGGGGCCTCTCTCGAGCCAATATGGCGATCAGGCTGTAGCTGGAGCCATCAACATTATCACCAGGGAGCCCGAAGGATTTGAAGCCTGGATTCGCGCCAACCTATCCACGAGTCTCACTAACAGGGAGGCGCTGGGCATCGTCTGGGGCGGCGACGTATTCTCTGTGGAAGGAGATTTTTACCACGTAGATTTGAATCCAACCCGGGAAAGATCCGATATGAATACTACATCCGCAAATCTGAAGCTCGGCGCGCATTTTCAACGTCTGGACCTTGGATTGAAGGGGTTCTTCTCTAAGTCTTTTTATCAGCTTCCAGGCGGCCTTTCCGAGAGCGAATATAGGACCAATCCAGATAGGGCGAATAAGGAGGAAGATCAGGTATCGCAAATCATTTGGATGAGCGGGTTCGACTTGAAAACCAATATTGGCCCGCTGATGCTCGCCTTTCCGGTATCCTGGCGTCATCTGAGCGCCAAGACCAATGTGATTTCCGATACCTGGAATTCTTTTACCGACAGCGCCTTGGATGATGTGCGTGGAAGCATCCAGGGGAGTATCGAAATCTATCCTAACGGCCGTGTGACGCTAATCCCCATAGGGGGAATTGATGTGAATTGGTCTGAAAGCACTGCTAGGGTCTATAAGGAGGAGAAAAGACGCAATCGGATTTCCAAGGAATCGGCTAGACGCTTTGATTTCGCGCTCTGGCTGAGGCTTAAGGCGATGTTGGGTGAGCGCTGGGTGGCCGATACCGGGATGCGGCTGGCGGCATACAAAATTTCCGGAGCGGGCAAAGAAGTCCGCTACCTGCCCTTCGTTTACGATTTTGGCGGCGCCTGGATGCCTACAGAGAATTGGGCGGCGCGCCTGCGATATGGGCGGATTTTTCGCTATCCCATGCTAGATGAGCAGGTTGCCTACTATTCCAATCCCCCGTCCATCATTACCGATTTGAAGCCGGAGTTTGGGCATCATATAACTGGCTCCTTGGAATACGCCAGAGGCATGTACAGGGCCGATATGGCCGTTTACTTCATTGCAATGAGCGATGAGATTGCCTTCAACTCGGCTTATGGGAGAAATGCAAACATCGGTGAAACCCGGCACATGGGCGCCGTTCTCAGTTTTCTGAGAACCGGCTCCGTGCTGGGACTAAGCGTCTCATATGCCTTGGATTTCGCGGGGAATTCCGGCAAGCGGGTTCCCCTAGTGCCCCTGCACAGCATATATGGCCGAGTATCCCTCGTTCCTATCAAATCCCTTGAGCTTTCCACGGATGCCAGATTCACCTCCAAGTATTACAAGGGCGGGGATTTCGACAACAAAAGAGGAGCGGTAAGGGGCAGATTGAGTTGGGATGCTCGCATAGGCTGGCGGCCTATAGACGGTCTAAGCATCTATGCCAAGGTAGCCAACTTACTTGATGACCGCATGCCAACCGAGGTTTACTGGAATTCATACTCGAACTCGGAATCCTGGTATCCGGTTGAGGGCCGTGAATTCAGCTTTGGCGCTCTCTGGCGATACCGATGATATCGAGAAGACTGGCGATTGCAACCGCGTTGTCGCTTGGCCTGCACAGCGCCTTAGTTTTCTCTCTGCTCTTCTGGAAAGGTGTAAGCGCCGAGATATCAAACCCATCAACGCTTTCGATTCGCCTAACTGGCTCGGAATCGAGCTTAAATTCAAAGCCTGGCAATTCCATCGAATCGGCATATCGAAACTTCGCTTACCCAGATGCAAGCTCAGAGTCGAGCCTCTTCCCTCCGCCTCCCGCATCCACGGTGGGGGCCGATTTCAATTCTTCTCCGTCGTCCGCGCAAAGCTCTCCTTCCACAGGGCCTTCCTCGGCGCTCCCCACCCCGATTAAGATGCCTGCTGCCCCGGCCCAGCAATCCATCCCTCCGCCTCCCGCGTCCCTATCTGGCCTTGCTGCCCCTGCTATCGAATCAGAGCCCTCATACCAACCCGCGTCCCCACTCTCAATCCCCAAACCGAACTATCCTCTACTCGCCAGGCGACGGGGACTCGAGGGCGCCGTGCTAATCGAGCTAGACATTGATGCCAGCGGCGATATCAAAAAATTCGAATTTATCCCGCCTCGAAGCAGCCCCCTATTGGAAAAATCCGTTCTCACCTCGCTCGAGAATCTCGTATTCGCTCCGGCCACTAGCTATGGTCAACCCGTACAAAGCACCCTCTCATTGAAATTTCGCTTCGAACTCGAAGATTGAAACGGCTCCCGGCGCTGTCAGTGTCGATAAGACTAGGCGCAGATGAGGAGCACTTGCATAGTCTATTTTGAGGGTATATAGTAAGGCTTACGAAAGCTAATAGAAAGCTAAACTCCGGCAATTGGTTCTGGGCATCTTGGGGAGGAGACTTGCAACTGCTAAGCGAGAGGGAAAGAAAGATACTCGATTTGCTGATTGAGAATCCACACATAGGGGTTGGCCAGATGAGTTCGCGCCTCGATGTATCAATGGTTACGGTGCGAAGCAACTACGACACATTGGCAAAGAAAGGATATCTGATTCGCACTCGCGGGGGCGCCCTGGTGGCGCTCCATCCGGAAATCCTCAGGCGCCAGAGAAAAAATCCCGAACTAAAGGCCAGCATAGCGAAAAGAGCGGCGGCTCTTATCGAGGATGGAGATTCAATCATGGTGGAGGCGGGAACCACCACATCGCTGATAGGGCGGTATCTACTGGGAAAGCGAAACATAAAAGTTGTTACGAATTCAACCTTGCTTCTGCCATATGCACGGTGGAACCCGGCGGCAAGCTTCACCCTTGTTGGCGGATTTTTCCGACCCGAGGCGGAATCCATGGTTGGACCGATTGCCGTGAGTCAGCTAGAGCAGTTTCACGTTAGAACAGCCTTCATCGGAACCGATGGATTCTCTCTTACGAATGGGCTCACCGCGCATATGATGGAGGAAACCGAGGTGGTTCGGACAATGCGCGGTCATTCGGATAGAACGGTGCTTCTGGCCGATTCGAGCAAGTGGAATCAGGCGGGTTTTGCCCGTGTAATCCCGCTCGAGGAAATTGACGATCTGGTGGTGGACCTAGGTTTGCCGTTGGAGATTCGGGAGGAGATTGAATTGCTGGGCGTGCAGCTTCACGTAGCAAAGAATCAGCCTTTAAACAGGCATGGGGATGGCGCATGATGCACGAAGCGGTAATGCCCAAGTTGGGCAACACGGTGGAATCCGTGATTATAGTGGAATGGCGCAAGAATGTTGGTGAGCAGGTAGTTGCCGGAGAGGCTCTGTGCGAAGTGGAAACCGACAAGGCCACGGTGGAGGTGGAAGCCGAGGCAGCGGGAATTCTGCTCGCTAGGCTCTTTGATGCCGGCGATGAGGTGCCGGTGCTAAGCCGCTTTGCCGTTCTTGGCGAAGAGGGCGAGAATGCTTCGGCGCTGCTTGCCTCCGGCGCGCCGGGAGTAAGTGACAAAGTAGTGGCGGATGCAGCCGAGGGGGTGAATGTCAAGCGCCAATCTAGCGGCGCGGCGCCCATCCTGCCTAGCAACCCCCCCCCTGAAACTAGTTATAAGCAGAATGAGGGCGATCATCTAGCCATCTCTCCCCGGGCCCGGAAACTTGCCCTGAGCGCCGGCCTCAATCCGCACCTCTTCACCGCTTCCACCACCGCCGGCAGCGCCCCCGGCGCCGTTTCCATCTCCGGCACGGGACCCGCCGGCCGTATAATCGAACGCGACGTGGAACGCAGTCTAGCGAAGCTTCCTCGCCCCAGTGTCGATTCCGAGGCGACTCGCGGCAATACCGCCTTTGGCATCATGGCTGCCCCAGGCGCTCAAGGCGAATCTTCGGAGGCAGTCGAAGTAATACCCCTAAGGGGCCTGCGCAAGATCATAGCTTCGCGGATGCGCGCCTCGCTGAGCGAAGGTGCACAGCTTACCTTAAATAGCTCTGCTCCGGCTGGCTCGATTCTGGCCTGGCGCCAATCCTTCAAGGAAGCGTCGATTGAACGGCAGGATGTCTCGATTAACCACCTGCTGATGTTCAGTGTTGCCCGTCTTCTGCCTCATCATTCGGAATTGAATGCCACCTTTCATGGGAACGAGATAAGGAGATATGCCAACGTACATCTTGGTTTCGCGGTAGATACGCAGAGGGGTTTGATGACTCCGGTAATCAAGAACGCCAATAGGAAGAGCCTAAATTCGCTTACAGCTGTGGCAATAAAACTTGCAGATGCCTGCAAAAAGGGGAATATCCCCCCAGACGACCTTGCAGGGAGCACATTCACAGTTTCTAATCTGGGCGCACTCGGAATTGAAAACTTCACCCCAGTGCTGAACGCGCCCGAGGTGGCGCTTCTCGGTATTGGAGCAATTACCAATGCGCCAATCGAAACCGAAACCGGCATCGCCATTGAAAAGCGAATCGGCCTTTCCCTAACCATCGATCATCAGGCCGTAGACGGCGCGGTGGGCGCTCGCTTTTTGGCGCATCTTGTGCGGGTGCTTACAAAACTGGAGCTGGTGGCAGTGTTGTAGGAAGCGGAGGCGCGGCGAGAGCCTATTCCGAAACTAGGAGAGAATTGAATGCCGATAGACCAAGTAATAGATCCAAGAAAGGTTCGCAAAGCCGGATATATCAAGTTCAAGGATATTCCGCTCAATCAGTACAGAAGCGATTTTGCCAGGGAAGAGAGGGAATGGGGAAGGAAGGGGCTGCTGGCCGCCTACTACCACATGCTGCTAATCCGACAATTCGAACTGGTTCTGGATTCCATCAAGAAAACCAGCGCTTATATGGGCCTAGAGTACAATCACCAGGGCCCGGCGCATCTTTCCCTCGGTCAGGAGGCCGCAGCCGTGGGACAATCCATGTCTCTCAGTCATGAGGACTACATCTTTGGTTCACACCGATCCCACGGGGAGATTTTGGCAAAGTGCCTCTGGGCGATAACTACGATGGACGAGGATGCCATTCATGCACTAATGCGAGAATACATGGACGGCGAGATTCTAAGGATTGTAGAGAAGGATGCGAGTGGCGATCTGCGTGATCTTGCCGTAGACTATGTTCTCTATGGAACAATGGCGGAGATATTTGCCCGCAAAACTGGCTTCAACCGAGGGCTCGGGGGTTCGATGCATGCCTTCTTCACCCCCTTCGGTTCGATGCCTAACAACGCGATAGTTGGCGGCAGTGCGGATATCGCGGTGGGCGCCGCGTTGTATAAGCGAATCAACCAGCGGCCCGGCATTGTGATTGCCAACATAGGGGACGCATCCATAGGCTGCGGGCCGGTTTGGGAAGCGATGATGCTGGCGTCAATGGATCAGTATAAGCTGCTTTGGGATATTGGCGGCGCGCCTCCGGTGATGTTTAACTTCTTCAATAACTTTTATGGAATGGGCGGACAGCCGGCGGGTGAAACCATGGGCTTTGGAACCCTGGCGCGAGTGGGCGCGGGAGTGAATCCGAATGCCATGCACGCCGAAGGGGTTGATGGCTATAACCCGCTCGCGGTTGCAGAGGCCACTTTGCGCAAGAAAAGAATTCTGCTGGAAGGAAGAGGACCGGCGCTGCTGGATGTTATCACCTATCGGATTTCCGGCCACAGCCCCTCGGACTCTTCGAGCTACCGGTCTAAGGAAGAATTGGAGCTTTGGCAGGCGCAGGATTGCATCCTTGCCTATGAAAACTACCTGAAGGATAAGGAGATTTTGAACGAGGCCTCGGTGAGCGACATGCGCGCCCGGGTGGAAAGGAAGCTCTTTGTAACCCTGGAAAAATCAACCTCGCTGGAGCTTTCGCCCCGTTTGGACGGCCGCTCCATTGAAAGCGTTATGTACTCGGGTCAGAGGGTGGATAGCATGGGAAGCGATGGGAAGCGAAGTTCGCGGCTGCTGGTTGCCATGGAGGACAATCCCCGAACGCTTGCCCTTGCCAGAAAAATTCGCTCGGCTGTAGGCGGCGAGAAACCGAGCGCCGCTAGGCTTTTTGCATTTCGGGATGCCCTATTCGAGGCTCTGCTCTACCGGTTCTCGATAGATCCCACAATGGCGGCCTGGGGCGAGGATGTTCGGGACTGGGGCGGCGCCTTTGCGGTGTATCGCGGCCTGACGGAATCGCTCCCCTATCATCGACTCTTCAATTCGCCTATTTCCGAGGGAGCCATTGTTGGGAGCGGAGTTGGCTATGCGCTATGCGGCGGCAGGGCTGTCGTTGAGCTGATGTACTGCGATTTCCTTGGACGGGCGGGCGACGAGGTTTTCAATCAGATGGCCAAGTGGCAGGGTATGAGCGCCGGAATGCTGAAAATGCCCCTAACCCTTAGAATTTCCATTGGAGCCAAGTACGGAGCCCAGCATTCGCAGGATTGGACGGCGCTCCTTGCCCACATTCCGGGTTTGAAGGTGTATTTCCCAGCCACGCCCACCGACGCCAAGGGAATGCTGAATCTTGCCCTGGGCGGCACCGATCCGGTGGTGTTCCTGGAAAGCCAGAAGCTGTATGGCGTCGGTGAGCAATTCGAGGAAAACGGTGTGCCGGAAGAATACTATGAAACGCCCGAGGGTGTTCCGGCAATCCGGCGCCGAGGGAAGGACATTACCATTATCACGCTGGGAGCCACGCTTTACACCGCCGTTCTGGCGGCAGACGAGTTGGAGGAGCGCTTCGGCCTGAGTTCGGAGCTTATCGACTTGAGATTTGTCAATCCTCTGAACTACGACTTACTTGTCGAATCGGTTCGAAAAACCGGCAGGGTTTTACTAAGTTCGGATGCGGTTGAACGGGGCAGCTTTCTTCACAACGTGGCCAGCAATTTGAATGCGCTGTGCTTTGACTATCTTGATGCCCCGCCGGTGGTTTTGGGTGCAAGAAACTGGATTTCGCCGGCCGCAGAGATGGAAGAGGAATTCTTCCCGCAGAAGGAGTGGATTATCGACTTGATTCATGAGCGGATTCTGCCGCTCAAGGATCATACGCCAAGTTCCGCCCAGGGTGATGCCGAGCTGCTCCGCAGAAATAGGAGCGGAGTGTGAACAAGCTGGGGGATGGACGTCCGGCAGGTTCAGGGTTCGCATGAGCAGCGCCGCCGAGATTGCTGAACTAAGACTAGAGGGCAGGAACGCCAAAGCCAGGCTGAATTCGCTAAGGAAGAGGCTGGATGCCCGAAGGGCGGCCGGCCTTGCGCCCGAGCGCCGAGGGGAGGTAAACAATCATATTCATACCTGCTACTCCTTTAGCCCCTACAGTCCGGCGGAGGCGGCCTACGGGGCCTTGCTCGCGGGTTTGGATGCAGTCGGAATAATCGATCATGAATCGATATCCGGCTGCCGGGAGATGCAGGAGGCCGGCCGTATCATCGGCTTGCCCACTACCTGCGGCTGCGAACTCCGGGTTTCGGCCAGTGGCACGAGGCTCGAGGGCAAAAGGATAAATAATCCGGATTCGCCTAATATCCTGTACATGGTGTGTCACGGTATCCCAAGCCGTAGCCGATCGAAATTCGAAGCCTTTCTCAGGCCGATTCGAAGGGCCAGAGCCGCGCGCATGGAGAATCAGGTTGCCATCCTCAATGATTCTTTGATGGATGCCGGTTTGGAGCAGCTCGATTTCCGAGCTGATGTTGAGTCTATTTCGATGCATCGAAGCGGCGGGAGCATTACCGAAAGGCATATACTCTATTCGCTTGCGCAGAAGATGCTTGCCCGTTTTGGCCGCGGCGCCCCCCTAATCTCAGCGCTAAGGCAGTCTCTGAACCTGAGCGTTTCCAGCCTGGCGGAAAAGCGCCTTTCGGATGGGAAAAACGTGCATTTCCTATATGATTTGCTGGGAGTGTTCAAAAGCGCCCTTGTGCCTAGCTTCTATCAGGAGCCATCGCCCGAGGAGTGCCCTCCGGTAATGAGGGTTTGTGAACTGGTTAGCGAATTGGGGGCTATCACCTGCTATCCTTATTTAGGAGATGTCGGCGAGTCTCCAACCGGGGATAAGAGGGCGGAAACCTTTGAGGATTCCTGGTTGGATGAGCTATTCGAGGAGCTTCCGCGGCTGGGCTTCAAGGCCCTAACTTACATGCCGCCCCGAAACAGCCTTGCACAGCTTAGAAGAGTGAGGGAACTGTGCCGCAGGAAGGATCTTATGGAAATCAGCGGGGTTGATATCAATTCTTCCCGTCAGAGCTTTCGCTCTCCGGAACTGAATCGGCAGGAATTTCGCCACCTGAAAGATTCCACATGGGCCCTTATCGCGCATGAGCACCTTAGCTCTTGCGGTGGTTTCGGACTTTTCGATTCAGAGTCGCCGCTTAGGAGGATGGCCTTGGGAGAGCGAATAGGAATCTATGCCGGGATTGGGCGGCGCATGGATGCCGAGAGGCCTGAAAAAATTGTCGATATTGCCCGTGAGGAGGGCCTTTGGATAGATTAGAATTGCTTCCTATGCTTCGAGGGGCATATATGGCGGCCCTGGGGCGCCCCGTTATAGTGCACTCGATAGAGGATGAAAGGCTGGATATCCCGAAGCTGGCCTTCCCGCTAACCGATGCGGGGCTAAGAACATTGGACTGGCCGGGCGGGAAATTGCC